>ERZ1034917.1420-NODE-1420-length-14763-cov-4.441188_pt1 | contig 14763 bp, 6 predicted proteins | sample MGYA00520605_ERZ1034917 | MGnify/ENA primary metagenome ERZ1034917 (study PRJEB33766, sample SAMN09781784) | gut metagenome | biome: gut microbiome | host: Homo sapiens | place: Madagascar | study: EMG produced TPA metagenomics assembly of the PRJNA485056 data... | reverse complement strand
GCATATCCACCGGCTCCCACGCCGTGGGTACGCCGGATGCGTCCACGGCGGAAATTTTGGCGATTTGGCCGACGGTTGCGGAGGAGATGCCGAGAGAGAAGTCTTCTCCATCCGCATCCCCGTCCGGATTGAGCCACACCGGGTGCGTGTCTCCGGTAGGCTGGGTAGAGCTGATTACAATGCCCGCCGGGCCGGTTGCCCCGGTGGCACCTTTAGGGCCTTGCGGACCAGTGTCACCGGCGTCGCCTTTAGGACCCTGGGGACCGGTCGCGCCCGTGTCGCCCTTCGGTCCCTGCGGGCCGGTATTACCATCCGCTCCATCGAACGCCCCGCTGGCCTTGGCCTGCGCCAGGGCGGCATTGGTTGCCGTCTGCAACGTATCCGCCGACAGCGCCCCCACCTCCGCCGCCGTGTAGGTCGGTTTTCTGTCCACTTTGGCCCACGCCGGTACGGTGGGGTCCGTCTCCTCCACTGGATGCTCGGCCAGGTACGTAGCCACCACCTTGGCGATGTCCTCCTCAGACGCACCGCCCATGTCCTTGATCAGCTCCATCAGCTGATCATACACGCTTTCGGGCGGGTCTGCCGGAGCGCCGCCGGGGGTGGTGACGGACGGCAGCACCCGCAGGTCTGCCGCCCGGCTGGTGTGCAGATCCCCGGCGTACAGGCCCACGGACGCCCACCCCGGCGTGCTGAGCACCGGCAGAGCCGCCGTATTGCCGGTGAATACCACGTCCTGATAGGTGCCGTCCGCCAGGTTCACCCGCATGGTCTTGGCGCTGTAGGGCTCCCACTCCTGGTCCAGGTCCCACGCCACCGTGTAGTCGCTGTTGCCGCAGATCACGGTCCCCGTGCCTCCGGCCCGCTTGTCCCGAATTTTGATCTTGATTTCAGGCATTTGCATCATCTCCCTTCGGATACGCCCCCACGCGGCGGAAAATTTGCACCCGCTGTTGCCGTTTCCTCTATTCTAACGGATGCAGGGCCGGGATTTCTCCCCGGCCCTGCATTTTTTTGCAGCTTCCCCAAGCGTTTGGGATTTTCATTCCCACTCCCCTGGCGGGGTGCTACCAACGGTCGTACCATCTAAAACTCTATAGATTTTTAGAGCAGCGTATTGATTTTTGCTAACAATTAGTTTATTATTGATTCAAGAGTAGTGCTGAGTTGCATTAAAAACAGCTATCAATTGGCAAACTTTACGGCGTTTATACACATACTATGAGGAGGAGTTTGTATGGAAAGACCTATTTATGCAAATACTGTTACTGTCACAGCGTCTGATGACCGAAACGAGTTCATCCTGACCTTTTCTCAGAAGTATCCAGCGTATAATGTAGAGAATGGAGCCGTGAGCCCCGCTGAAAGTATTGTCGCGTCGGTCGTTTTAGGTGGTAAGTTGGCAGATCTCCTGCAGCAATCTCTGCAGAGTGCTCTGTCCGGTTCAAACGAAGCGGTGAATTCTGATGGGGAACATCATTGAAGTCCGCGATAAAAGCGGCATTACCATTCGTTGCTCGGACTTTCAATGGGAATCACATATTGTGTCTAACCATGGCATCATGGAGCATAATCTCCACGCGGTGAAAGAGGCAATCACTGACCCCGACTATATTTTTGAGAGTCATGACACAAATCCCCCACTGGATGATAGAAGAATTTATTCTAAGGAGGTTGTTTCAGCAACATATCACAGCAAAATTCCATATACACACGTTATAGTGTCGGTATGTGGCGGGTATGGAGAGGTCGTAACCGCATATCCTGTGAAGCAGCGTAAAAGCGGGACCTCAGGAAAGGAGGCGTTGTTCATTGCAGACGGAAAACCTCCGCTATGACTATGATGATAAATTTGATGTTTTATACGTTGCCTTGGGAGACCGAAAAAACTCCTATGGAGACGACAGCCAAGATGGCGTTATCTATTTAAAGGACATCGACACAGATAAACTTACCGGTATAACCATTTTGGATTTTTGCAAGAAACGGCGTATGGGAAAACTCCCGTCTTTGCCAATTTGCCTTAGTAATATCCCATATTAACCATTTGGCTCAATAGCGGTGTGCTTGAAGAACACAAGCACACCGCTATTTGCTTTCCTATCCCGACCCGCTTTCCCAAGCGTTTGGGATTCTCACGCCCACGGCGTGCCCTTGTCGCTCCATGTGCTGTTTTTCAGCGCCAGCCACATGGCCTTCTGCTGTGCCGGCGTCAGGCCCAGGGATTGGATATAGGCCACGTACTTGGCCTTCAGGGACCCGGACACGGTTTTGCCCTCCGCGTCCTTGTCGCTCTCATAATCAGCCGTGGCGCACACCGCCTCATAGAACCGCTTTGCCTTGATCCCCGCCTTTTCGCAGTAGTCGTAAAACTTATTTGCTTTGGTCTCGCTGATGTCATCGTACTGGGGATACTCTATACAGAAATCCCAATACCGGATTTTATCGTATGCCTCGTCTGCGGTTTCGCCGCCATACGTTTTCCGCAACCGGACGACTTCCGCCTGATTCAACTGCTCTGTCTCGTAGGCAGACCGCATATCCTCATACTTGACTCCCTCTGTGTAGTAGCACTCCCAACGCTTTACCAGGGCGCGCGTCTCGTCGCCGTTCATTTCAAAATACTTCTGCATGACGGCTTCCGACTCCGCCTGTGTTTTGACCCCCTCGTAGTAGTCATTGCGTACAAGCTTCTTCAAGTCACCATAAATGGCGCTTCGAGCCTCCCGGGCGCTGTTGCCGTCCTTTAGCAGTTCGGCCTCCCACTTCTTATATGCCTCTGTCCACGCATCGCTGTCCCCGGACAGAATCGCCGAATAAGCGGCCCGCGCCCGTTTTTCGGCCTTGTTCTCATACGTCCTGCATTTCAGCCCCGGCCACACAAGGCCCGCCGTGTTGTTCCACGCCGTCACCAGCTCCCGGGAGGTGGCGGAGATCGGCAGGCCCGACAGCATAGACACCGCCCGGAAGGTCTGATACACCTTGCCATAGGTGGTCATGTTGCCGTAATAGGTCACATCGGTGGCCTTCTCCTGCTTCCCGGTGGCCAGGCGGTACGACTCCATCAGGATGTCATAGGTCTTTTTGAAGGCGGCCCAGACCTCCGTGTCCATGCGCCCGTTGTCGCGGCCATCAATGGCGTTGAACACCTCCCGCAGCACCGGCAGCTTGTTCAGGGGGTTCAGGTCGCTGACCAGGTTCCCGTCCCAGCCGCCGAAGGCGTCCAGGAGCTTTTCCCACAGGGGGTCGTCGTCCGTATCCCGCAGGGCGTCCGCCAGGGACTCCACCACAGCCGCCGCCAGCGCCGACACCACATATGCCTGATAGGCCCGGCCCGCCGTTTTCCAGTTCCGGCCAATGGCGGTTTTCAGGCCCATCCGCTTGGCGTCCTCCTTGATCCGCCGCACGCCCTCCATCACCAGGTTATAGCTCACCGTGGGCTCCGACATAAAGCTGGTGAACATTTTGGAGAAGGTGCTGGACGAGCGCATGATGTCGCTGCGGGTCATGGTGGAGTCCACCACCTGGGTCTGGTAGACGACCTCCCGGAACCGCCGGGCGGTGCCCTCCAGCAGGGCCTGGCCGCTGAGCTTCTGCTTTTCCTGCACCTCCAGCTTGCAGGCCCGCCACAGTCTGGCCCAGGTGAGCTTGTCGCCCCACTCCGCCGCCGTCATGGATTTGTCCACCAGCTTTTCCAGCTTGCTGCCCTTGCCCTTGATCTGGTCCCGGACCGACCTGCCCACGTCCGTGTCGAAAAAGCCCATGTCCTTCCACAGGGCGATGCCGCTGTTTTCCAGCATCTCGCTGATAGCCTGCCGGGTGGAGGTCTTGTCCGTAAACGCCGCCGCCAGATACTTATAGTCCAGCACAGCCGCCGCCCGGACATAGGCCGTGGGCTGCAGCACTGCCACCCGCAGGTTGGCCGCCACCGCCGCCCGCTTATAGTTGGAGATCATCTTCACCGCGAGCTGCTCGCCCCGGGCCCCGCTCTCCTTCACGCCATTCAGGTCCTTCAGCAGCTGCACCACATACCGGTTGGCCGACTGGCCATAGGCCTTGGTCATGGCCCGCTGCACCGTCCGGGTGACTACGTGCTCAGGTTCGCTATTCGGGCTGCCTTCGCCCTTCTTGCCCTTCTTGCTCTTCTTGCTGCGTTCGATTTTTGTGCCGTCCCTGTTTCTCACGCCGGATTTATAGTTGTACCACTTCTGCGCGTCCACTATGGGGATCACCAGGGCGTTATACTTGGCCATGTCCGCCATGTGGTTGCTGAACACGTCGAAGATACCCCGCAGCATGATGGCGTTGTTGGCGTTCTGCACCAGCGGCTTCACGGCGCTGATGTTCTGCAGGCGGTACAGGCTCCCCTCCGTGCCGTCTCCGGCCTGGGTGATCCGGTCCTGCCGGTCGGTCTCGATGGGGTAATAGATCTCCTCCGTGAAGCCCCGGTATCCGAAGCGCTTCATGGTCACCTCGTTGCCCCATTCGCCCCCCTGGTCCGTCATGAACCGCTGCATCTTGTCCGCTGCGGCAATCTGCTGGTCTGTCAGCAGGCTCAGGACCTGCCCCAGCAGCTCCGGATTCATCTTGAAGTGGTCGTCCTGCCGGATGGTCTTCCGGCGCAGCTTCCCCTGGCCCTCGATGTTGGCGATCCGGATGCCGCCGCCCATCAGGTGACCCATGGCCTGCTTCCGGCGGCTCAGGCAGTAAAGGCCCATCAGCTGTGCCGTGGTCAGGGTGGCCTTCACCGCCTTCCCCTCGTCGTCCAACAGGTCCACCTGGTGCGTCTCCGTGTCCCAGGCCTGGGCCGTCTCGTCGTCGATCAGGGCCTTCCGGAAGTCCAGCACCTTTTTCATGTTGAAGCCCAGCTTGTCCTGGCCGTCCATCAGCTCCTCGAAGATGGCCGCGCCACCCTTTCCGAAGCGCTGGAAGGCGTACCACGGCAGCGTGTTGTCCCACGTCACGAACTGTTCCGCCTTCTCCGCCGTTCCCTGATACTGTCCCCTCTGGTGCAGGGCGGCGATGGTGTCCTCCGCTGCGTCCGCCACCTGTGCATAGGTCCGGTTCTCCAGCAGCTGGTTCATGTCCGCCGTGGCCTTTGTCACCACTGCCAGGATAACCTGCGTCCGCATCAGCTCGGTGGTGTCCATCCGCCGCAGGATGTGCTCCTCGGGCATATGCTTTTCGATGATGTTCTCCACCTTTTTCATATGCTCGTCCAGCAGGTCGATCATACCCGGCGGCAGGTCCAGGTAGCCGCCCAGCACGTCCTCGCTGTTCTCCAGCCCGTTCTGATAGCTCTCCTGATCCGCCAGCACGTCCCGTATGCCCTTCATGGCCTGGATGTATTCCAGATCCCAGTTGGTCAGCTCGCCGCTCCGGAGCGCCCTCTGACTGGACAGATCCAGTGCCGCCAGCAACTGGGCCACCGGCTTTTTCAGCGGCTCCGGGATGTGCTTCTTGTCGGTGTTGGTGTTCAGCCGGTCCGCCAGCTGCTTGACCGACCGCTCGATCTGGGCCTTCAGGGCCCGCCGCCGCTCGCTCTCCTCCCGGCGCTGGCGGTATTGAAGCAGGCTCTCCTGCTCGTGCCGCCGGGCCTCCTGCAGGCGCTGCTCAAACTCCGCCTGATACCGGTTTTTCTCCTCCTGGGCGCCTGCAAGCCGCCGCTCCACGTATTCCCGCTCCCGCTCCAGCAGCTTCCGCATGGGGCCCATACTCTCAATTTTCAGTAGCTTCCGGTCCTCCTCGTCCAGCTTGTTCACGATGTACTCCATGTAATTCTCCAGGTCCTTCGCCTTTCCCTTGGGCAGGATCTTCTCGCCGGACTTGTGGTCTGCCAGCTGCTGCCGCATGTCCTCCAGCAGCTGCTCGTGCTCGGTCAGGCTCTTTGCCACCTCCCGGTACCACTTCAGGATCCGCCGCTCCTCGTCGTTCCGGGTCGTGCTCTCCAGCGCGTTGGCCAGCACCTCCCGGTCCGTGATCCCCGCCTCCCGGACGGAAAATTTTTCTTGACTATTTCCGGCAGACGAGCGTATACTGTCAGTAGACGCAGTGTTGATGGTCGGCGTAGTCCCTCCCGAAGAAGAAGCAGCTTCGGTGACACCCCCGACGGTTGTAGACACTGCGTTTGCTTTTTCATGGAACACAAACGCAGAACCGTCTGGCATAAGGATTCTGTGAACATCATACCGCTGTCCCTTTGTCTGTCTGACCACCACGGCCATATTCCCGCGTACTCCATTGATTTCAACCGGCGCCGCAAACGTGATGGTCCCGTACCCTCGGCCCTTGTGGTTGGCTTCTCGGTAGATTTCCTTTCCGCGTTTCAGCACGGCCGGCAGTGCGGAGTATGCCGCAATTTCGCCCGCGCTGCTCAAATAGCGCAGACCACTGTTGATGTCTTTGGGGCTGAATTCAATCGTGTTGCCATTCGGCCTCTCGACGCGGTAGCCACTTGCCCTGAGTTCCGCAACCGCCCACTCAAGCCTCTGTTTTGTGGACATTCTTTCAATGTCGGCAGTAACGTTTTTTCTCGATACGACAGGCATTTTTGAAAGCTCGTTCTCTGCCGCTTTCAACTGCTGCTTCACGCTGACAACGTCCTTATCCTTGCTTTCTCGCGCCTCATACCGCACCTCCGCCGCAGATTCACCGGCAGCGGTGTCCGATTGCTGGCGGTTTTCCGCCGCGCCGACCAGGGCGTCGTCCCAGATCTTCTGCAATTCTTTGGCGTACCGGGTCAGTGCCTGGGCCTCCGGCTTCTGGGCCGTCAGCCCCCGGAAGGCCTCCTGGAGCTTCTTCACCCACTTCCGCAGCCACGACCGGATATTTCCGGCCAGGCTGCGGTTTTGTTTTGCCAGGGCAACCGCCGCCTGGCTGTCCTTCAGCATCATCTGGCAGCCGTCGGCCACCACCTCGTCCAGCGCCTCATCATAGCTCAGCTCCGGCTGGTCCTTCTGGTGCCGCTGTACCAGAGCGTCCAGATCCACGTCCTCCGCCTCCATCAGCCGCTCCACCACGAAGTCCCGCAGCTGCTCATACTGGGCGGGGTTATACTCCTTGATGAAGTGCGTCAGCTCGTGGCTCGCCGTCAGCAGCACCGCCGTCTCGCTCAGGTCGCCCACGCGGTTCTTCCCGGCGTTGATGTCCAGGTATACGGTGCCGTCCCGGTAAAAGCCGTTGGCCGCCGTGTACTTGCCCTTCTCGTTGGCCCGGCTCTGATAGAACACCACGTCCACGCCGGACACCCGAGCCAACTGCCGCATAACGTCCACGGAGTCCCGCTGCCGCCGGGTCATGGCCTCCTGCGTCACCGGGGCATAGGTCACGCCGCCCACCGTGGCCCCTTTCAGGCTCACAGCGCCCTCCCGGGCCATGCCGGTGTCCTGCCGCCCCTCCTGAGGGAACTTCATGCGCTCCTGGGCCTGCTGTACAGCCCTGGCCGCCGCTCCTGCGTCATAGGCAAGCTCCCGCTGGGTTGCGTTCAGCTGGTCCACCGCTTGGGAGTTCATGGCGTAGTCCTTCTTCACCCCCGCCGCGCCGTATTCATAGGCGTTGTGCCACTGGCGGGAAAAGATCTGCACGTCCTGCCCCTCCATATAGCTGGCGATCATGGTGGGGGCCGCCTCCTTCAGGTCCGCCGCCAGATCGGCCAGCCATTCCTGCCGGCCGGTGGTGGCCGCCCGCTCCTTGGGGATGGTCTCGGCCTTGCCGTCCTCGCCCTTTACGATGGCGTCCAGCCGGCCGGTCTCCTGGTTATACCGGAACCCGGTCACAGGCCGCGCGTCCGTGGCCGAGGGATTCACGCGCCTTTCCATCAGCTGGTTGATGTACGCCCCCTGGCTGGTGTAGCGGGGCAGGTTCTCCGCCCATTCGCCGGAGGTCCATCTGGGCACCCTGGCCGCGTCCTCCGTTTCTCCCGCCTGTTCCAGCAGCGTCCGGACGCGTCCCGTTTCCACGGCGTCCTCCATCTCGTTGGCCACCCGCTGGCCATATTCGCTGGAGCGCAGCGCCTTCCGGGCAAGCTCCCGCCGGTACCACGGCAGCTCCTGGTCATAAAGCTGTGCCACGGCCCGGCTTGTCTTCTCCGCCTGAGTGTCGCCCAGCTCCTCCAGCCGTTGCTGGGCCAGCTTCCGCACCTGCTCCGTCACCGCCTGGTTCTGGGCCTCCACGTTCTGGGCCACGGTCTCCCGCAGAGCGGCCCCGCTGACGGGCTTGCCCTGCTGGACCTGCTTCTGCACCCGCCGGGCCGCCCGGCTTCCGGGATCCGCCGCCAGGCGCTCCTCTGCCGCCGCCGGGGCCAGGTCGCTGTACTGGCGCATCTCCCGGTTCTGTCCGGCGTTGTCAATCGCCGCCTTGCCCCCGGCCATCAGGCCGCCTGCCACGCCGCCTGCCACAAAGTCCAGGGCCATCTGGGCCGCCAGATCAGCCCCAGCCTTCTGGCTGGCCTCCTTCTGTGAAAGTCCCTGGTCTATATAGGCCCGCACCGCCGTGTCATATTCGCTGAGTCCGCCGTTGATGGCCCGGTCCGTGATGTAGTTGGCAAAGTCCGTGAACAGCTCCTCGCTGCCCTCGGTGCCCGCCTGCAGCAGCGTGTTCTTCAGTGTGGTCTGCATCCGCTGCCGCAGGGTCCCCTGGGGCACGTCCAGCTTCAGCAGTCTTTCCAGGGATACGTCCTCGAACAGCGTCTCCGCCACGCCCGCGAACACGCCGGTCCACAGGGCGTGGGTGTCGTCCACGCCCCGGTCCTTGGCGTCCACCATGGCTCCCGTGGCCGCCGCTCCGCCCAGCAGGGAGGAGCCCACCACCGGCGGCACGCCGATGGCTGCCAACGCCACCGTGGCCCCGGAGTCCAGCATGCTGGTGCCGATGCCGTAGGCCGCGGAGGCCACGTTCTGTCCGAAGATGGTCGCGTCGGTGTTCCGCTCCAGCTTCTGGCCCACCGTCTCCCGGGCGGCATTGGCCCCGCCGTACAGGCGCATGGGGGCGGAGTAATAATTCACCGGGCGCTCCTCCCCGCCGGTCTGGTTGGCCTTCTGCAGGGCCACGTCGATGGCCCCCACGCCGCTGAGCAGGTTTTCCGGCACCGACAGCACCGTGGCCGCCGCCCCGCCCAGCACGCCGCTGTCTGCCAGATCCTCGTGCCACTGGACGGTTTTCTGGTATGCCTCCTTGTCCTGCTGGCGGCTGCGCCAGGTCACCAGGTCGCTGATGGTCTTATAGGAATAGCCTCCCTCCAGCAGCACGCTGTATGCCTGGTCCCGGGCGTTCTCCCGGGCCACCCCCGCGCTCATAACGCTGGTGCCTGTGGCCGGGGTCTTCACCAACGTCTCCACGGCTTCCAGCTGCTTCGGGGTCAGCTGGGCCAGAGCCTGCTCCCCCTGCCGCTCAAACTGCACCTGCTTCGCCAGGTTATAGGTCTGCTGCATCTCGTCGGCCTTTCTCTGGGCCTGGGTGTTCTCCGCCGCCGCGTCATAGGCGCCCATGGCGTGGATGTTGAAGTCAGGCCGCGCATCCGCCGCCTGCTTTTTGGCCTGCTCCAGCAGCTTCTCATATTCGTCCAGGTCCAGGCTGGCCAGCTCCTCCCGTTTCCGGGCCGCCTCCAGCGCGTCCCACTGCTCCGCCACGATCTCCTCCGGCGTTTTCTCGGTCTTGCCCACCAGCCATTTTCCCACCCTGGAAAAGAATCCGGGGTTTTCGTCCCGCTTGGGGCTGGCCGCCTCCGCCTGCTTCAGGGCATACTGATACTCCTCCACCGTCAGGTCCCCCAGGCCGGACATGGCCCGCTGCTGTCCCATAGCCCGTGCCCGGGCCTGAATGCGGTCCCTGGCCGTGGTCTGGGGCTGCTGTGCGGCCTCCTGGCCGGGCTCCTGCGCCGTCTGGCGGTATCGCATGGGCACCTGCACCCGGGCGCTCTGCCGGGTCTGCTGAGGCTGCTGTGCCTGCTGCTTTTTCTTTTCCTCGTCATCCATGGCCCTGGCCCGGGACAGAATGCGGTCCCGGGCCGTACTGCCCGCTGCCTGTTTCGGCATGTCGCTCCCTCCCTTACACGGTCATCCTTGTGGGCTTGTTGATGTTCTTCTTGGTGCTGCGGGCATAGATGGGATTATTGTCTTTGTCGATGCCCTGGAGAACGATATACCCCTGCCGCTCCAGCCGCTCCGCGTCCTCATAGCTGATATCGCCGTATCCGGGGACATACACCCGGTTTCCGCCGACGCCCGGATAAGCAGGATAATTCACATCCCCGGTTTTCCCCGCGCCCTTTCTTCCGCTGCTCCCGGATCCTCCGGAGCCGCTGTACCGGGCCGCCGCTGCGGCTGCCGCCTGCTGCTGGCGGTAATACTCCTGCCACTTGGCAGCCTCCGCCGCGCTCATGCCCGCCGCCTCCAGCTCCTGCTGGCTGGGGCTGTACCCCGTGGCCCCGATCAGGGTCACCAGGTTGCTGTAGGCGTCCTTTTTCTGCTGATAGGCAAATTCCCGGTCCTGCCTCCCGGCGCTCTCGGCGTTCCACCAGTTTTCCGCGCCCCGGCTGTATTCCGTGTCCGCCCGGTCTGCCTGATAGCTCAGGTCCTTCCACCAGTTACTCAGCCGGTCCTGATACCGGCTGTATTCGTCGTCCCGCAGGTCGCCGGTCAGCTGATACTGCTGCAGCATCCGGTCCCCCTCGTCGTTATAGGCCTGCCGCGCCTGGGCATACAGCTCCGGCACCACCTCGTTGAGCTTCTGCAGATAAGCGTCATACTGCTGCTGTCCCGCCGCCTGGGAATAGGTGGAGCCATACCCGCCGGTCAGGCCCGCCGTCTGCCCCATGGTGTCCGCCATGGCCTGCCGCCCCTGCTGCACGTACATCTGGCGGTACTGCTGGTATAAGGGATCGTTGGCCGCGTCATACTGGAACTTCTCCCGCCCCATGATCCTTTCATACAGGTCCTGCAGCTGCCGGGAATAGCTGTCCTGATATTCCGGGCGGGTGCCCTCTGTCTCCTGCATCCGCCGCAGGGCCTCCTGATATGCCTGGTTGCCGCTGGGGTCATAGCCCACCTGCTGCCCGCCGGAGGTGGGCTGGCTGCTCTGCACTGATGCCCGGCCCGTGCTCTGGGCTGCCTGTGGGGCCGCCTGCTGCCGGGCCGCTGTCTGCTGGTTGGTCTGTGCCGCCGGCTGCTGCGTGCCCATGGTCTGGTATACCGGCTTTTCCACCGGCAGCTCCACCCGCCGGCCCACGCTTCCGGCCTGCACCGTCCCGCCGGGGATGCTCTGCTTCTTCCGGTCCGTCCCGGTATTTTTCCACTGAATTGCCATTTCGCGCCCCTCCTTACGCTGTCCTTTTCCAGATGTTCACCGCCATATAGGGCGGCATGTTGTTGTGGGCCTGGCCGCCGCAGTTGGATGTGGCCTTGCCCTTGTATTCGTTCAGGCGGCTGTCCCCGTCGTATACCCGGATGGCCGTCACGCCGGTGACGTCGCTCTGTCCGGTGTAGTCGTAGCCGTGGGTGTGCTGTGGAAGCTCCGCCGCCGTCAGGGCGTGCTGTGCCTCGCCGCCGGTGCTTCCCAGGGGATAGCTGTCCCCCGCCGCCAGCAGGAACCGGTCCTCTATCCGCTGCCAGGTTCCGCCGAACAGCGCCTCCGGGCTGGTGTCCGTCACGGAGATATACACGCTGCCCACCGGCCATATGGCGTCCAGCAGCCGCCCTCCCCGGAACCAGATGTCCCAGTCCTCCGCCAGGTCCACGGCCCTCTCGTGCTCGGCGTACTTTCCGATGCCCACGGCCCTGCCGCCCTCCGCCAGGTGGACCGTCACCCGGGAGGTGGGGATGGCCGTTTCATAGGCCGCCTCGTTGCCCAGGCTGTCCCGGGCCACGATCCTGGCCCGATAGCTGGCCGCCGGCAGAATGTCCGTGTCCCCCGTTATGATGCAGTCTGCGCCGCTGGTCATGGCCGTCCCGGCGCTCCATGCGCCGGTGGCCGTGGCCCAATAGCCCGTCAGGGTGCAGGCGTTGGCCCCGCCCAGGGTGGAAAAGGCCAGCGTGCACCGGCCGCAGATGTGGGTTCCCTCGTCCGCCGCAAGGCCCGCCCCGTCTGAGCGGTACAGGGCCAGGTCCGTCAGCACCGGCGGGGCGTAGTCGTTCAGCTGCACCGTCAGGGTGGTCTCCTCGCTGTAGCCCCGGGAATCCGTCACCCGGCACAGCACCTCCGCCGTCAGCCCCTGCAGCACGTCCGTCCGATAGGGGGCCGCCGCCGTGGTTTTCCCGCCGCACACGATCTCATACCCCGCCGCCGTGGCCCCGTACTGAAACTGTACCTTGGACGCATCAAAGGCGATGCCCGCCCGGGAATAGCCCCGCACCCACGCCTGCAGGCCGCTGGCCTTGCCGCCGCTGTTGTCCGGCGACGCAGCGCACCACCCGCTCTGCACGGTGGGGCCCGTGGTCCGGGGGATGGCCGCCCGCAGCACCTGCTCCTTGGTTCCCACCAGGCTGCTGCCCCGATAGGTCCTGACGGTCAGGGTCACGTCCACGGTTTTCCCCGCCGTGTTCTGGCTGGCCCAGGACAGGGGCGGCGTCCACTCCGCCGACCCCGCCGCCCCGGTGCATACGCTGGCCTGCGCCGTGCCGCACCGAGCGGTAATGTCGTGGGTGAAGTCCGATGAGGCCGCTGCAATCCGCAGGGTCCCCTTCTGCCCCAGCACAAGCTCCCCCGAAACGGAGGAGGCCCTGGGGATATCCGGCAGGTTGATCCTCTGCGAAACCGTCAGCGTCGCCGGGGTCCACTGGGACGTGAAACCGCTGTGCCACGAAGCCGACAGGGTCACGCCGGCCTTGCCCGCTTCGTCGTGGGCCACCGTCACGGTCCTGGTGCCCAGGGCATACCACCCCTTGGGCCCGTAGCTGTAGGGGGAATATACCTTGCTGCCCTGCAGCACGTAATAGCAGCTGTTGGCATTCTGGTTGTAGCTGTCTCCCGTGCCGCAGTAGATCTTCAGCTCCAGGCTGATGGTGGTTTTGTTTTCCGCCGCCGACTGCTGATAGCTGTAACCCAGCCACAGCTGCCACCCATAGGTGGACTTTGCTCCGTATATGCCCGCCATACTATCCTCCGATCCACTTGATGGCCACGCCGCCGGTAAACGAGATGTCCCACTTTCCCGCCGCCGTCAGCCGCTCCCCCAGCTCGATTTTGTTCACATGCAGCGCCCCGTTGGAAAAATAGGCCATTTCCACCCCGTTGACGTAGAAGCTCATCTTCTCCGTGGTCCAGGTGGTCATGTTGCTGCTGGTGTTGATGATCTCGTATTCCTGCCCGTCCACCGTGGCCGTGCCGGTGGTGCGGATGTCCTGCCCGATGGCAATGCCGATGATGGGGACCGCCCCGTTATAGCCGATGATGCCCTGCTTGATATACCCGGTGCTCTCCACCAGCCAGGCCCGCAGCGCCTCATCCGCCGCCTGACTGCTGCTCTCCAGGTCCTCCAGGCCCTGCTGTAGCCCGGCCTGGATCTGCGCGGCGTAGTCATATGTGGCGGTGATGGACTCCGCCGTGGCCTGTAAGCGGCTTTCGATCTGCTCCCGAAACGTGCCGAAATCCGATATGGCCAGGTAGTCGCTGCGCAGCAGCAGCTCCAACACGTCCACATGGCTCTGCACCACGTTGGCCGTCTTGATGATCAGCGCTTTCAGGGCCGCCGCCGATTCGTCCACCGTGCGCCGCACCGCATCCGTGTCGCCGCCCCCGGCCTGCTGTAAAGCCTGCGCGGCCCCCGGCGCGAAGTTCTCCACCGTCAGGCTGTTCATGCTCTGGTTCAGCTGCTCCGCCAGCTGATAGAGGTAGGAGCGTATGGCCGCCAGCTGCTCCGCCTGCCCGCCCCGCAGCAGGGGCGGCGTGCTGATGATCTCCATTTACATGTCACTCCCCATCTCCAGGATCCTGGCCAGGGAGAACAGGCGCATCTCCCCCCGGCCCGCCAGCTTCAGCTGGAAGTGGTCGCAGCGGTGGGGGATCACCGGCACGGCGAAGGTCCGCGTGGCCCCCTTCTCCCAGCACACCCGGCTCATGCGCTGCCAGGCCCCTGCGGAGTCATACCGCACATACAGGGTCATCTCTCCCTGCAGTTGCACCCGCAGGTCCATCCGTCCCAGATACTTCCGGTCCGGGTATTCATAGGCCTGTATGCCGGATACCGCCTCCCATTCCACCCGGTCCTCCGGCGTTCCCTGGGTGCCGCGCATGGCCACCAGCCTGCCGGTGGATTCCTCAATGGCAAACAGGTCGTCGTCGCAGGCCGCGAACATCAGGGGCCGGAAATCGTCCTCCCGGTGCCACAGGCCCCTGGCTGTGTCATAGGTGAACAGGTGGTATGCCCCCTCCGTGTCCTTCATGCTGATGGTGTATTTCCCGTCTGCACCTCCGGCTACGGCCTCGCTGTACCGCCGGTCCCCCAGCTGGGCGCTGATGGCGCAGGGCACGCTGCCGTCATAGGCGCACACCTCTGTCCGCCCCTTGTAGTAAAGCACCTCGTTCACCACGCACAGGCTCCGCCAGCTGCCCTTCTGCACGCCCCGGACCGCCGTGTCCGTCACCTGGTGGGCCCCGCTGGCGGAAACGGCCACCCGGTGCATCCGCTCCTCCTTGAAGAAGGTGGGGTATCCCTGATAGGTGATCGCGCCGGTGAATGCGCCGTCCGAGCCAACCGAAGCCGCCCAGGAGTCCGTGGAAATGCCCATGAAGCAGTTCCAGTTCTTGAAGTCTCCCAGCTTGCAGCAGTAC
>ERZ1034917.1419-NODE-1419-length-14769-cov-13.725092_pt1 | contig 14769 bp, 5 predicted proteins | sample MGYA00520605_ERZ1034917 | MGnify/ENA primary metagenome ERZ1034917 (study PRJEB33766, sample SAMN09781784) | gut metagenome | biome: gut microbiome | host: Homo sapiens | place: Madagascar | study: EMG produced TPA metagenomics assembly of the PRJNA485056 data... | reverse complement strand
GAAAGTCTGACCGCAATTCTCTCTATCCGCTCAAGCTTCCAATTATGCCGCAGTACCGCAAGATCTGTGCGATTCACGCAAAAACCATGATGCGCGACGGCGGCGACTGGACGCACGTAAAAGACTCCGTTGGCATGGTTGCGGACTGGCGTCGTGCTGGTTTTGTTTGGGAAGTCCCATACTCAGCGCTCATACCGAAGCAAGGTCCCTGCAATGTGCTTTACGCCGGACGCTGCATCGGTGCGATCGGCGATGCATGGGAAGTGATGCGCGTAATACCCTCCGCCGTGCTGACCGGGCAAGCCGCCGGTCTTGCCGCCGCGCTCTCACTCCGGGATGGTGTCGCACCTGCAAAGCTGTCCTATGCGCGTTTTACGGAAGAGTTCCGCGCCGCTGCGATTCCACTTCACTTCGACGATTTAGGGCTTCGTCGTCCATGAACAGATTCGCTGCAAAACTGCCGCCAGATTTGCGTCCGGTTCCCTTCTGGGCATGGAACGGAGACCTTGATGCGGAACGTCTTCGCGCTCAAATCAGTGCAATGGCGGAGATGGGATTCGGCGGATTCTTCATCCATTCCCGTTTCGGACTCGAAACACCGTATCTCGGCGATGCCTGGTTTGATTGCATAAAAGTGTGTATTGACGAAGCAGAAAAGCTGGGGCTTTCCCCGTGGCTTTACGATGAGGACCGTTGGCCCTCCGGTTCTGCTGCCGGAGAGGTGACACGTCGTCATCCGGAGTATGCGCAAGTCTGTTTGGACTATGCGTTTACCGAACAGAAAGACTCGCGGGAAACGACGCTTGCCCGTTTCGCCTTGAAAAAGAAGGACGGCGTTCTGCTCTCCTGGCGGACTCTTACCGGAACGGATTCGCCGGGCGATAAGGAAGAATTGCTCCGCTGTTTCATAGTTGCCGTCCCGCCTTCAACGGTCGCCAATGGTGCGCCGTATCCCGATATGATGAACCCGAATGCCGTCGCTGAATTCATTCATTGCACACATGAGCGGTATCGCGGAAAACTCGGCGTTCTGCTACGGAAAGTCCCCGGCATTTTTACGGATGAGCCGACTTGCAACGGCTTCGCCGGAAAACTTCCGTGGACGCCGCATTTGCCGGATGTTTTCCGAAACAAATACGGATATGATCTTTTGAAACGTCTTCCCGAACTCTTCTTTGAACCGGTGGGACAGCAGTTTTCCAAACTCCGGCTTGATTTTTACAATCTGATTGCGGAGTTGTTTACAACTGCATATGCAAGACAGATCGGCGAGTGGTGTGAAATAAACCAGTTGCGTTTTGCCGGGCACATCCTCGGAGAAGATGATGTGTTTTCCCAGATGCAGACGTCGGGTTCCGCGATGCGTTTTTACGAATACATGCATATTCCCGGAATTGACGTTCTCACGGAACACTGGAATCTTTATGCGGCGGCAAAACAGTGTTCCTCCGTTGCGCACCAGCTTGGACGCGAGACGACGCTTGCCGAAGTTTACGGCTGTACGGGTTGGGATTTTCCCCTTGAAGGACACAAGGCAATCAGCGACTGGCTTTTTGCCCTTGGAATTGATCTGCTTGTTCCTCATCATTTCTGGTATTCGGCTGCGGGAGAATCGAAGCGTGATTATCCTGCGGACATCTCTCCGCGTTCGCCTTACTGGTCAGCATACCGTGCGCTTACCGATGCATTCGCTTCACGGAATACCGCTTTCAGCGGAATGGAACCCGTGCGGGAACTGCTGGTTGTCCATCCAGCAGAATCCGTCTGGTTCAGCCATCCGCTTGAGGCCTACGGTTCGGAGGTGGCTATCAATATTAACGGAGCATTCGTTCATACCGGAGCGGAAAAATACCGTGAAATGGGACGGCTCCAGTCCATCACGGACAAGCTTCTAAGCAATCATCTCGACTTCGATTTCGGCGATGAGGAACAGATGTCGCGTCTGGCGCACATCGAAAACGGACAGTTCTGTATAGGCTGCTGTACCTACCGCGCGGTTATTGTTCCGGAAATGTTGACAATCCGCAAGACAACTCTTGCGCTTCTTTCGAAGTTTGTCCGGCAGGGTGGAACTGTTTTCCGCACTGCGGATGCGCCGCAGTATGCCGATGGCGAACCTTCTGCTCTTCCTGCGGAGCTTTGGTTGCACTTTCATCCGTTGAATGCAGAAGCGTTCCGCACTGTTTCACTAACAGATGGAACGGGAACCGAACTCTCCGCCCTGCTTTACCGTCACGGACGGAATGCGGAAGGAGAGGCACTGTTTATTTGCAACACCTCCGTTCTTCCGCAAGAGGACATCCATGCATTTCCCGCCGTTTCGGAACGACAGATTGCGTATCCCTCTGTCACGATTCGCTGGAAACTGCCGAAAGGCTTTGGCATCTGCGAATCGGAAAACGGAATTCAGCGGGAAGTTGAGTTTGTGCAGCAGGGCGAATACGTCTGCTTCCAAACCTCGTTTGATCGCTTGGAAAGCCGCGTGTTCTTGGCTCGAAAAATGCCGTTCGCTACGGAAAAAAAAATAACTCCGATAATGCATTTCGATCTTCCTGACATTCCGTTCCATATTACACTCTCCGAAGAGAATCTGTTGGTTTTGGATTCTCCGGAAGCAGAGATCGGAAACGAAATTCTGAAACAACGTCATTTCCTGGCACTGGATATGGAACTACGGAAACGGATTGGGGAGTCGCCACGAAGTATCATGGCAACTCAGCCATGGTTCGGTTCTGCAAAGCCAGAACGAACCATGCCGCTCCGCCTGCGCTACCGTATTGTCTGCGAAACTGTTCCGGAAACGATGGAACTGCTCATGGAGTCGCCGAGGAACTGGAAATTCTCATTGAACGAAACGCCGTTTGAATGCGTCGAACTCGGCTGGAAATGGGATCCCGCGATCCGAAGACTGCGTTTTCCCACATTACAGAAAGGGGAAAATACTTTGGAAGTGGAAACGGTATTTTCCCGTGCAACGGTTCTGGAATCGCTGTTCCTTTCCGGCGGCTTCGGCGTGGACGGTGCAGAGCGTCTGACAGCACTTCCCCTACGGCTCAATACCGGAAACTGGACTGCGCAGGGATTGCCGAATTATGCGGGGAATGTTACATATGAGATTCCGATACGGAGCAATGGTTTTCCGGTCGTTTTCGATCTTTCCGGATTTCGCGGTAGCGCGTTCCGCGTGCGACTCAACGACGGCGCGGAACAGGTCTGCGCGTATCCTCCGTATCGGATTACGCTGAATCCGCGCAAAGGGGAAAACTCCTTGTTTGTTACGGTCTGCGGAAGTTTGCGCAACGCATTCGGACCGTTTTTCACAAAAGAAACACCGTTTCTTGTTACGCCCCGGACCTTCCGGCAGTATGAAACGGAAAAAAGAATCCTTGTTCCTTATGGAATACAGAAAGGTTTGCAATGAGCTGGATTGATTGGCTTATCGTACTGCTTCCCGTCGCGGGGGTGGTGTATCTCGCATTTTATTCCCGAAAATACGTCCGGGGAGTCGTGGATTTCCTCGCAGCGGGACGCGTTGCCGGACGCTATGTGCTTTCCGTGGGAGACTTGACCTCCGCACTTTCGGTCATTACGCTTGTGGCGCTGACTGAACAGTATTATCAGACAGGATTTGGTATTGTGTTCTGGAACAATATCCTGTTCCCTGTTACGGTGGTTATGGCTTTGACCGGATTCTGCTTTTACCGCTGGCGGCAGACGCGCTGTCTCTCGAGGGGACAGTTCATCGAAATGCGGTATGGCAGCAAGAATTTTCGCATTGTGACGGCGGTTATCAGCAACCTCTCGGAAATGATAGCAAACGCGATTGGTCCCGCAATTGCGGCGAAGTTCTTCATCTATTATCTTGGACTTCCGCATAAAATCACGATTTTCGGAATTGGACTGCCCTGCTACGGCATCATTGTTACACTGTGTCTCTGTCTCGCCTTGATGTTGATCTGGCCGGGAGGACGCGTTTCTCTGCTTGTTACAGACTGCATGCAAGGATTGCTTTCCTATCCTCTATTTGTGATTTTCGTCGGATTCATTCTGCTGAAATTCGGCTGGAACGTTGACATCATGCCGATTCTTGTCGACCGTGTGCCAAAGCAGAGCTTCCTTGATCCCTATGATGTTGCCCAGCTCCGCGACTTCAACATATTCGCACTTGTCGTAACGCTGACGACCTCCATTCTGAACCGTGCAAGCTGGATCGGCAATGACACCTGCAACTCCGGACGCACTCCGCACGAACAGAAGATAGCAGGTGTCCTCGGTTCCTGGCGCGCAGGATTTTCCGGACTCATCATGGTGTTGCTCGGCATTATGGTCTATGCATTCATGAACAATGGTAATTTCTCCGCTCATAATTCTCGCAACAACTTTGCCGTGACGAACAATGAAATCCGCCAGGAGCTTTCAAAACGCGTCCTTGACGAAGTTGTTTCGGACCGTTCCCGTTTCAAGGGACTAAGTGCAGCGATAGCACAGATTCCACCCATGGAACATGTCATCGGAAAAGACGAACCGCTTTCACAGCAGAAGAATCTTGACACACGTTATTTTTCCATTGTCCGTGAACAGCTCGGTGATACTCCCGATGCGCGGCGCGAATTTCAGCAATATCGCTCCATTTACCGTCAGATGCTTATGCCGATTATCATGCAGAAAATTCTTCCCGTCGGATTTGCAGGCTTGTTCTGTCTGCTGATGATTATGCTACTGGTTTCGACTGATGACTCACGCATTTTCAATGCGACGAGCGGCATTGTGCAGGATATGATTCTGCCGTTTATAAAGAAACGTCTCTCACCGGAAAAACATCTTGCTCTTCTGCGCTGGACTGCTGTGGGGGTGTGTATCTTCTTCTTTATCGTATCCTGCTTCTTTTCCCAGATGGATTACATCATCATGTTTACGACGATCGTTTGCGCTCTGTGGCTCGGTGGCGCGGGACCGATCATGGTATTTGGGCTTTACAGTCGTTTCGGCAACTTGACCGGAGCTTGGTGTTCCCTCATTTTAGGCACGGGAACCTCCCTGCTCGGCATGATCTGTCAGTATAATTGGGCGAAGACGATTTATCCCTTCTTTGAACGCATGAACTGGGTTGAACCGCTGAATCATTTTCTCGTGACAATCAGTAATCCGTTCGACCCGTGGATCCGCTGGAGTATGAATCCAATCCGCTTTCCGATTAATTCGTATGAAATCTTTTTCATTTCGATGTCCCTTGGTGTGACTGGTTACATCGTCGGCTCGTATCTGACCTACAAACCATTCGATTTGGATAAACTTCTGCATCGGGGCAAGTACAGCGATGGAGAGAGCACGCTGACGCAGTCTGCATTTTCATGGAATCCGCTTGTCATTTTCAGGAAGATCATCGGCATCGACTCTGAATATACGTTCGGTGACAAAGTTATCGCGTGGTCGGTATTTATCTATTCGTTTGGCTATGTATTCGGTGCAAAATTCATCGCAGTGGTCATCTGGAACAGTTTTGAGCCTTGGCCGCAAGAATGGTGGAACATCTACTTCCTTGTCACGGTTCTGATTATTCCGGGATTCATCGGGATCATTTCGACCGTTTGGTTCATGATCGGAGGAATTCACGATACTTTCGCACTCTTTCATGCGCTAAAGGAACGCAAGAATGACACAAATGACAATGGACAGATCATTTCGCAACCTCAGGAGTAATTCCATTTCAAGAAAAATCTCCGGTAAGTGTAAAAAAACTGTTTCATGGGGACAGAACCATCTGTCCCCAAAACAATACTGAAATGCTCTACAATGAAATTTGAACGGATTAGATTTCATACTCGGCAAAAGCAACGCAACTTATACGACACCGGATTTCGGCCTTAAACAATATCCCGGCGATGTCCTGAGCGATAAGATCATCAATTTGACTATTTATCTTTAAAATTGATTGCTGCGACATATAAGGCAGAAACAGAATATAAATCCAATTTTTCTGCAATCAGTAATTTTCCGCCTTTTTCCCACCTTTTGTCTTGAAAAGGTATGAAAAATCACGTTATTCTTAATATCGTACGCTAAAGCTCTCGGTGGACTGTAAACCTGCTATATGGATGTATAAAAGTTGTAACTTTGTAGCGTTATCGCAGTCCACCTGCTCTCCGTCCGGGAAAACTCGGCGACTTACTCGCTATCTTTTTTGAGAAATCTTTTGAGCGTCATTCGATGAACATTTAGTTTTTTTGCAATATATGACATAGATTTTCCTTTTGCAAAAAATTGATCTATCATTTTCTCTTTTCCCGTTAGTTTATGTTCTTTGTTTTTACTGCCCAAAGGACGTCCTAGCTTTATTCCCTCTGCCTTTTTACGTGCCAGCGCTTCTTTTGTTCGCTGGGAAATAAGATTGCGCTCAATTTCAGCCGAAAGTCCAAAGGCAAATGCCAAAACTTTTGAACTGATATCACTACCGAGGCGATAATTGTCTTTGATTGTCCACACCCGTACATTTTGTTTCATGCAAAGATTTAGAATTGACATGATCATAAACAGGCTTCTGCCAAGTCTAGAAAGCTCAGTACATATCATGATGTCACCGGGCTTCATTTTCGAGAGCAGTTTCCCAAGTTTTCTTGTTTCATAGTCTTTGCACCCAGAGATTGTTTCTTCAAACCATGCAGAAATTTCAATTTTTTCTTTGACCGCAAACGCATTGATTTCGTAACGCTGATTTTCGACTGTTTGCTTGTCCGTGCTGACACGAATATATCCGTAAACCATATTTTCTCCTTCGTTGAGATATTTTAACTGTCTGCATGATTCCGACATAGAACCGATGCCTTATTTTACAGTACCACATTTTTGAGAATCAACCTCTTTTTTCATACGTGCTACCTCATTACTTTTTACCATAGCAACTGTTGTTTAGAGATTGTAAGTTTAAGTTAACACAAACATCGGGACTTTTGGGAGTTTTTGGGTGAAATTAGGAGATTGGGATTTGAAAAAACAGATAACCTCTTTATGTTATGGTACTAGAAAATGTTATGTTACACCGGAGATGCAAGACCATGCCATCAAAAATTGCTATACAAGACAAGCGTTACCTATTGGTTCGGGATGCCTGCGAATATTTGAACGTCAGCGATGAAACGATCTATAAGTGGATCCGGGAGAACTTCATCCCTGCACATCGGGTCGGTAAACGCTGGATGTTCGACAGAGAAGAAATTGACCAATGGGTGAAGTCTGGACGAGCTGCAGAGGAAGAAAATGGAAAATAGTTCAGTTGCAATTCCCCGTATTGGCATGTCCTGTATGGTTCGCAATCGTCTTGCAGTAATTCATGATGTTCGCATTTTTTTCGGAGGAAAGCAACAACAATATCTAGTAAAAGTAAGCTATAAAGATTGTTGCTTTCCCGCATCTGAGGATCTATTATGGGACATTGAGCCCAGTGCGAAACTTTTGGAACCAGCTACACTTCCTGTTGCCTCCACAAATTTTATGCCGCTAAAGGAGTTTGATGCTATGATTCAGGCATGTCGGTGGAGTGCCGGTCTGCCGTTTATCGATGTTGCATCTACTGAATCCAGTATTCGGCAGTCATTGTCTTCTCCTTTCTACGGCGCTGTGGAACCGGACGATTATCAGCTGGTCCCACTTTTGAAAGCATTGCGGATGCCTCGTGTTAATTTGATGATTGCCGACGATGTCGGTTTAGGAAAAACAATTGAAGCAGGACTGATTATCAATGAACTTTTAATCCGGCGTAGAATTAACCGGATTTTGATTCTTTGTCCTGCTGCTTTGCGGGTTCAGTGGAAAGATGAAATGCAGAGCAAATTTTCCCTGCCGTTTGAAATCATTGATCAACTATCAACCGTTCGGCTGAAAAAAGAAGTTGGCTTGGATGCCAATCCATGGCGTTATTATAACCGTGCTATTGCCTCATATCATTACTTGAAACAGGCTTTGATTCTTGAGCAGTTCCGGAATGCAATTGAGCTAAAAGAGGATTCACCACGGCTCCCTTGGGATATGCTGATTGTGGATGAAGCGCACAATCTGATGCCGTCTCCCTTTGGGAAAGACAGTGACTTGTGTAAAATGCTGAGGCAGATCGTGCCACTCTTTGAACATAAAATTTTTCTGACGGCAACCCCACATAATGGTAATACGCTTTCCTTCTCCGGATTACTGGAAATGCTTGATCCTGCCCGTTTTCGTCGGACGGATGTGTTGACTCCATCAGAAAAAGAACGTGTACAGCAAGTTGTGATCCGCCGATTGAAGCGGGAGATCAATACACGCACTAATCCACCGAAATTCTGTACCAGAATGGAACCAGAGGCACTGTCCTTGGATGATGACTTTTTAGCATCAGCAGTAGAACTCCAGCTTATTTTTGCCGTTGAGGATTTCAAACATGCTGTTCATACTGCGATTGCTTCTGCCAGCAAAACAAAACAGCTTGCCGGGTGCTTTGCAATTGAAGTTTTGGGTAAGAGATTGTTAAGTTGTCCCATGACATTTATCGAATCATGGAAACGTTGCAAAGCAAGTCTGGATTCTGCAGAAACTGTTGATGATGCCGAAATCAATCAGTTAAAACGTTCTTTGGACGAGGAAATTACCGATGACAAAGAAGCACAGCAGTGGAATAATGCAGCGGCATCAAAAGTTGGGGCATGGCTTCGGACGTTTACCGAATCGCTGTCTAATGAGATCCGTGAGATTGATAAATCAATTCAGAAATTGGGTATTGACATATCAAAAGATCTTGTGGAGCAAAAACCGAAAAGCGATGCCCGTTTTGCTCAGCTGGTAAGACTGATTGAGGAGAAGCTCAAAAACGATAAGGAATGGAAATCTGACGAACGTTTAGTGATCTTTACCGAATATAAAACAACACAAGATTATTTGCTCCGCCGGTTGACCGAGCATTTCAACGATAAAGAACACAGTCGCATTCTTATCCTCTACGGTGGTATGGATGATGTCGAACGGGAGGTTGTCAAATCCCGCTTCAATGATGAAGGAGATCCCGTCCGCATTCTGCTGGCGACAGATGCGGCTTCCGAAGGATTGAATTTGCAGGAAACAGCCCGCTACCTGTTGCATTTTGACTGTCCGTGGAATCCATCGCGCTTGGAGCAGCGCAACGGTCGTCTTGACCGCCATGGTCAGGCGCGGGATGTTTATATTTTCCATTTTACCAGTACAACCGCTTCCGACCTGCAATTCCTTTCAACGATGATCAAGAAGGTCAATACTATCCGTGAAGATCTCGGCACAACCGGGGAACTTTTTGACTTGGCAGTTCAGAATCGTCTGATTCACGGAAAGGATGAAAAATCGGTCTTGGCTGCTATGGATGAGACAATCGATAAAATTTCAAACCTTTTCCCTGGTGATGTGGATGCCAGCATACGGGATATTGATGCTGACATGGCAGAAAAACAGCTTGCCGCATTTGCTGCAGAACTGGACCTTGACAATGATTCTCGACATAATGTTCTTGCAACGGCAATGAGTCAGCATGTAGAACCGATTGGCGAAGATGGATGTTTCCGGATTTTGAAGCCGGATCTTTCTGGCTGGAAAGAGACGATTGATGAAAGCGTGCGTGTCCCCCAGAAAGGCAGCCGTATCGGCGGAATGCCGAAATTGACTTTCTCCATTGATCCATTCCTTGTTGACAAAGGGGGACGAAAAGTATTCCGCAATCTGCCGGGTGTGCTTATGCTCCACCTGGGACATCCTTTGATGCGGAAAGCATGCAGTGTTTTGACTCGCCGCCGTTATCCGGGACGTTCTGCGGTTTCCCGATTAACAGCCAGCTACGGGAGCATTCCCGACGAATGTGATGCTTTTGTCTGGATTCATTTTGAAGAAATGGCTGTCAATAAATTGCGGGAAACGTTCCATTATTGGGTGCGCTCTATTTGTTTTCCCGTAAAAAACGGAAAACTTGCAGATGCGCTGCCTCATATTCCCGCAATCAAAGTCAGACACAAAACGGAAAGCATCAAGCAGGAAGATTGGGATACCGCGGAAGAAATCTATTCTGATATTGTTCCTGACTTAAGAGCTTTTCTGTTAGCGTATCAGAAAAAATTTCAGAAATCAGTGCTTGTCCAGCTGGCACTTGACCAGCAAGTCGCATTGAAAGACGAAAATACGCGTTTCCAGAGCCGCGAGGCAGAGTTGTCATCGCTGATCCGAGAGAAAACTATTGCATCGAAGCGCAAGGAATTAGAAAATCTGGAAAGACGTTTACAGGAGTTGCCGTCGCTCTTGTTTCAAGAGTATGCAAAACAAGAAGAAACGGAAATCAACCGCAGAAAGACCGCTTTGGAACAGGAGCTGAAAAACGATCAAGGTCATTACGAAGAGTTAAGACTTCAGTTGCAGAGAGAACGGCAACGCATTACCAAATATCTGTTGCCCAATCGTTACACATTAGATGGTGATGTTCAGATTTATCCGCTTGCGGTTGAGATCGTACTTCCCCGGAAAGGTGTGGAAAAATGACAAATGAACTAACTGATATTGTGTGGTGGAGCTCGCTCCAACACGAGGGATTGCTCCTTGATATTACTCGTCTGGGGGAACTGTATGCGCAAAGTCACCGGGAACTTTCCTTCTATGTCATGGATACCCTGCGCATCCAGAAAATGGCTTTTGAGAATGATTCTCATAAACAGAGCGATTTTATAAAATTTGTTTTGGAGAAAGTCTGTAATTTCACCGATAAGGATGGTCACTGGAACCGTGCAATAGCGGTAAAGCCGGAATGGGGATGCACCAATTGGGGAACTACAGATATTACAAAACCGGATTGGCTTTACTTTCAGAATAACACTCCTGTTCTGCCGATATTCATCGATCGGGAGAATGCCCGGTTGGGGATCGGCCGCAGCCGTAATCTGATTTCAAAAATTCTGCATTGGATGCGGAATTTCAAAATCAAACTTGCATTGCTGACCAATGGCAGGCAGTGGCGAATCGTCTATGCTGGAATGGACAATGAAGCCTTCAGCGAATGGGAAATCGATCAGTGGCTGGCCGGCGGTCAGGCATCGCCGGAACTGAACGGCTTTGTGGCCCTGGTCTCTCCGATATTGTGGCAACATGCAGATGGTGAGGATTCTTTGCTGCTGAACGCCGTCAATGCCAGTCGCAAGGGGCAGAATGAGCTTTCCAGAATCATGGGAGAACGGGTTCGAACGGCGGTTGAAATGCTGATTCAGGCGCATGGAGCCGCATTGACGGCGAAATGTGCTGATATTGCCTCAAAAGATATTTATATGGCCGGAGTCCGCATGATTATGCGGCTTGTGGTCGCCTTTTTCGCTGAAAACCGGGAAGGTCTGCTTCCGAAATCCAATGCCATTTACAATAGTGCATATTCACTTTCCGGATTGATGCAATCCCTGAAACGGTATCGTGGCAATGCCTATTTGCTGAGTAACAGTTTTCATGCGTGGCCTCGTTTGCTGGCTTTGCAGAAACTGATCTATTATGGTTCCGATCATGAGGCATTGCCGGTTCCACCTTACGGGGGAGAACTTTTTGAACCAGGACAGTCAGACAGTTCTGATCCGGTCAGTCGGGTGATTGCCCTCTTTGAAAATGAGTATGCCGATAACCCCGATGTGATGTCCGACAAAATTGTCGTTGATATTCTGGGTTTGCTAGCAGAAACGAAAGTTCGGATTCGTCAGGGTCGTGCCTTTGTTTTGCAGACCATGCCCATCGACTTTTCTTCATTGGGCAACGAGTATATCGGTATTCTTTTTGAGAGCCTGCTGAATTTTGAACTGCGCCATACCCCGGAAGACAATCCGATGGTCTTTCTAAATATCGGCGATCAGCCTGCGCTTCCATTAGTTGTCTTGGAATCCATGTCGGACAACGCAATCAAAAACCTTTTCAAAAAAATGAAAAAGTCTGCCGATATGGAAGATGCAGAGGAAGAAACGGAAGAGATTGAAGATTCTGAAAATAACACGCAGGAAGATAATTCTGCAGAAGAGTTGCCTGAGGAAGAACCACAGGAAGAAGATACGGACACCGCTTCGGCAGTCCGACAGAGAGCGTATCGCTGGGCTGAAAAAGCCTGCCGTTTAGTCGGACTTATCCGTCAGCCGCGATCCAATACACAGAGCGCCCAGATCCAGTATCAGCAGTCTGTAGAACGGGAAGCGAAAAAACTGATTTTCAAACTTGTGGAGCCGGGCGAGTGGTATCTGGTCCGCTGGGGCGGTACGCGCAAAGGCTCCGGAACTTTCTATACCAAGCCACAACTGGCAATTCCGACTGTCATGCGGACTCTGCGTCCGTTGGTTTATTCGGAAACTCCGGATAAACAGTGGATTCCGAAAAAGCCGGAAGAGATCATTGCCGTCAAAGTCTGTGATCCCGCCTGCGGATCGGGTTCTTTCCTGCTGGCATCGCTCCGTTATCTGACGGAGGCACTATATACATCCATCATTGTACATCATCGTCTGGATGACTGTACCGGGAAATCCATAGATCAGCTGATCTGGCCAGACTTGAAAGCCGATGAATCTATCAGCAAGGAACTGCTCCCCTGCAAGCCGGAAGATGAAAATTTTGAATGCCGATTCAAGACTATTTTGCGTCGTTACATTGTGGAACGTTGTATCTATGGCGTGGATCTGGATCCGCTGGGCGTGGAGCTCTGCCGTCTTTCGCTTTGGATTGAAACACTGGACCGGGAACTCCCAATGACCTTCCTTGACCATAAGATCAAGTGCGGGAACTCTCTTGTCGGCACATGGTTTGACCAGTTCATGCATTACCCGCTGATGGCATGGACCCGCGAAGGCGGAGACAAGGGGCACAAGAATGGGGTGCATTTCCAAGACAGTGTTTGGACCAATGCAATCAAAGGGAAATTGGCAACGGTCAAGAGCCAGCTTGTTTCCATGATTGAAGGCGGTGACCTTTTCAAACAATCAATGGATTTCAGTTCCGTTATGACGGAATACCAGCAGGCTGTCCAGGCACTGAATATCATTCACAATCTGAATATCAATGATGTGGGGCAGCGGGCAGAAGAGTACCGGAAATTCCGGGAAAGTCCGGATTTCCTGCGATTGAAAGATGCATTCGATCTTTGGTGTTCGCTGTGGTTCTGGCCGGGGGAGAGCATCGACCTTGCCCCGATGCCGGAGCAGTTCGCGTTGGAAAAACTATCGGCGGAAGCAAAAGCAGAACTGCATAAGATTGCAGCCAATAATCGATTCTTCCATTGGGAACTGGAGTTCCCGGATGTCTTTACCCCGCAGAAATACGGATTTGATGCCATTCTTGGCAATCCGCCATGGGATATTGCAAAACCGAAGTCCCATGAATTTTTCTCCTCTGTTGATCCGCTTTACCGGAGTTATGGAAAACAGATTGCCATTGCGCGGCAAACGGAACTGTTCAATTCTATTGAAATAGAACAAAACTGGCTGAATTACTGCGCCAATTTCAAATTTATGAGCAACTGGATGAAAAGCTGCGCTGATCCCTGCGGCGATGGAGAAAACGGCATATCATTAGGGCGGGCGAATGCGGAACTCCACGAATTTTGGCGACAGAAACGAAAAGGGATTTGTTCTGCACGGGAACATGCGTTCCTTTATCAAGGCGGCAGCGACATCAATCTTTACAAAATGTTTTTGGAACAGGCGTATTTCTTAGTTCATACATCCGGACGTTTCGGTTTTATTGTTCCCAATGGGATTTACAGCGATAATGGAACCAAAGATTTGCGGAAACTTTTCCTGCAGAAGTGTCAATGGGAATGGATTTTCGGCTATGAAAACCGCCAAAAAATTTTTGATATTGATTCCAGATTCAAGTTTAATCCTGTCATTTTGCAGAAAGGGCAGGAATCCCGCAATATCTGGGCTGCGTTTATGCGACAGGACATTGGAGATTGGGAAAATGCAGATTCTCAAACAGTCATTGAGTATCCTGTGGAACGTATTAGAGATTTTAGTAAAGAATCCTATGAAATTGTTGAAGTCCAAACACAAAAGGACTTGAATTTACTCAGCAAAATTTATTCTCATTCAGTTCTTTTAGGTGACGACTCAGAATTGTCATGGAAGGTCAAATTCAGCCGTGAATTTGATATGACAAATGACTCGAAACTTTTTCCTCCCCGTGAAATTTGGGAGAAAGCATGGAACTACAAGCAGGATGAATACAGTCGTTGGATTCAAGGAGACTGGAAGCCTATCGAAGAACTCTACAAACTTCCGGAATTGGCAGCTGCCGTGCAAGACAAAGAATTGTGTGCGGCTCCGCCATACGATCATTTGAGAGTAAAGCGATGTGAGATTCCTCAAGGAATTATTTTATCGAAAGACGGAAGCAAATGGCTTCGGGAAAGTGACATCCATGATACAGTGTTTACAGAGGCAAATGGGAAAAAAATCTCGAAAAAAATTGACCGGAACACTATCCGTATCATATCCGGTCCGGCAATCGCAATTCCTCTTTACGAAGGTTGTATGATCGGACATTTCGATTTCAGCTATCAAGGGTGGATTAGTGGAACCGGTAACAAAACAGACTGGAATTATATTTCATGGGAAAATAAGACCATCGAACCACATTATCTGATGGGTGCTGCCGTTGCGGATGCATTCGGAACAACATCTTCCAAATTGGCTTTCCGCGACATCGGATGTGCAACAAATAATCGGACGATTTTTCTGGCATTTCGGGATATTGCCCGGACGACAGATAAACGGACGATTT
>ERZ1034917.1418-NODE-1418-length-14785-cov-10.119212_pt1 | contig 14785 bp, 10 predicted proteins | sample MGYA00520605_ERZ1034917 | MGnify/ENA primary metagenome ERZ1034917 (study PRJEB33766, sample SAMN09781784) | gut metagenome | biome: gut microbiome | host: Homo sapiens | place: Madagascar | study: EMG produced TPA metagenomics assembly of the PRJNA485056 data... | reverse complement strand
GCCTCGCGGCCGGCAAGGGCGTCATCGTGGCGCAGACCACCGAGGAGGCGCTCGCCGGCGTGCGCGAGTGCTTCTCGGGCACGTTTGGCGAGGCCGGCCAGACCGTCGTTATCGAGGAGATGCTCAAGGGTCCGGAGTGCTCGCTTCTCGCGCTCACGGACGGCAAGACCGTGATCCCGCTTGCGACGTCCCAGGACCACAAGCGTGCTCTCGAGGGTGACCTTGGACCCAACACGGGCGGTATGGGCGTCTACTCGCCGGTGCCCTTCGTGACGCCCGAGGAGCACGAGGCCATGGTGGAGATCGAGCGCCGCGTCGTGGCGCAGCTCGCCGCCGACGGCATCCCGTACTCCGGCTGCCTGTACGGCGGCTTCATGCTCACGAAGGACGGCCCCAAGGTGCTCGAGTTCAACGCGCGCTTTGGTGACCCCGAGACCCAGGTGGTCCTGCCGCGCATGAAGGCCGACCTTCTCGACGTGTTCTGTCGCTGCGACAACGGCACGCTCGACGAGGCCGACGTGAGCTGGGACAACGACTGGGCCGTCTCCGTTGTGCTCACGAGCAAGGGCTACCCCGGCTCCTACGAGAAGGGCAAGCCCATCCGCGGCATCGAGGAGGCTGAGAAGCTCGAGGGCGTCACGGTCTACCACGCCGGCACCAAGACGATCGCCGGCGAGCTCGTGACCAACGGCGGCCGCGTGCTGAACGTCACCGCCGTTGCCGACACGTTCGAGCATGCCCGCGAGCAGGCGTACCGCGCCTGCGATCTCATCGACTTTGAGGGAAAGACGCTGCGTCACGACATCGGGGCCCGAGCCCTGCGCGGCCGTGACGCCTGGGAGGTCTAGAGCCACATGGCACAGAAGGACACGGACGAGCTCATGGACACCGTCGAGGCGTTCACCTATGACGGGGACCGTGTGAACCATGATCACAAGAGCGGCGAGCCCGAGAGGCGCGGCTTCGTCCGCGGCAACGATGACCCTCGCGATGCCGCCCTGGCCGAGCGCCCGCTCACCGAGGAGACGGCCTGGACGGGCCGCATCTTCTCGGTGAGCCGCCTGCACGTGCAGATGCCCGACGGCCGCGAGGCCGTGCGTGACGTCGTGCGCCACCCCGGCGCCGTCGCCATTGTGGCGCTCACGGATGACGGCCATATCTGCCTCGTGCGCCAGTACCGCACGGCGCTCGACCGCGTGACGGTGGAGATTCCGGCCGGCAAGCTCGAGCCGGGCGAGGACCCGCTGGCCGCGGCGCACCGCGAGCTCGAGGAGGAGACGGGCTTCACGGCCGACAAGATGGCCTACCTCACCTCGATCGCGAGCTCGGACGGCTTCACCGACGAGGTCATCCACCTCTACATGGCCACGGGCCTCACGTTCACGAGCTCCAACCCCGATGACGACGAGTTCATCAACGTGGACCTCGTGGAGCTCACCGAGCTCGTCGACGCGGTGCTCGACGGCCGCGTCGAGGACGCCAAGACCGTCGTGGGTGCGCTCGCCTGTGACGCCGTGGCTCGCCGTCTTGCCCCAAACGCACCAACCGAGGACTAGCTTCATGTCAGATACCAGCACCAACGGCCGTCCCCGTGGCGGGTCGGCCCCTCATGCCGCGGGCGCGCTGTACCGCAAGTTCATCTCGTACTACCGCTCCCAGTGGCACCTGTTCGCCATCGACACGGTGGCCGCCGTCGTCATGACGGCGGTTGACCTGGCGTTTCCCATCATCCTGCGCAACCTCACCGGCGGCCTGTTCACCGAGGGCGCCGGCGCCATCATGGGTGCGCTGGGCACGCTCGCGTTCGGGCTCATCGTCATGTACGCCGTGCGCTATGCCTGCCGCTACTTCGTGGGCTACTGGGGCCACGTCATGGGCGCGCGCATGGAGAGCCACATGCGCCAGGACCTGTTCGACCAGTACGAGCGCTTCAGCTTCTCGTACTTCGACCGCCACAACACCGGCGACCTCATGAGCCGCGTGGTCTCTGACCTGTTCGACATCTGCGAGGCCGCGCACCACGGGCCTGAGTACGCCATCATCTGCGGCATCAAGATCGTGGGATCGTTCGCCATTCTTGCGACCATCAACTGGAAGCTCTCCGCGGTGCTCGCCGTGATCACGGCGATCCTGTGGGCGTACAACTCGCGCGCGAACAGGCGCATGCGCGTGGTGTTCATGGACAATCGCAAGCGCATCTCGGGTATCAACTCGCAGCTCGAGGACTCGCTTGGCGGCATCCGCGTCGTGAAGGGCTTCGCGGCCGAGAACGTCGAGCGCGAGAAGTTCGCCCGCTCCAACGAGGCCTACCTCGAGAGCAAGCAGCGGATGTATCACGTCATGGGCGGCTACCAGGCCATGATCGCGGCTCTCATGGGCGCGCTGTTCACCGTGGTCATCGTCTACGGTGGCTATCTCATTGCAGCCGGAGAGATGGTCCCGGCAGACCTCTCCACCTATGCGCTCTACATCACCACGTTCACCGCCGCCATCGAGCAGCTGCTCAACTTCACCGAGATGTTCCAGAAGGCCGAGGCGGGCTTTAGGCGCTTCGACGAGATCCTGGCTACGAAGCCGGATGTCCTTGACGCCCCTGGCGCCCCAGACATCGACATCACCGCAGGCCACGTGGTCTACTCGGGCGTGCGCTTCTCCTATGACGGCGAGAATGACGTCGTGTGCGGCCTAGATTTGGACATCAAGCCGGGCGAGACGATCGCCCTCGTGGGCCCCTCCGGCGGCGGCAAGTCCACCACCTGCAGCCTGCTGCCGCGCTTCTACGACGTGCGCGAGGGATCCATCACCATCGACGGGCGGGACGTGCGCGACGTCACGCAGAAGAGCCTGCGCGAGGCGATCGGCCTCGTCCAACAGGACGTCTACCTGTTCGATGGCACGATTGGCGAGAACATCGCCTACGGACGCCCCTCGGCCACGTTCGAGGAGGTTCGCGAGGCGGCCCGCGCCGCGAACATCGACGCGTTCATCGACAGCCTGCCCGAGGGCTACGAGACGCAGGTGGGGGAGCGAGGCGCCCGCCTCTCTGGCGGCCAGAAGCAGCGCATCGCCATCGCGCGCGTGTTCCTCAAGGACCCGAAGATCCTCGTGCTCGACGAGGCCACGAGCGCGCTCGACAACGAGAGCGAGCGTGCCGTCCAGGAGTCGCTCTCCCGTCTCTCTGCGGGGCGCACGACGCTCGTCATCGCGCACCGCCTCTCGACCATCCGCGACGCCGACGAGATCGTCACCGTGGACGGCGGCCGTGTAGTGGAGCGCGGCACCCACGACGAGCTCATGGCGCTGGGCGGCACCTACGCCACCTACTACCGCATGCAGTTTGGCCGCCACGCGTAACGCCGTGCCATTCATGCCATTGGGGACGGGTCCCTTTGTCACCCTGTTGTTTGGTAGGATTTGACGGCCCGCCTCCTCTCGGCGTGTGTAGCTTGGACGGAATGGCGGGGTGCCTTAAGGAAAGCCCAAGCTGCCTGCCTATACTGAGTTCCAACTGAACTGACCCTGCGAGCGGCCGCGCGGCCGCTGACGACACTACGAGGAAGAGCATGGCCAAGAAGGACAAGAGCGCAAAGGCCCCCACGCCCGACGAGGTGGAGGCCATCTTCTCTGACGTGGACGAGACGGGCCACACGAACGCGTCCAAGGCCCGCAAGGAGCGCACGCGCCGCCGCGCCCGCAAGGCGGCGGTGGAGGTCGACCCCCTGTCTGGCGACGACCCGTCTGGCTCCAACGTTGGCAAGACGATGACGCGCGCGGCGATTGTCGTGCTCATCGTGCTGCTCGTGGCCGTCGTGGTCTCGCAGGTGGCGTGCGGCCTCGTGCGCAGGGCCGGCACGGCACAGCTCGCCGAGCACGTTGACTCCGCGAGCGTCAACACGGCGCTGCGCAACGGCGTCGAGTGGGGCGACGGCTTCACGCAGTTCCCCGAGGACTACACGGTCCTCGAGGCCAATGAGCAGTCTGGCGCCATCGAGGTCAGCGTTGTGGACACCTCGTCCAAAAACGAGCTCGAGTGCCTCGCCGGATCGCAGATCCAGGCTGCCGCGCTCGCCGTCAACGCGCTGCTCAACCCCAACATCAATCAGGTCATCTACCACGTTGACGTTCACATCGACGACAACGGCGAGATTCAGCAGTCCTCGCTGTTTGGCTTCCTCAAGCCCACGGGCACGATGAAGCGCTTCGCCACGTTCGTGTGGACGAAGAGCACGGGGGTCGACGGCGGCTTCAACTTCAACTGCATGATCACCGACCTCGACGCCACCGCCTCCGAGAACCTGCGTGACAAGGTGACGCTGCCGAGGAACATCATCGACGCCGTTATCGGCGACTCCGCCGCGACGACCGGCGCCGCAAGCACCACGGACGCGGCTGCCACCGACGCCGCAACCGATGCGGCCACGGAGTAGGACCAGGTGATGGGGCGGCCCACCCATGCGGAGGGCCGCCCTCTTTTTGTCTCGAGGAAAACCATGAGCTCAGCTGCTGACATCTGCCTCTATAGCCGTGAAGGCGCCTATCTGCCGCGCGTTGCGGCTGTCCATGACCTGTGCGGCTACGGGAAGTGCTCGCTGGGCGTGGCCATTCCCGTGCTCTCTGCCGCCGGCATCGACGTGTGCCCGGCGCCCACGTCGCTGTTCTCGGCAAACACCGCGCTCCCGGGCTTCTATCAGTACGACACCACGCCCATGCTCGAGCCCTACCTAGATGCCTGGCGAGTCCACGGCGTGAGACTCGACGGCATCTACTCGGGCTTTCTGGGATCCGCTGAGCAGGTGGACGCCATCTTGCGTCTGTACCGCGAGTACCCGTCCGCCCTGCGCATCGTCGACCCCGTCATGGGTGACGGCGGCCACACCTACCCCACCTACACCGACGAGATGTGCGAGGCCACGCGCGGCCTCGTCAACGGCTCGGACGTCCTCACGCCCAATCTTACGGAGGCCGCCATTCTCGCGGGCGTCCCCTACGGGGGCCAGGACGTGGACGAGCAATACGTGCGCCGTGTCACGGGCGCGTTGCTCTCCATGGGTGCGAGGACGGTCGTGCTCAAGGGCGTGGTTCGTGCGGGCGAGAGCGTCATCAGAAACTACGTGGCCTGCGGAGATTCGCTCGAGGAGGTCCGCGCCGAGCTTCTCCCGTTCATGATCCATGGCACGGGCGACCTGTTTGCGAGCGCGCTCACGGCAGCCATCTACGCCGGCCGCTCACTGCTCGAGGCCGTGCGCTTCGCGGGCGACTTCGTTTGCGACGCCATGGCCGTCACGCGCCTCCAGCCAGACTACGAGCGCAGGGGCGTGAGCTTCGAATCGGTCCTCGGAGACGTGACGGCGCTTATCTGACGGGCTCGACGTGGCTATACTTGGAGTTTGCGCGTGCGCGCAACGCAGACATACAGGCACCAACCTGAGGAGCGAACATGGCAGATCAGCCGCTCGTTGGCATCATCATGGGTTCCAAGTCTGACATGCCCACCATGGAGGCATGCATGGGTCAGCTCGACGAGCTCGGCGTTCCCTACGAGCTCGTCATCGCGAGCGCCCACCGCACGCCCGACAAGGTCCACGAGTGGGCCGCAACCGCCGCGGACCGCGGCCTCAAGGTCATCATCGCCGCAGCCGGCAAGGCCGCGCACCTGGGTGGCGTCGTTGCCGCCTACACGCCGCTTCCCATCATCGGCGTCCCGATGAAGACGAGCGACCTGGGCGGCATGGACTCGCTGCTCTCCATGGTCCAGATGCCCAGCGGCGTGCCCGTCGCCTGCGTTGCGATCAACGGCGCCAAGAACGCGGCCATCTACGCCACGCAGATCCTCGGCGCCACCCTGCCCGAGTATCGCGAGAAGATCGTCGAGTTCAAGCGCTCCATGGCCCAGGGCTAGGTTGGGCGAATGGCTCAGAAGTCGAACGGAAAGCACTTCAAGCAAGACGGCCCCGCCGCAGCCACGACGGAGACCGGCTACGTTCCGGCCTCCGCCGGCGCTTACTCCCGCACCGCGTCCCACGCCTCGCGCACGACCGGCCGCAAGTCTCGCGGCTCGCATGACCCCAAGCCCTCTCGCCCGAACAAGCAGAGGCGCGGTCGCAACGTCCTGTCCACGCTGCTCATCATCGTGGGCGTGGCGCTGCTGCTCGTCGCCGGTGGCATGTGGGGATACGCCCAGTACCAGTACCACGTCCAGGACGAGAACAACGCCAAGCTCGCCGCCTACGCCACGGTCTCAGATGACGCGGCCCAGCCGCCCACCATCGACTGGGCGGGCCTCAAGGCCGTGAACGCCGACATCGTGGGCTGGATCTACATCCCCGGCACGCATGTGGACTTCCCGGTCTACCAGGGCGACTCGAACGACACATACCTGCGCACGAGCGCCGAGGGCACCTACTCCGTGGGCGGCCAGATCTTCATGGACTACGAGAACGCCCGCCCCGGCCTGGTTGACCGCCAGACGCTCATCTACGGCCACCACCTCAACAACGGCGCCATGTTCACCGACGTGGATGAGTTCGCCAGCCAGGACTACTTCAACGGCGTCGACACCGTCTGGTACCTCACGGAGGACGCAAACTACGAGCTCGAGCCGCTGTTCTTCTACAAGTCTGCCGCCACGAACGGCGCCGCCCGACAGACCACGTTTTCCTCGGACGATGACTTCCATGCCTACCTCGCGGACGCGCTGTCGCAGGCCACGGCAAAGAGTGGCTCGGCAGACGCTGCCGTCTCGAACGTCTCGCGCGTGCTCACGCTGTGCACCTGCGACTACGAGAACGACTTTGGAAAGGGCAACGGCCGAGGACTGCTCGTGTGTGCGCTCAAGAGCGAGGTCTCCGGCACCGATACCGCCGTATCAGCCAGCTAGCGGAGGGGAACCGCATGTCTGACCGTACTGTGAACGAGAACGCCACCAACGAATCGGACTCGCTTCATGACGAGTGCGGCGTGTTTGGCATCTGGGCCCCGGAGCGCGACGTTGCGCGCATGACGTACTTCGCGCTCCATGCGCTTCAGCACCGTGGTCAGGAGAGCGCCGGCATCGCCGTGGGAGATGGCGCCACCGTCATGGCCACGAAGGACCTGGGCCTCGTGACCCAGGCCTTCACCGACTCCGACCTCTCGGCGCTTCCCGGCAAGGTCGCCATCGGCCACGTGCGCTACGGCACGGCGGGCTCCAAGGGCTGGGAGAGCGCCCAGCCGCACCTCTCCGCCATCAATGACGTGCTCATCGCGCTTGCGCACAATGGCACGCTCGTGAACTTCGACCAGCTCCGCGTCGAGCTCATCAACAACGGCGTGCCGTTCCGCACGCACACCGACTCCGAGGTGGCGGCCCGCCTCATCGGCTTCTTCACCGAGAAGAAGCACCAGCTCCGTGCTGGCATCGCGCATGCAATGGCCATGATGGAGGGCGGCTACGCCATGGCCCTCATCCGCGAGAACGCGCTGTACGCGTTCCGCGACCCGCACGGCATCCGCCCGCTGTGCCTGGGCAAGCTCGCGAACGACCAGGGTTGGGTCGTCGCCAGCGAGACGTGCGCCCTCGACATCGTGGGCGCCGAGTACGTGCGAGACGTGCGTCCCGGCGAGATCATCCGCATCTCCGACGACGGGATCTCCTCCACCCAGGCGCTTGACCCCGAACCCCGCGCCGAGTGCATCTTCGAGCACGTCTACTTTGCGCGTCCCGACTCGCGCTTCCACGGCAAGAGCGTCTACTCCATGCGCTACGACATGGGTCGCCGCTTGGCGCAGGAGGCGCCGGCAGACGTTGACCTCGTCATTGGCGTGCCCGACTCTGGCCTTCCGCCCGCGGAGGGCTTTGCGCACGAGCTGGGCCTGCCGTTTGGCGAGGGCCTCATCAAGAACCGCTACGTGGCCCGCACGTTCATCCAGCCCACGCAGGAGCTGCGTGAGATGGGCGTGCGCCTCAAGCTGAACGCCCTCACCGACAACGTCGCCGGCAAGCGCCTCGTGGTCGTGGACGACTCCATCGTTCGCGGCACGACGTCCAAGCAGATCGTCCGCATGCTCAAGGAGGCCGGCGCCACCGAGGTCCACATGCGCATCAACTCGCCCGAGGTCACGTGGCCGTGCTTCTATGGCATCGACACGGACACCCAGGACCAGCTCATCTCCGCGAGCAAGACCGTCGACGAGATCTGCGACTACATCGGCGCGGACTCGCTGGCCTTCCTGTCTCCCGAGGGCCTTCGCGCCTGCGTTCCCAACCTCTCGCACTGCGAGGGCTGCGCCGCCGGACGCAGCGGCTACTGCGAGGCGTGCTTCACGGGCGAGTACCCCGTGGAGATTCCGGCGAGCTTCTCGGCGGGCAAGTTCCTGGAGGGCTACAAGCCCAGGAACCTCGCACATGCCAGCGCCGCCTCGCGCATGCACGTCGACGACGTGGCAAACGAGGAGATCTAGCTCAGGTTTCATTAGCGTCGCCATGCCCGCTGGCTGGCGGCGCCCCGCTTTTTTGCCGGCGCGCCCGGCGTAAGACCAGCTCGACTGTCCAACCCAGAAAGGACCTCTCATGAGCAACGACAAGCACGTGACCTACGAGGACGCCGGCGTCGACACCGCCGAGGGCGCCCGCGCGGTGGATGCCATCAAGGCTGCCGTGAAGGAGACGAACCGCCCCGAGGTCATCGGCGGCCTCGGCGGCTTTGGCGGGTGCTTCTCGGCCGCCGCGTTCAAGGACATGGAAGACCCCGTGATGGTCTCGGGCACCGACGGCGTGGGCACGAAGCTTGCCATCGCCCAGCTGCTGAACCGCCACGACACCGTGGGCGAGGACCTCGTGGCCATGTGCGTCGACGACGTGGTGCCCATCGGCGCCGAGCCGCTGTTCTTCCTCGACTACGTGGCCATCGGCAAGCTGCGCGCAGACCACGTTGCCCAGATCGTTGCCGGCATCGCCAATGGCTGCAAGAAGAGCGGCTGCGCCCTCGTGGGCGGCGAGATGGCCGAGCACCCCGGCGTGATGAACCCCGATGACTACGACCTCGCCGGCTTCGTGGTGGGCGTCGTGGACCGCCCGAAGATGATTGGTCCCGAGAAGGTCAAGGCGGGCGACGTCATTCTCGGCCTGCCGAGCTCGGGCATCCACTCCAACGGCTACTCGCTCGTGCGCAAGGTTGCCATCGAGGGGCGCAGCGTCGAGGAGCTCGAGGCCTACAACGAGGAGCTCGGCGAGTCCGTGGCAGATGCCGTGATGCGTCCCACCACGATCTACGCCGGCCAGCTCATCCGCGTGCTGCGCGCCGGTGCGCCCATCCATGCCATGGCCCACATCACGGGCGGCGGCATCACCGAGAACCTCAACCGCGCGCTACCCGCAGATGTCGACGCGCTCGTCTATCGCGGCGGCGAGGCTGGTCCCGCGTGGAGCATCCCGCCCATCATCACCTATGTGAGCCGCCTTGCGGGCCTCTCGCTCACCGAGGCGTACAAGACGTTCAACATGGGCGTGGGCATGAGCATCATCTGCGCACCGGAGGACGTGGACGCCGTGACCGCCGCGCTCAAGGCCGAGGGGCTCGAGCCGTTCGTCATGGGTGAGTGCGTGCCGGGCACGGGCTGCGTCCAGTACCGTGACGACGCCGAGTAGGAGTAGGAGGCTGTGATGAGCGAACCGCTGAAGATTGGCGTGCTGCTCTCTGGCAGCGGCACGAACCTGCAGGCCATCATCGACCGCATCGCAGACGGCAGCCTCAACGCGAGCGTCGAGCTCGTGGTGTCGAGCCGTCCGAGTGCCTATGGGCTCAAGCGCGCCGAGGCCGCGGGGCTGCAGACGCTCACGCTGTCCAAGGAGATGTACGCGGATCCCGAGCAGGCCGATGAGATCATCGCCGCCGAGCTCAAGAGCCATGGCTGCGAGTACGTCATCATGGCCGGCTACATGCGCATGGTCCACGCGCCGCTGCTCGCCGCCTATCCCAACCGCGTGGTGAACCTGCATCCGGCACTGCTTCCGAGCTTCCGCGGGGCGCACGCCATCGCCGATGCCTACGAGCGCGGCGTCAAGGTCACGGGTGTCACGGTGCACTTTGCCAACGAAGAGTATGACAAGGGTCCCATCATCGCCCAGCGCGCACTGCCGGTGGAGGAGGGCTGGAGTGCGGACGAGCTCGAGGCCCACATCCACGAGATCGAGCACGAGCTGTACCCCGAGGTCATCGGTTGGCTCGCCGCCGGCCGCGTCCATGTGGGCGACGACCTGCGCGTGAGCATCGATCCGGAGTAGCTAGAGAGAACAACCCGACTAGAGAGTTCGCGAGCGCTGCAAATCGGTCACTATTCGGCATTGTGGAGTGACTGTAGTGTCTGATTTGCAGCGCTCGCGATTTTTGTGATGCCCGCGTCGCTAGCGGCGGCGCAGCACCAGCACGGTCTCGGCGTGCTTCGTGTGCGGGAACATGTCCACGACTTCGAGGCTTTCGATGTCGTAGCCACCGGCGAGGAACAGCTCGAGGTCGCGACGCTGCGTTACGGGGTTGCAGCTCACGTAGACGACGCGCTCGGGCGCCAGGCCCAGCACGCCGTTGATGAACGTGGGCGTGGAGCCGGCACGCGGTGGGTCTATGATGACGGCGTCGAAGCCCTCGCGGCCGGCCTTTGCGACGTCTCGCATGTAGGCGGTGGCGTCGGCGCAGACGAACTTGCAGCGGTCGGCCAGACCGTTGCGCCGAGCGTTGGCGCGGGCGTTCGCCACGGCTCCCTCGACCTGCTCCACGCCCACAACCTGAAGGCCGTCCACCTGCTTGGCGGCGCACATGCCAATCGTGCCGATGCCGCAGTAGGCGTCGAGCACGCGCATGCCAGCCTGAAGGCTCGCCCCCTCGATGGCCAGCGAGTAGAGTACCTCGGTCTGAGCGGGGTTCGTCTGGTAGAAGGACGTGGGGCCAATCTCGAACTCGCAGCCCAGCAGCTCGTCGACCATGCGTCCGCCGCCATACAGCGCGCGGGTCTCGTGGCCGAGAATGGCGTTCGTGCGGCGCTGGTTCACGTTCTGCGCAATGGCCGTCACGAAGGGCGCGCGTGCCCTGATGCGCTCGACGAGCTGACGCTCCCTGGCGATCTGCCCACCGTTCGTGACGATGGTGAGCAGCGCCTCGTCCGTGGCGTATCCCATGCGAACGACGGCGTGGCGCAGAAGGCCGCGGCCGTGGTCCTCGTCATAGGCGGGGATGTGGAGCTCCTCGGCGGCACGGGCAACGGCCAGCAGGGCTTCTCGTGCGTGCGGGGCCTCGACGATGCAGCTCGCGCATGGCACGATGCGGTGCGTTCCTCGCGCGTAGAAGCCGGAGCGGATGCTGCCGCGCTTGGCCGGCGCAAACGGCGTGGCCGCCTTGTGCCGGTAGTGGGTGGGCTCCATGCCGTCCGTGTCCATGCCGTGGATGGGCACGAGCTCCTCGCGCTGCTGGGCGGTGGCGCCCTTTGGCAGCACGTCGGCGAACAGGCGCAGTACCTCGTCGCGCTTGCGGCGCAGCTGGATGGGGTAGGGAACGGCAAGCCACTCGCAGCCGCCGCACGACTTTGCGATGGGGCATGTGTACGTCTTGAATCCCATGGTTCTCCCAGCTTGCACGGCGCCCACCAATGCTGGTTTTGGGCGTCTCCCAGAGTGTTACTGTTGTTCCATTATTCATGGGCGTTCCGCGCGGTGCGCGCGGGGCCCAATCGTCCAAGAGAAAAGGATACGACATGGCTTACATCCGTAAGGTTGGCGTCCTTGGTCAGGGACACGTTGGCGCCCACGTGGCCAACTCGCTTCTCATGCAGGGCCTGGCCGACGAGCTGTACCTGTGTGACATCAACGACCAGAAGCTCACGAGCGAGTGTCAGGACTTCACGGACGCCCTGTCCTTCTACCCGCACAACTGCAAGGTCGTGAACTGCGGCACCGAGTACGAGAAGCTTGCCGGCTGTGACGTCATCGTGAACGCCGCGGGCGAGGTTGCCGCCGCCGCCAAGGACCGTGACGGCGAGCTGTTCGTGACGTCCGAGATCGCCCGCACCTTCATTGCCCGCGTGGCCGATGCCGGCTTCAAGGGCGTGTGGGTCTCCATCTCCAACCCCTGCGACGTCATCTGCACCGAGATCTGGCGCCTCTCCGGCTGCGACCCCAAGCGCATCGTGGGTTCGGGCACCGCGCTGGACTCCGCGCGCCTTCGCAACGCCATCTCGAAGCGTACGGGCCTCGACCAGCACTCCATCAACGCCTACATGCTCGGCGAGCACGGCGCCTCGCAGTTCGCGGCCATGTCCTGCGTGAGCTTTGGCTGCAAGACGCTCGCCGACCTCGCGGACGATCAGCCCGAGCGCTTTGGTTTTGACCAGCTCGAGTGCGAGGAGGAGGCGCGTCACGGCGGCTACGTGACGTATGCCGGCAAGGGCTGCACCGAGTACGCCGTGGCCCAGGCCGCCGTCCGTCTCGTCCAGGCGATTCTTGGCAACGAGCACTACGTGACTTGCTGCTCCACGCTGCTCACGGGCGAGCACGGCGAGGAGGGCATCTTCTCGTCCATCCCATGCGTCGTGGGCGCGAACGGTATCGAGGAGACCTTCGAGCTGCCGCTCAACGACCGCGAGAAGGCCGCGTTCCACGCGAGCTGCGAGCACATCCGCGGCAACATCGCCCAGCTTGGCGAGTGGTGGAACACCGAGAGCCGCGTGAAGTAGCCCCAAGGCTCGCTCACATAACGCGATTAGGCCCGGCAGGCGCTTGTCTGTCGGGCTTTTTCTGTGCTGGAGAGGTCAGCCCACCGCTAAGTGAGCAGGCAAAACGTGACTTCTCGAGTAGTCCGCTAATATGCATATAAGTCATATTTCCGCAGGTAGATGGCTTATTTGATTAGCTTTTCGTGAGGGGGATGCCAAGAATTCTCCTCAGATCAACCTGAGCGAAAACGCATAGAGACAGGCATCCGCCACCCCAATGGGCGAGAGGAGCCTGGTATGAAACAAGGAAGCATTCGCGGTCGCGCTGTTGCCGTCGTTGTGTCGGCGGGTCTCGTGGCATCGCTCGGTGTTCTCGCGCCGTCGTTTGCGCTGGCGGACGAGCAAGTGGCCCCGCAGGAGGCGCTGACGCAGCAGGGCCCCGTCGCCGCGGCCGACGTTTCCGCGACCAACGACGTTGCGGTTGCGCCCGAGGCGCCGTCCTTGCCTGCGACTCAGGAAGCTCCCGCCTCGGCGCCCGCCACCAATCCCGTGGCCAAGATTGGCGACGTGACGTATGCCTCGCTCGACGAGGCCATCGCCGCCGCTCGTAACACCGATGGAGCAACGATCGAACTGCTCGCTGATGCACAGACTCAGGGTCTCAGTCTAAACCGCGATCTCACGATTGTTGGCAACGGACACGCCCTGACCTTTACGAGCAAGGGCATTGCGCTTTGGGGCCATGCCCTTGTGCTCAAGGACGTCAATGCCTCCATGTCCGGCGTGGGATCTACTCCCTATGCGGAGTGGACGTGGATGTCCATCTGCGCCAGCAGAGACGCCTCCCTTACGCTCGACGGCGCCTCTCTCACCATGGATGGAACAGGCACTGGCAACAACGTGCATGCCATCTACTTTTGCCAGAACAACAAGCTCAACCTGCGCAATGGCTCTTATCTCACGATTGAGAACTACAAGCAAGACGCCTTGGAGTGGGATGGCGGCGATGGTGGCTACAACGTGAACATTGAGGGTGGCTCTACTTTTACCTCCGAGCATAACCGCTCTGGTTTCACAGGCACCTTCACTGTCACGGTGGATGCTTCCGCAGTTAACGTGACGAACTCTACTGGCAATGGTTCGAACGGTTCGCACTTCGATATTAGGAACGGCTCTACTGTCGATTTCTCTGGGAATGGATCCCATGGACTCTCTGCGGGCAATCTTGCCGTCACCAACTCGAAGGTGACGGCAGAGGGCAATGGCCTCACCGGCATCATCTTCACCGGCAAGGGCATCTTTACCAATGCCGACGTTCAGGTCTCAGGAACGGTTGGCAAGAGCTATTGGAATGCCGGCATTCGCTTGCTCAAATCGAACGCTTCGCTTGATGTGGATGCTGCTTCTAAGGTGTCGATAACGGGAAACAAGACAACGGGTTTGTTCCTTGACGCAGGCTCGAAGGCGACCTTTGCTGAGGGGGCGGGGCTCGTCATTACGGGTAACGATGCCTCGCAGGAGAACTGCGAAAAGAAGCAGGATCTGGCGCAGATGGGTGGTGGCGTCGCCGTCCGTACTGGTGCAACGCTTTCGCTGCCAGGTTCTGCGATTGTTGACAACAATAACGCCGCGCTCGCAGGAGACGACGTGTATGTCGAGGAAGGCGGCTCCATCACCCTTGGGCAGGCGCATGCCGACGCACTTGCCGAGTTCGGCGGTTGTGGCCATGTTATCGATAGCTGGTACGACGACGCGCAGGATGCTCGCTGGTCCGCTCATGGCGAGGAGAAGCACGTCGAGGCCATCGCGGCCGGTTCGTACGAGTTGCCGCTCGCCCTCAAGGCCGCTCACGGTCTCGTGAGTGTCGATTACCAGTACGTTGGCACACGCCCCACGTCTGCCGAGCTCCCAGAGACGGACAGCGAGCTTGAGGTTGGGGCTCCCTATACGGCCAAGACGCAGATCACCGTTGATGGCTGGACGTTCGACGGCTGGTACGCGGACGAGGCCTGCACCACCAAGTGGGTTGACGGCACGGCCCTGCCCGGCTCCATGACGCTCTACGGCAAGTGGTCGAAGAATCCCGTGGATCCCTCGACCCCCGAGG
>ERZ1034917.1416-NODE-1416-length-14794-cov-45.703915_pt1 | contig 14794 bp, 14 predicted proteins | sample MGYA00520605_ERZ1034917 | MGnify/ENA primary metagenome ERZ1034917 (study PRJEB33766, sample SAMN09781784) | gut metagenome | biome: gut microbiome | host: Homo sapiens | place: Madagascar | study: EMG produced TPA metagenomics assembly of the PRJNA485056 data... | reverse complement strand
TGACTCTTAATCAGGGTGTCCGGAGTTCGAGCCTCCGATGGTGTACCATGTTGGGTGATCTGAGAAATCAGATCTTTTTTTGTATCCAAAATACCTACAAACGGCTTCGTTAAGCCATTTATGGATAATTTAACACCGTGAAAAATTTCTTTATTCTTGTCGAATTTGAGTTCCATTTTATCTCGATTCCTTCCATTTATTTCCTAAAAAATAGAGTTTGACACCAATTTTGACACCAATACGAGGTTTTTTTGATACCAACTAGCAACTTAAATTTTTACTTTGACACCAATTATTGGTGTCAATTTCATTTTATCTGTAATTTGAAAAGATATAAGATACTTTTTTCATACCTATTTTTTTATGTTCCTCAATTGCATGACAGTATCTATTTACAGTAGTTGAAGTTTGAGCATGACCTAAAATCGCCGAGAGAGTATTTATATCCATTACATTTTCTATCGCTCTAGTTGCAAACGTATGCCTAAGAGTATGAAAGTCAGCGTTTTGAATATTGGCATCTTTGAGAATTTCCAAATATTTATCATAAAACCTTTTAGGTTCGTGTTCTTTAAATACTGAATTTTGAAATACAAAATCTGTTTCTTCATGAATTATATTATTTTGTTTTTTGAGATATATTTGAGACTCCATATATTTTTTAAAATCATCTAAAAGCTGTGGCATTATTGGTATATCTCTTTTTGAGCCATTAGTTTTTGTATCACTTAACTTCCTTACTGTCTTTTTATCTCCTCCGTCTAAATTTATTTGTCTTGAAAGAGAATGGCGTACATGTATAGTTGGATTTTCTGTTAATAAATCTACATCACACCACCTAAGCCCCAAGATTTCTCCTTTACGCATACCGGTATACATTGAAAGAATTATCGCAAAGGCAGAAGGCCATTCCTTTTGCCATTTTTCTGCTGTTTTATGAAGTCTATATTGTTCTTCTCTAGTTAATGCCCTAACATCAGGTTTGCTTAAAGTTCCTATTTTAACTCCTTTTATTGGGTCAGACAGTATATATCCATCAATTTTAGCTTGGTTAAGTGCTGCTCGTATAACTCTTCTTATGGCATCTATGGTTCTTCCACTCAAAGTCTTAGTTTTATCATTGTTGCTTGGGCATTTCTTTTTTAGATTAAAAAGTTCTTGAAGTTTTTCAGTACTTAAGTTACACATTTTACACCCTCCGAGTATAGGTTTGATATGTACCCTAACAAACATTTCATACCATGAATATGTAGATGCTCTTACAGACGTTTTACAGTACTTGTCAAGCCATATGTCAAGCCATTGACCTAAGGTTACTTTACTTTTTTCTATATAGTTTGTGCAACCTTTTTCTGAGGCCATTTCAATTTCTCTCAATTTTTGTTTTAGCAAAGTTTTTACTTCTTTTTGTGTTTTTCCGTAAATAGGGAATCTTTTACCGTTGTAGGTATATCTTGCCATCCACCTCCCGTCTTTTCTTAAAGTTATGGTTCCTTCACCATTGGATTTTTTATGAGACATAATTTTATACTACCTTTCTTTTTTTAATTAAGAATCAAGGTATTGATAAATTTTAAGACAAATTTTAAGTATAATTTTATGCAAGAAATATTTTAGGTTAGTCAGGTAGTCGCGTCAATATCATAATGCATGTTTAGTTTGAAAATTCAGAAAGCCAGTTCAAGAAATCATTTTTAAAAATTATGATTCTAGTGCCTATTTTTGAGTGATTAATCAAATTAGAATCTACTAATTCGTATAATTTACTTTTTGAGATGTTTATAATTTTAGCTAATGTAGAGATTTTTATAATATGGGGTAAATTTTTTATAACTTGGGTTTCAGAAAGGGGAGTAATACTTTTTTTATTGTACCAATCAACAAATTGTTGTTTAAAAATGATGATTGTTCTATCTATTTTTAAATGAGGTAATTTTTTGTTCATTATTAAGTTGTACACTGTTGTTTTTGAGATTGTTAGAAATTCTGCTAAATCACTAATTTTAAAAACTTCAGGGAGAAGATTAAGCTCCTGATAGTCACCTTTATATCTATCTTTATTAGTCAAAAAAATTCCTCCCTTTATTATTTTTACGAATCCACTTTATTGCTTGAGAAAAATTCATTATATTATCATCTACTTCAAGAATTGGCATAGAAATAAATTTGTTTTTTAATTTTTCTGTATCATTAATTTCAATATGTATAATTTTCAACATTTTAAGCAAATTTTTTAACACGTTGCCTTTATGACAACCGTTAGAGAATAAGATGATACTTGAGCTTTTTTCATTATGGGTATTCAATTGTTCGTTTTTGGCTACACCAAATTCTAAATTCTTTCTAGTCTGAATATTTTTCATATAAGTCCTCCAAACACTCTAAACAGTAATTTTTTCCGTCTATGCAGTAGTATTTTTCGAATATTTCTTCACCGCAGTTACTACATTTAAGATTACTTTTTTGTTTTACACATTCACGACAACATTCACACTCTCGGTTATAGTTTTTTCTGCAAATATATCCCATTTAGTTACATCCTTTTAGCATATTTAGTAAAGAGGTTTCTCGCTTAAAGTCTATTTTCTTATGTATTACCCGGTTTATGGTTTGAGCTTCTCCCAGATGATAAACTTTTTCTGTGGCTCTTGTAATTCCTACATATAAGAGGTTAGAATTTAGCATGAATGTGTGACATCTGGGTGTAATTAGGATAACTATTTTTGCACATCCGCCTTGACTTTTATGAACAGATATGGAATAGGCAAGTTTAAGGTTTTTCATATCTTCTCTTTGATAAATAACAGTATTTTCAAATTGAATTTCGATTCCTAGACTTGAAATATTTTTGATGATTCCAATTTCTCCATTGGGTATAAATGTGAACTGGCAATCTATATTTATATTGTTTTGTTTGTTAATTGCACAATAATTATTTTTAGTTTGTAAAACTAAATCGTTTACATAAAATCGAGTTTTGCTACCATCAAAGTTATTTATTGATATATTTTTGAGGTTTCGATTAGGATTGGCTATGAACTGTATTTCTTCATTAATTTTGTTTGTTCCAAGGTTTCCTTTGTTGTATGCTGAAAGTATCAGTATATCCTTTGGCGTATAGCCTTTTTGCAGGAGTGAAGAGTATAATTTTTTTATGTTTTCCATCATAATTTCAGCAGAAGAAGGAATGAAAGCATAGCCCTTGTCATTACCGATAAATTGGTTTTCAAGAGAATTACTAAGATAAGACTGTGAAGTTCTTACATATGTAGCAGCAGTTAAGATACCACCTTCGCCGGTACGGAAAACTTTTGTCAGAGAGTTTACTGGAATTACTTTAGAGTTTACTAAGTCATAAAGAATGTTTCCCAGTCCAACAGAAGGGAGCTGTGCAGAATCTCCTATTAAAAGAAGTTTAGTTTTTTTAAAGTTAATAGCCTCAAGTAATGAGCAAAATAAAAATACATCACACATTGAGACTTCATCAATTATTACCATATCATATGGTAATTTTTTGTTTTTCCCATAAGTAAAGGATTTCGTTATAACATCGAACTCAAGGAGTTTATGGATTGTGCTTGCTTTAGTGTTTGTGTATCTGCTTGATACTTTCGCAGCCATACCCGTGGGAGCAGCTAAAACAAAGCTTTTGTTGTTGCTTTTAAGCATGTTAATTAATGCTAAAATAGAGGAAGATTTACCAGTTCCCGCACTACCTGTAAGTATTGAAATGCTATTTTTACATACCATATCCAGAGTCTGAGATTGTTCCAAACTTAGAGTAAAATCCTGGATTTTGTGAAATTTAGCCGTGTTTATATCCCAACAAATTTTTGATCCAATAGCTTCTTTAATAAAATCTGCAATCTTTTTTTCGGTAAAATATGTTTCTGACCTCGATACAGTATTTACTTTTTCATTAATATAAATTTCTTTAGGGCATGCATGAGCATTTAAAATGCTTGAAAAATGATGAAAGCATTCAGGTACTAATTTTTGAAGTTGTTTTTTAAGTAAAGCTATGCTCATATTTGTATTGCCGGATATTTCATTTTGATTGAGTAAAAATAGTATTCCTTGAGTACATCTATCTTTTGATTGCATAAAATTGCTGGGTAAATTAAAATCCAATTGATTACCTCTTTTGGATAATTTCAGAATGATTGAGTCGGCGGTTTTAAATGATACACCATCAAGGCTACAAAGACATTTATAAGGATTTTTATTCATTTCATCTACTATTTTGCTTAAATACTGATATTTCTTTTTAAGCTGTTTGGCAATACGGAGATTTATTGATCTACCAAAAACTTCTGGAAATTCGGTGTATGAAAGATTAGAGTTTATTTTTCTTTCTATGACTTTTAAAATGTAGGGACCAATTCCATGAAGTTTAGAAATATCAATTTCATTTACTCGATTTTCTTTAAGAATTTGAATGATATTAGGGTACTCTCTCACAATTTCATTTACTTGATTATTTGTAAGTGAGATTGAGCTTAGAAAAGAACGTAGTGATTCTATATCCATTAGCAAACCTCCCAAGAGGTTAGAACTTTTTCATCTTCATCTGTTTTAATCCATTTACCATTAATTTTCTTTTTATTAGAAAGCTTTGCCGTTTTCAAAATATCATATAGTTTAAATGGGTTTGAAGAAAATAGGTTACTATCCGTGATTTTAGTTTTAATTTTTTCTCCTGTTTTCAAAATATAAAGAGTAATATAAGGTCTGTGCTTATCTTTATAAGTTTTAAATTCTATTACTGCCATGAAATCTTCGCTTAGATTCTTTATTGTAGTAACTGGACTTCCTAAGTATTCTATTTCAGCTTTTATTTGTTCTTTTAAAGGTAGGCATTCATCTTTAATAGGTTTTGAAATTTCGTCTATATATGAAATCCAATCAACGTCCTTAAACATTTTATTCGTCTTAGTTTTGGAGTGTCTTTCAAGAATATCTTTATCTAAATGTAGGTTTTCCATATCTTTTGTGGATACTTGTTTTTTCTTAGAGAGTAATTGATACATCTTGAAAATTTCTAAAAGTTTTTTGTTTTTGCCAAAGTCTCTAAAATAGTTAAGAGTTATCAATATTTGTACTTGCCGACTGTTACATGAAGTTTTATTATTTATATCTTGAAGGAGAAAAGTAAAGTTTTTGTATTTATTATTCTGACTTAAACTATATAATTCATCTGCCACTTTATCATTTAGAAACTTTATACTTCCTACACCTTTGTAAATGATATTTTCAACTTTATCAAAAGTATAACTTGCTGAAGACTTCTCAAATTTAACAGATGATATTTTAATTTTTAGAATTTCTGCAAGTTCGGTACCCTTATTTATATCTTCGAGAGTATCAGCACAGTTAAGATACGCAGTTAAAAATTCTATAGGGTAGTAATATCTCATGTAAGCACATAAAAAACCAAGCATACTATAACCGGTGCTGTGGTTATAACCAAATTGATAACGTGAACTATCTTGAATAATCTGCAAAAATTCTTTAGCTTCATTTTCTGCTTGTTCTTTTGGTTTATCTGATTTTAAGCAATATCCCTCAAGAATTTTGGGCATAGCAGCATCTAGTCTGTCTTTTTGTTTTCTTCCTATTGCACGTCTTACGTTGTCAGCTTGACTGCCTGAAAGGCCACAAATTTTAGTCAAAAATTTTATTGTATCTTCTTGAAATACAAGAAAACCGTTATTTTCTTTTAAAAGCTCATCTATTTGTGATGAGGGATTTTTATTAAATTCTTTTTTTAAAAGTCTATCTCTGAAGCTTGCTCCTGAAGGTCTGAGTACTGCATTAATAAGGGATAAGTCGTTAACTCTTTCAGGCTTGTATTGTTTAAGTAAAGAAAATGCGTAATCTCCTTCAAATTGAAATATTCCTACTGAAGATTTAAGCATGTCATTCCATACGTTTTTATCGTTCCAATCGACTTCGTGAGATAAAGGATATTTTATGCCTGCAAGTTTACATGTTTCGTTTATGATTTGAATATTTTTAAGAGCTAAAATATCATACTTTACAAGTGAAACTTCGTGAGCTTCTTCCATGTCAATACATATAATTCTTTTGTTATCGTCCCAAAAGGTCCCATAATTTGAAGGCAAATGTAGGGGAGACACTATTATTCCTGCAGGATGTATGGATTGTGAAACAGCTGTACCTAAGAGTCCGTCAAAGTAATAAAAAAATTTAGGATAATCTTTTTTAGCTTTTTCCGGGTTTGCTTCGTATTCTGATTTTATAATTGCAACAGAATGTAGAGGCATATTAAAGGCTCGTCCAATTTCATCAATTGTTCCTTTATCGGAAATAGTGCCGATTGCTAAAACGTAAGCTGTATAGTCTTTCCCAAAACCATTTATTATATGTTCGTAAACTAATTCCCGTTGGTTTGGGGCTATATCAATATCTATATCACCAATTTCAATTCTATCTTCATTTGCAAATCTTGAAAAAACTGTACCCCACTTGACAGGGTCAACATCTGTTATATCAGTAATATAAGCTATTGTGCTACCACCTACTGAGCCTCGACAAGGAGAACTAGGAATGTTATTTTCTCTACACCAAGTCATTAAATCCGACATAAAAAGCATAAAACCTATCATCCCGATTTTTTTAAAAACACGCATTTCTTCCTTTATATTTTCAAGATAGCGTTTATCAGGCTTTATAATCCCTGATTTTAATTTGTCTTGGCACTTATTTAAAATTCTTTCTTTAAAAACTTTTTCTTCGTTTTCATATAATTTTGGATATTTCATAGATAAATCTAAATTGAAGTTTTCTATGCTGTCTGCTAGAATGTTTGTGTTTTCTATAGCTTCAAGGTAAACTTTTTCAGGGAGAGCACCTTGTAATTCAAACATTTTGGTTAATTCACTATAGGATTTATAAGTCAAATCAAATTCATCTTCGTCTGAAAATTCTATATGTTTCGCTTTTTGAAGAATTTTTCTACATTCTGCTTTATAATTATCTAGGCTATGCGTATCAGTTCCCGCAATAAGTGGTTTTCCGTATTTTTGAGATAAATCAAGAAGATAGAGATTATATCTTTTTTGTCTTTCACTATTTATGTGAGGTTGAATTTCGTAGTAGTCGTAGTGAAGACACAGTCTGTCAAAAACATTAGGGTCTATATCGTTGGGATAATTTAAAGGGGAAGCAAGGCACGAGCTAATTTTTACTACGTTACTGGATATTTGTAAAAATTCGTTTACTGATATTCGTGGCTTATAGTAGAAATGGTCGTTTCTGGAGGACAAGTTAATTAGTGAATTAATTTCTTTTACGCCTTCATAATTTTTGGCAAGAAGTATAGTGTGATAGTTATCACGAATTTTTTCACCAAGATTCATTGTTATATAGCACTCAACACCATGGATGTACTTTATTCCTTGTTTATCACAGTACATCTTTTTTTCTATCCATTTATATATATTTCCATGTTCAGTAAATGCTATTGCTTTTTGTCCAAGACTTTTAGCTTTATCAATATATAATTTGTGATTTGTGCAACTGTCAAGTAAGCTAAGTTCTGTATGCAAATGGTATACAACGTAATTTTTATTCATAGGTTCATACCTTTCAGATTTTATAAATCTTTTATTTCATTTTCTATCCTTTTTTGAGCTATGTTGAAATATTCTTTATTTATTTCTATGCCGATTGCATTTCTACTTTCAAGCAAAGCAGCAACTATTGATGTTCCGCTTCCCATAAAGGGGTCTAATATAACTTGATTCTCCCGTGATGAATTTCTTATAATCCTTCTTGTGAAATCCAAAGGTTTTACTGTTGGATGTTTATATTTTAGTTTATCTTTTAAATTTAAAGGAGAAACATAATAAGTCCTTGCATCGGCATATGTTTGCGGTAAGCATTTTGCCTTGCCCTTTCTAAAATGTAAAAGATATTCGCAATCTGCCATATATTTGTTTGAGTATGTTGGTATAGGGTTTGTTTTTCCCCAGAATAGTATATTGAAAGTGCATTTATGTTTTTCAATAAATAATTTTAAGTAATCAAATATCTGTTTTTTGTTACACCAAAAATAAATATTTATATCTTTCATAACTCTTATAAATTCTTTGCAGTATAATTCCATGTCATAGCCATAAATTAGATTGTTTTTTTCAAGTTCTTTCAGACTTTTAATTTTACCTGCCTTATTAACACTACCTCCCCCAAGAATATTTTCCATATGATATGGAGGGTCAGTTGCTATTAAATCTATACAGTTATCTGGAAAAGATTTTATTATGTCTAAACAGTTACCATTGAATAATTTATACTCACTCATTTTAGTATCCCTTTTGAGTTAAATATCTACTATATGGTTTATGCAGATTTGCACTGTATTCTGAAAGATTTGCCATAAAAAAGCTACTTTTGTCGGTTATATCATTCCAAAATAATTCACTGCCTTTTTTGTCGTCACAATTTGAAATCTCATATTCCGAGGTTTTACTTTCAATATCTGATATTGTTTTAGTAATATTCTCTGTGAGTTCTTTTATGGAGTTTTCATTATAAGGGACTTCGATAATACAGTCATCAGTAGTAAATTTATCTTTTACGTTTTCAGGTAAAATATCAAGGCTATTTTGTTTTATCACGTTTTCTAAAAGCAAATGTAACTGTAAATCGTCTATATTTTCAGATGAATTTTTAAGCCACATTTTTATGAAATCGGATATATGCTCAACATAATCACGTCTTTCAAGATTTGTAGTAGTCATTTTGTTATTTAATCTTTGCATGGAGCATTTTAAGTATTTTAAAAAGTTAAATTGTATATGTATTCTTTCATATGGGATACCCGTTTTTTGATGAATCCCCATGGCATATAAAAGTAATTGTCCTGCCATTTCGTTTAGTAGTTTGCCAGTATATAGGGAAGAAGTCTTAAAATCAGTTATCCACACTTCTTTACCCTTTTCGCTGATAGTGGTATGTATACAGTCAATATAACCTTGAAAATATATTTTAGGAGAAAGTTTTATCAAGATAAATTCTTCTAAAGCAGTTTTATAATTAGGCTTTTTGTGGTTTTTAAAGAAATGAAACAGATTTTTTTCGTACTTATCTGAAATAGCTTTATTTTTTGCTTCATTAGTCCTATCAAATTTGTAATCAAACAGTGAAAGTTCGTATAGTTTTTCTTTGTATTTTGTTATCATTTCCTCTTGATGTATGTTTCCGGCATAATACATATCTATGATTTCATGTGCAGCTGTTCCCATGGGAGAGTAAATGGAGTCCAACCTGTCGGGAGCTACTTTTTTAACGTATTTAAGATAGTAAGTAAACGGGTCATTTTCATAAGTTTTATATTTAGACCAAGACCATAAAGTTTTTATTCCTAGTTTGCTCTTTATTGATTCTATATCTTCTAAAGTTTTTCGTTTAGAGGGTGCTTTTGAAGATGAGACTTCATTTAATTGGTATACAGCAACACTCCTGTTGGTAATTGGGTCAAATTCCTTGTCTTTAGTTATAATAGTTCCTTCTTGAAGAAGTTCGGTTAATCGTGGCTTTACATAATTAAGGTCTTTATATCCAAGCTTATAGGCTATTTGACGTGCTGTAAGTCTACTATTGCCAAGAGCATTTAATATGATTTTTTGCCTACTCTTTTTATCTACACTTTTAAAACTTTCGTTTCTCGTCTCTATTGTAAGAGGGATAGCCATTCTTATCGTATCCTTTCATTAATATATTTTTGATGTTCCAATTTATCGTAGTGAAGTTTATATTTGAACATAAATTTATATAGCTTGTCCTCTAAATCAGCAGGACTTTCTTTTGGGTTTAGTAGATTCCATTTATCAAACATATAGTAGGTTTTTCTATGAAGCCAAAATTTTTCGCAAGTTTCTCTAATTTTGTTGACGTTAATATCCTTGTCAAAGCAAATTACCACATCTACATTTAGCCCAAGAATTAATTTTACTTGTTCATTACTAATTTCATGTCCGCCTATTGCTAATGTAGATTTATCAAGCCTAGAATGTCTTTTAAGTACTGATTTTTCAGACTCAAATATTACTACTATTCCTGTTTTTTGAATGTAAGTATAATTTTCAATATATCCATAAACAGTTGATGATTTAGAAAAAGGCTTTATAGCTAAATATTTAGGTATACCAAGCTCTTTATATGATGATTCTGTAGTTCTTCCTATGATTCCAACGTACTTTTCAGGGTCGTTTAAATCACGGTAGGGAATTATAATTTTTTTATCCATTGAGCTATAGCATATGTTAAATAGTTTTCTAGTTGATTCAGTTATCCCTTCATGAAGCCAATTTTTGTGGAGAATAGGAGTATAATCGCCGAGAGTTTCATTCCCATATGATTTAGAATTTTTACTATTGGTACTAGTTGTTGATATGTGCTTTTTGAAAATATCTAACGGGTCATATTTTAATTCTTGATTTTTTGCTTTATAATTACGTATATTTTTTATATTTAGAATTTTTTGAAACCAACTCAGCGTATTCAAAAAATTGATATTTAAAATATCTTGTACAAGGGTGATTATGTCTCCGTTTAGTTTATTGTGGGTATATTCATTCACTTTAAGAGTATCTTTATATATGCATATAGCGGTAGGATTATCTCCATCTGGGAAGGCTGCTCTTATTTGATTACCTATATGCCTTATATGATGGCACTTTAAGTTTTCAAGAATAAATGTGATTTTATTGTTTTTTATTATGTATTCCTTGAGTTCGGTGATATTTATTTTCTTCACCGCCTAAACTATAACGATTTAAAAGTCTGGCATGATTTTTGCAAAACCTATTTCTTTATATCTATTGGTTCCAAAGTCCACTTCGGCTACGATTTGATATGTGTTTGCATATCCAAATCTGTTTTTAGTTATAAAAATGAGAAGATAATTTTTCTTTGGGTCAGGGTCTAATTCAAAAGGAATTTCAACTGAATTTTCGCCTACTTTAAAGCACTTAATACTATTTTTTTGCCCTTCACGTTCATCTGGATGAACTATCCTTGCAAGTAAACAACAGCTTACAACGTCAATGACATTTTTAGAAATTCCTATAGAATAGCTGTTTAGGTATCGCTGATTGAGGCTTTGTTTACCGAGTTGCATTGTCATAAATAAAGCAACGTTTTTCCCTGCAGGTTTTATAACATCATATAATTTAACTGCATCTGTTTGAAGCGATAGCCAACTTTTATCTTCATTTGCAGAAGTGTTTCCAAGTTTTAGCGTATCAAGAATAAAGTATGAGCATCCTAAGGATGCAAATTTTTTTATATATTTTATAGCGGTATTTACATTGTAAGATTCCAAAGGTATGATTGTGATAATGCTTTCATCTTTTAATTTTTGAATTTTTTCAGCAGCTTTATATAGAATGTCTTTTGTGTTTTTATCGAAACCACCATTTCTGAGGGATATTTTATGAACATTTCCTTTGAGTACAACATTTGTAAAATATATGAGTAATTCTGTTTGTATTCGAGTCTGGTCTTCTTCGTTCATAATGATACAAAGTTTTTCTTTGTTTTTGATAATGCTGGGGAGTAGCCACCTACACATTAAAAAGCTTTTACCACTTCCACTTGACATTCCAAGCATATATATGTGGCCTTTTTGTATACCAGCTATTTGTTGACTGAGAAGTTCAGAACTATCAAGAGGAAGTCCGATATTTTTACCTTTGTCAAGGCTTTCGATAAATTCGTAGATACCATCGGCTACATTATATGATTTAGAAGATGTTGCGGTTTTTAAAAATACATGATTCAGCATGGCTTCAAATGTTTGATAAATTTGTTCAAGGTCCATATCCATATATTTTGAAATATCTTTTGCAATAGGGAATCCCAATTTAGCCATAGTTTTAAGCGTTTTAAATTTGTATAGGTCCTTGATATATCCTTCCATATTTGAGGTGTTGACGTACTCTTTAGCTCTTTGTATAGTTTCAATGCCACCATATTCTTCAAACTTGGCTTTGAGTTTTTCGTGTTTTGTAAGATAGAAGTTAACTGTTAATTCGTCAAGGGTATTTTTCTTTTCATCTCTTATAATTTGTCTGCCGATTTCAAAAAATACTTTCCAGCAATTATTCTGAAAGTCATCAAGAGAGAGTGAATCAAAAGCATTGTAATAATCAGGGCTTTTCCAAAGAATTGCACATACGTTTGCTTCAGAGGCAAGGGAATTTTCATCAAGTATCTTTTGTACTTTATTACATTCAATCTCCCACAAATTTGGAATTTTATTGTTCAACGCATTCACCTTCATTTGATTCCTGCAAAAGTTCTATACTCCTGTTTAATATTTTACTTTCTAGCTTTAAACAAGATTTTCTATGTAGGGGACACTTTTCGCACTCGACACTTCCATTTGCACAATTAGAATAAATTTTAAGAAAGTGAACAATATCTTCCACGCTCATGTTATATACAGGTTTTAAGTTAATATTTTCACCACATCCATTTTGTAACTTCATTGAAAGTACAGTCTCCTTTAGTTTTTGATTTTGTGTTGATTTTGATGGTACTCTTTTTTAAAGGCTTGAATAGTTTTAAATTCATAGATAACTTAGATTTTTGGTCTTTCTTAGCTAGTACAACATCGTTTATTTCATTTTCTACAATTGTCATAATATAATTAATTTTTGAAAATTCACTTTTGAACGTTTTACTTCGAACAAGATTTGATATTTTAGTTTTTAGTTTTTTAAATGTTTCAAGGATTATTTTGAAGTCATAATTCGCATAGTTTTGCTGATTTTTATTTGCTATAAATTGTCCCCTAGAAAGTCCTTGAAGTTTTAAAGCAAGAAATCTAGGGAATTTCATACTACTATCGTAGCCAAGAATCTCAATTTTTACATAGTGACAGAGTTTTAACCAATCTTCACTTTTGGGATTTAATAATTTTTTATTTTTCATAGTATTCACCAATTTAAAAAATTTATTTGATATAGATCGGTGGGGAAAACGTAGAGTCTATTTTATTTCATCTGTAATATATTCATTTGAGTTCATATTCATTGGGGTGATACTTAGTTTAATCGCTTCAGCTAAAAGTTTTTCTTCTTCAGAATTTGGGTCTGCATCTATAATAGTTAATACTTGAAGGAGTTGATTTTCGGTAGAACACGCAGTTTGTGTTGTTTCTAAAAGAATTAGTAACAGTATAAGTGTAATAATTGTCAAGACAGACAGAATCACTTTTTTAAATATAATTTTTGGCATAAGTGTATCACCCGCAGTATAGAATTTATTGTTTTATTTGTTATATGAATTTATAAAATCGAAAGCTTCTTTTAGTTTTTTAGAATCGCTATCTTCCATATTTTTTACATCTATTCCAAGAGTCTTGAATTTTTTAGAAATCTCTGGCCTTTGTTCTTTTGTTACGTTAAGTAAGGCAGATTTGATTTTTTCAACAAGCTTTTGAGATGTATACAATAGGTCAGTTTTATGCTCAGAATAATATTTTTCACGCTCTTCTTTTTCTTGAGTTTTTTTAGACTTGATATAATTTTCTGCATCTGCACTTTTAATTGAGTGCTTTATTGCGTTTTCTACTGTACTAATATAGTTGTCCACGGAAAACTCCACTTTGCTGGCTATATCGGTAAACCTACCCCCAGCATCAACAAAACCGTCACTTCTAAACCACATATATCTTTGAGTACTTTGAATGTGATTGTTGTCTATCTCTTTTTCAACATTTATAAGCATATTTATGTCAGCTTTAGCGGAAAAGATAAGGTCATAATCTGTATTGAGATTGGAAGTCAGAAGCTGATACTTAGTACCATCTTTTTCTTCAATTTCCTTGAATTTAGTGTGTCCTATCCATATAATCCCATATCCTGCTCTTGAAAGTCTTGTCATAATATCATCAATTAAACAAGTGAGTCTTCTTTTAGGCTCTGAGTATCCACCAAAACAGGCGTTAAATCCGCTTGGAGCTTTCCCTTTTTCACGCTTATGAAGTCTTATAATTTCTTGCTGAGCAATTTTTATTAACTCATCCACAGTATCAAAGCAAATAAATTCAAAATTATTATCTTTTTTATTTTCAATTAAATCGTAGGTTATATCTTCTATTTCATCCCAGTTTTCAGCTATATCGTAAAATAGTCCGTCAAGAGCTTTAAATCCGTTTTCGTTTCCACAGCTTATCAAAAGACCCTTTGACAAATCTCCATTATATAGCTTGTCTATTAAATCTCTAAAAAGAGTTGTTTTGCCTACCTTTTTAATTCCTCTCCAGTAGTGTATGTAAGAAGCCAGATTTACTTTCACTTCGTTTTTTTTATATTGTCTTGCCATTTAAAAAACTACCTCCTTAAAGTCCTAAAGATTTAAGCCAATCATCTGAATTGCTTTGCGATTGTGAATTTTCTTGAGATTTAGTTTGGTTTTCTGTATTTTCATTTAAAAAGTCTTCTATAAAAAGAAGGTCATCTTGACAATATGCATTCTCTTCTCTTACAACAGAAAGACTGAAATTTTCCTTACCGTCTTTATCTGAACTGGCTTTTATGTAAGGCTTGTCTATGATAAATTTTTTGCACTTTTGCCCTTTTGTATATTTGGAAAGAGCATCTTCTTTAGTAATCTGTCCACATTCTATGAGAGTAACAATATCAGAGGGGAGGTCTCTTATTGTAGCGGTTTGACTATCTATGCTTTCTATTATTCTACCTTCTACAACTATTGTATTTATAGATTTTCTGTCTTTGACTCTAAAAAATTTATTTATAAA
>ERZ1034917.1414-NODE-1414-length-14805-cov-4.866034_pt1 | contig 14805 bp, 10 predicted proteins | sample MGYA00520605_ERZ1034917 | MGnify/ENA primary metagenome ERZ1034917 (study PRJEB33766, sample SAMN09781784) | gut metagenome | biome: gut microbiome | host: Homo sapiens | place: Madagascar | study: EMG produced TPA metagenomics assembly of the PRJNA485056 data... | reverse complement strand
ATACAAGATGACCAGAAATATCCTTCTCGTCGGAGTTGGCGGACAAGGCATTCTGCTTGCCGCAAAAATCACCGCCGCTGCCGCCGAAATTGCCGGATATGACGTGACTACCCATGAAATTCACGGCATGGCACAACGCGGGGGTTCTGTTACCGCCCAAATCCGCTTCGGCGAAAAAGTACACAGCCCGCTCATTATCGAAGGAGAAGCCGATGTTCTCGGCGCACTTGAAGCAATTGAAGCACTGCGGTATGCACACTATCTGCGGGAAAACGCTCTTGCCGCAGTTTCCACCCAACAAATTATTCCGGTAACCGTTTCCAGTGGCAAGGCAGTCTATCCGTCTGATGTTCAATCCCGCCTTGAAGCGGTTTTTGCCAACCTGAAATATCTCGACTGCCAGGGAATCGCGGAACAACTCGGAAACGGAAAACTTGCGAATACCATTCTGCTCGGCGCACTTTCCAACGGCTTGTCTCTCCCGGTAAAAGCATGGGAGCAAGCGATTGCCAGATGTGTCAAGCCTCAATTTGTCGATGCGAACCTCCAAGCATTCCATGCAGGAAGAGAGTTGTAGTTATGTCAGACATACATTATTTCAATGAAAAAGCTGAAACGATGAGCCGCAGCGCATTGGATGCGCGTCAGGATGTTTTTTTGCGTCGCATTGTCCGTTACACAATGGAGCGGAATCACTACTTTCGCCAACGCTTTGAAGAAGCAGGGATCAACCTGGAAACTTTTTCCGGCATGGCAGATCTGGCCAAGCTCCCTCTAATGAGCAAAGAAGACTTCCGTTCCCAATTTCCATTGGGGATGAGCTGCGTTCCAGAAAATCAGCTTGCTGAAATGCATATGTCCAGCGGCTCAACCGGAACTCCTGTCGTCATGCCGTATACCGATGACGACCTCGAACAATGGGCAGAATGTATGGCCCGATGCTATATCATGGCTGGCGGGAAAACCGGAGATGTCACCCAGATTACCCCGGGTCTCGGTCTTTTTAACGGGGGCTTCGGATGCTATCATGGTGCTCGCAAAGCCGGAATGTTCATCCTGCCCTGCGGCCCCGGAAATACCCAGCGACAGGTCACATTAGCCAAGGCATTCCATACCCGCGTACTTACCGGAGTTGTATCCTATGCCGTACGCATCATGGAAGTAATGGAGGAAATGAAAACTTCGCTGCCGGAGCTCGAAATCGGTATCTTTGGAGCGGAGACATTTTCTCCTCAAATGAAAGAACACATCCAGAGCGGCCTCGGCATTGAAGCTTTTGACATTTATGGAATGACCGAAACCGGAGGCATCGGCACTCTGGGAATGGACTGTCCCGGGCACAACGGAATCCATTTATGGGAAGACCAGTATATTGCAGAAATTATCGATCCGGAAACAGGCCGTCAACTGCCGGATGGAGAACTTGGCGAACTGGTCATCACTTCACTTACCCGACAGGCGCTGCCGGTAATTCGCTTCCGAACCAAAGACCTGACCCGCATTCTCTCCCGTGATATCTGCCCGGCCTGTGGGCGAACCCACCTGCGACTGGAAACCATCTCCGGCCGCAGCGATGATATGCTCATCATCAAAGGAGTTAATTTCTTTCCGAAACAGGTCGAACAATCTCTTTTGAAAATTCCGGGCGTGCACCCGAATTACCAACTGATTATCGAAGAAGTCAACGGCGTAAGAAACCTCCGCGTCAATGTTGAAGCAGAACCCGGAGTAACTGGTTTTACCGTTGCCAAGCAGCTCAAGGAAGACTTGGGTTTTGCTCCCGATGGTGATGTTTTCGCCCCCGGCACCCTCCCCAGACAGGAAGGAAAAGCCAAACGCGTCTTCTTCAAAAATGACAAACAATAAAATCCAGGATATAAGATCATGCAATTGATTACTGATGAAATGACCGGCTATGTTGCCAACTCCTCCATGATTCGTAAAATGTTTGAGGCGGGAATTGAGCTTCAGAAAAAATACGGAGCAGACAATGTCTACGACTTCAGCCTCGGCAATCCGGATCTGCCACCACCACCGGCTGTCAAAAAAACCATGCTTCAAATCGCTGAAACCATGGATCAGCCGTTTGCCCTTGGTTATATGCCCAACGCGGGCTATCCAGCCGCTCGTGAAGCGCTTGCCCGTAAACTTTCTCAGGAACAGGGGCTTACCATACCGGCATCCAACGTCATTGTCACCTGTGGCGCTGCCGGTGCAATCAATGTTTTTTTCCGGGCAACACTATCAAAGGATGATGAAGTAATTACTCCCTGCCCATATTTTGTCGAATACGATTTTTACGTCGGAAACTTTGGTGGAAAACTCCTCCGTGTCCAATCCGATCCGGATACGTTTGCCCTTGACCTGGCAGCAATTGAGCAAGCAATCAACTCGAAAACTCGCGCAATGATTGTGAACACCCCGAATAACCCGACCGGGCAGATTTACAGCCGGGAATCCATGAAAAAACTTGCTGAAATTCTTCGCCGTAAATCTGCGGAGTACGGGCATCCAATCTTTCTTGTCTCTGACGAACCCTATCGTTTTTTGAACTTCGACAACGTCGATATTCCATCCGTTTTTGAACTTTATGAGTACAGCGTCATTGTGGGGTCTTTCTCAAAGAGCCTTTCGCTCGCCGGAGAACGCGCCGGATATCTGGCGGTCAACCCTGCTATGCCCGATTGCAGCACCCTTCTTTCAGCCTGTACAATCACCAATCGCATTCTCGGGTACGTCAATGCACCGGCAATTGCCCAGAAAATTCTGATTGATTGCATTGACAGCCAGGTAGACCTGGACATCTATCGTCGCCGCCGCGACCTGATGGCAGATGTTCTGGATTATGCCGGAATTGACTATGCAATGCCTCGTGGAGCATTTTACTTCTTCCCCAAGAGCCCGGTTGCTGACGAAATGCAACTGGTCAATGCGCTTTTTGAGGAACGCATTCTGGTTGTTCCCGGCAGTGGGTTCGGCATGAGCGGCTATGTGCGTATGGCATTTTGCGTCACAGAATCATCAATTACCGGCAGCAAAGAAGGCTTTAAACGTGCCGTCGACCGTGTCAAAGCCGGACTTCAGAACAAATAAGAGGTGACGCAGTGAAAGAGCTTCTTTCCGGAAATGAGAGTATCGCCCGGGGAGCATGGGAAGCCGGAATCAGCTGTGCTTTTGGTTATCCCGGCACGCCGTCAACGGAAATTCTCGAAACTCTGGTAAAATACCCCGATGTTTATTGTGAATGGTCGCCGAATGAAAAGGTTGCCCTGGAAGCTGCTGCTGGAGCAGCCATTGCTGGAGCGCGCTCCATGGTTACGATGAAACATGTCGGGCTTAATGTCGCTGCCGACCCGATGATGACGCTCTCTTACATTGGCGTTGTCGGGGGTATGGTCATCGTCGTCTGCGATGACCCCGGGCAACACTCCTCGCAAACGGAACAAGATACACGCCATTACGCCAGATTGGCAAAAATTCCGATCCTGGAACCCGGCTCAGCAGTTGAAGCACGGGAATATATGCTCGAAGCTTTTGATTTGTCAGAACGTTACCGGGTTCCCGTAATCGTCCGCAGCACCACCTGTGTCAGCCATTCGCGCATGCTGGTGTCTGTCGAAGAACGCAGAGCTGCAAATCCGGTAAAATTTGTCAAAAATGATCCGCAGTTTGTTCCGCTTCCTCTCTGGGGGCGCACACTTCGCCGCGGCATTGAAAAACGCATGGAACAACAAAGTCTTGAAGCATCCGTTTCAAAACTGAACACCTGCATTTCCGGCGGAAATGATCTGGGCATTATCTCCTGCGGGGTTGCCGCAAACCATGCCCGCGACATTTTTCCAGAAGCTTCATTTCTAAAACTTGGCTGGTCCTGGCCATTCCCGGATAAGCTCATTCAGGAATTTTCCAGTAAAGTCCATAAAGTACTGGTTCTCGAAGAAGGTGATCCGATTCTTGAAGAACATGTTAAATCTCTCGGAATTTCCTGCCGAGGCAAAGATATTGTCCCTCGCTGTGGAGAATTGACTCCAACTCGCATTAAAGAAGTCCGCGCCCGCCTTGAAGGAATGGACGAAAACCGGGTAAACACTCTGATTCCTCAACCGGTCGCCCAAGCGGCAGATCTCCCCAGCCGGCCGCCAATCCTCTGCGCTGGATGCCCGCATCGGGGACTCTTTTTTGCCTTGACCAAATATGATGTCGTTGTCTGCGGCGACATTGGCTGTTACAGTCTTGGTGTCTTCCCGCCGCTGAACCGTACGGATGTGCTATTGTGCATGGGAGGAGGTTTTACACTCGCTCATGGGATGCAAAAGGCTGGAGAGCCTCGGAAAATTGTCGGCATCGTCGGAGATTCAACGTTTTACCACTCCGGTATTACCGGCCTCCTGGATATTGTTTACAACCGCGGAACTTCAACGTTAATCGTTGTTGATAACCGAACAACAGCAATGACCGGCCATCAGGATCATCCCGGCACAGGAAAAACGTTAATGGGAGACTCCACTGTTGCCGCTTCTATTGAAGCGATTGCCAAGGCTTGCGGAATTGAACGGGTTCGTGTCATCAACCCTTACGATACGAAAGAATCTGTCCGAGTCATCGGGGAAGAACTGGAAACAAACGCTCCGTCTCTGATTATTTCCCGTGCGCCCTGTATACTCAACCTTACGGAAGCTCCTTCTGCTCCTTTTGCCATTGATCAGGACAAATGCCGGAATTGTCGCGCCTGCTTGAAGCTCGGCTGTCCGGCAATTGAATCTGCCGGCAACGCAAAGCCATCGATTCGCGCCAGCGCCTGCCCCGGATGCGGGTTGTGTATCAACCAATGCAAATTTGGAGCAATTAAAAAAATAGAAAAAGGGAACCATTTATGACAATTCGTCATTATCTGTCAAAATTTTTATTGTTCCTGGCGTTATTTTCGCCCTTTACCATATATTGTACGGATCTTTTTAATTTACCTGTTGCATTTGATACGCCATTCTGGAGCGAAGTTCTGCACAAAAAGTCTCAGCAGAGCGGGAACATTCAAACGATTGATGACAGGAATGTTCTTGTTCTTGCACCGGGAACAATATACAGCACTGAGGAATTTCCGGTGTGTGGAGATACTCTTTCGGTAACGGCCCGACTCCGTTCGGATGAAATTGTTCCGGCAGGGCCATGGAAAATGGGCGGTATTCAGGTTTTCTACTTTAAAGATGGGAAAGAAATCGGACATTCTGATGTGTATCTGGGCCAAAAGGAAATAAAAGACTGGAAAACATTCTCGCTGGAAACACCATTATCCCGCGGTGCCGATACTTTTTCAATCCAGATTTTTAATCTGGGGAAAAACGGTTCCCTTTATCTCGATGAAATTTCCTGGACAATTGAAACTGATGGAAGCCCGGCAAACGGCGATCCGGAATTTAATGCCATGTTCGGACTTGATCATTATTTTCCTGCTCGGGACAATGATCGGGACTGGGATAATGACCTCTGGAAATCCCCCGAAGGCAAGGCAGAAATCAGGACAAACTGTTCTCCCAACAGTGGAAATACCCTTGTTCTAACCGGGCCATCAGCAGTCAGTACTGCCAAAATCCCTTATAATGGGGAAGAAATAAAAATCGGCTTCTGGTTCCGGCAGGACGCAATCACGACCGGACGGAATCCGTGGATGAATGCCGGCGTGCAACTGGTTTATTACAATGCGCAGGGGGAAGCAATCGGACATGAGGATCTGACCCCGCTGGTGCCCGGGTCTTCGCCGTGGAAATGGTATCAGAAAACCCTTAACGCAGGCGCATTAAACCGCTCAATCGCTTTTATTGGACTGGTCATGCGCATCTTTGAAGGGGCATCCGGAACGGCATACTTTGACGGCGTCCGCATTGTAAAATCGTCTGTTGAAGATCGGATTCCCTACGAAGAAGCCGCCGGAACGATTACCATCAATGCAGCAAAACAGGACGATCAGCCGATTGCGCCAATCTGGAATGGAGCGGATCTATCTTACGCGACACAACTTGGAGAGCCTCGAGTGCAGAATGCACTGCGGGAATTAAAACGTATTGGACTCAAACATCTCCGGCTGCGGGAATTTCTCCAAGGTTGCCATCTTGTCACCGGGCGCAATCCCGACGGCTCCTATGCCATGGATTATACAATTGTTGACCGACTGATGGATATGGTCATTTATGAATACGGCTTTATACCGACCCTTACGATCGAAACGACTCCGGATCTGCTTGCCGTTGCGCCGGATGCTGATTTCTGCAATCGCAATATGCCTGAAGACCCTGCCGAATGGGGAAAAATAGTTGAAGCACTGCTCAACCACTGGGTTGAACGGTATGGGAAAGAAGAAGTGGAAACCTGGCGCTTTGAGTGCTGGAATGAACCGGCAGCAACAGACTTCTTCAAAGGAACCCGCCAGGAATTCGTCTCCCTTCACCAGGCATTCCTGCAAAGCATCAAACGGGTAGAAGACAAACAGGGAGTTAAACTTCTGGCAGGCACTCAAAGCGGAATCACGCTCTCCAACTTTTTCCCTGCTATCTTCGATGCTGCACGGCAGGCGGGAAATATTGATGAAATTGATTTTATCAGCATGCACATTTACGGTGGATATGTCAACTCTTTCTCGCAATTTGAAAGTACCTATAAGACCTATCGCAATACCTTTATGGAACCTTATCCGGAGCTGGCGGAAAAACCACTATTGATCACAGAATACAACGGCGACACAATGAGCAATGTCAATTGTGACGACACGACTGGCTGCGCCTTCAACATCAAAGCAACCCGTGTCTCTCTCGATTACCGTGTTGCACAGCTTTACTACTTCAGCGTCATTGACTTTTTGTATGGTACCGACACGCGGGAATATGTGGGAGGACTCGGACTCTTTGCCCGTGGCGGACAGCCCAAGGCAGCAGTAAACAGTATTGTCCTGTTGAACAAACTCACCGGAGGGAAACGATTGGAAGTTACCCGTTCCAATGACCCGTACGACGCAATTGCAGTCCGCTTTAACGATGGCCGTATTGGTATCGTTTACACCTGTTTTGCAGAAGGGAACCTCCGAAGTAAAGCTTCCGGAAAACTTACCGTAACTGTTTCGGGTATTGAAGAAAACATCAAAAATATCCGTCACCAGTTCTGCGACTCGAAAAACGGAAATCCCATGGCCGTCTGTGAGCAATTTGGCCCGGCGGCACCGGAAGAATTTCCAGAACGTTTGAAGTTAGGCGAAAGCACTGTCGAAGATTGGATTGTCCAAGACGGTAACTTAACTGTTACACTCAATGTAGAATTGAATAGTGCCGGCTATTTGGAGTTGTTTTTTTAGCAAAATCTTCCCTGACGGAAACAGTTAAGAAACTGTTTCCGTCTCCTCAATCATTTTTCTTCTTCAGAAAGAAAGTAAAAAATGGTTGTTCACAAAAGTGGAAAAAGAAAATCTTGACTCTTCTTTTTCCCTTCAACTTTCATGAAATTGTTTGTTAAAATCTTCAGGAATCATTTAACGATGACGACAAAACCTTGTCACCTCTGTCCCCGCCACTGTGGAGTGCTTCGTCCCCAATCCACTGTCGACATATCTTCATTGCCGGGAATCTGTTCCAGTCCCCGCAATCCGGTAATTGCCCGTGCGGGTCTGCATTACTGGGAAGAACCGATGATCAGTGGCACCCGCGGCTCAGGAACCGTCTTTTTTTCCGGTTGCAATTTGCATTGTGTCTATTGCCAGAATTACAACATCAGCACTCTGCACCAGGGAAAAGAAGTTTCCGTAGCGCGATTGAAGGAAATTTACCAGGAGCTGATTGCCGCCGGAGCGCATAATATCAATCTAGTTACGCCAACCCATTATCTTGATGCCATTGTAGAAAGCCTTGATACCCCTCTTCCCGTCCCCGTTGTTTACAACTCCAATGGCTACGAATCTGTAGAGTCGTTACGCAAGCTGGAAGGAAAAGTGCAAATTTACCTGCCTGATCTCAAATATGCTGATGACGAACTCGGGAAACGCTATAGTGCAGTCAGCGGATATTTTGCGGCAGCGACAGCAGCGATTGAGGAAATGGTACGCCAAACCGGTCCTTTCCAGATTGATCAGGAAGGAATCATGCAGTCGGGGGTAATTATCCGCCATCTGATTTTACCGGGGCACCTCAAAAACACTTATCACGTCATTCGTTATGTAGCCGAACACTTCCAGCCCGGTGAAGTCTTCTTCAGCCTGATGAGCCAATATCTGCCATGCGGCAAAGTCTCAGATACTCAGTTCCCAGAAATCAACCGGAAACTTTCCCGTTCAGAATACCTGCGAGCCGAAAAATGGCTTCTGGATTCAGGAATTGAAGATGGCTTTTTGCAGGATCGCAACTCCGCAAGCAATGATTTTATTCCGGATTTTAACGGATTCGGGGTATAATCTTTGCAGGGAAAATATAAAGCTCTCCATCGAAGCCGCTGAACGCAATACAACCGAGAGAGATAATCTTTACAGGAAAAACATAAAGTCAGCACTTATGCTGCCTGCCTTACGAAATCAAAGAAAACTTTTCAGAGAATAAAAATTGTCGATCTCCAGAGCCCACAGGCCAGCTGCATTCTCACTGGCAATTGAATCGGCCCAACCAACAGAGGCAATTTCGAAAGCGGATCACTTTTCAAAGTTTCACCCGTCCAGACAATGCAGCACTGATCGTTGCACCATCAGCATAACCGATGTCAGCACCGGCAGGAAGCCCCTGGGCAAGCTGGCTAATTGTTCCAGCTTTTCCCGTGCACAGCTCAGCAAGATAAATTGCAGTAGCCCGTCCTTCAACATCAGAATTCAGCGCCAGGATCAACTCCTTCACCTCCTGTGTTTCCAGACGTGTCAACAACCGATCAACCGATAACTCTTCGGCAGACCGCTGCTCCAGTGGAGACAACTTCCCCCCCAATACATGATATACCCCCCGATAACTACCGGATTTCTCTATAGAGAAAATCTGGGAAAAATCTTCGACAACGCAAATCTGCGTACCATCACGATGGGGATCAGAACAAATCGGGCACAGTTCTCCTTTTTCGGAAAGATTACCACAACACGGACAACGGGTTACCGCATCAGCCAAAACAGCGATGTGTTCCCCTAAATATTGTAATTTTTCCGGCCGCCACTTCAAAAGCGCCAATGCAGTACGTTCCGCACTTCTGCGCCCGATGCCGGGCAGCCCTTTCAGCGCCTCGATCAGCTCTTCGAGGACTTGCGGATAAGCGCTACCCATCGAAATTCCCCTTAAAAAAGCCCGGGAATATCCAGCCCGCCCGTCAGCTCATTCATCTTTTCCTGAGCCCCCGCCTTGGCGTTGTCCAAAGCAGTATTAACCGCGGTCAAGACCATATCGTGCAACATGATGACATTTCCGGCAAGTTCCGGAGCAATCACCAACTTTTTAACGGTCAAATCGCCACTGACTGTTACCTGAACACGACCGCCGCCCGCGCTGGCAGTATATTCCGCATTGGCAATTTCCGCCTTAATTTTAGGCATATTGGATTGAATTTCTTTGGCTTTTTTCATCAAGCCTGCCATTTGAGCGAGATTTCCAAACATTCTATTTCTCCTTATGGATTTTTTCCGATAAAATTTCAACCGTGAATATCGACAATCTGACCTCCAAAGAGATCCAGCGTCTCGGCGATTGCCGGCCGTTCACGCATCATTCGCACTTCCTCCGCATCCCCGATCAGGCTGCGGGACCAATCGTCCGTAGATATTTCTTCTTCCGGCAAAGAAGCTGCTTCCTGCTCTGAAATAGCTTCTTCTCCGAAAAGCCCTGCTTCATCAAAACTTTCAGACTGAGGAGCTTTTTCCGTCTCTCCGGACAACGCCTCCAACAATTGCGTATTCTCTCCAGAATCAACACCTTTCGAGGTACCTTCCGTTACAGCAATACTGCCATTTACTGTTCTTTGTTCCGGCAACGGTTCCTTTGGAGCTTGATCACAATAAGTGATCCGCCCTGGCGTAAAAGGAGGTTCTTCCTCCGGTGTCACAACAACTTCCGGTAATTTTCCCACCACTGCGGGCAGAGGCTCTTCGTCCGAAGCACTTCCGGTGTCCTTTGGATCCGCCTTCTGCAAATGGTCTTCCGTAACAGGCTGTAACGCATTCTCCTCAGCAGTCTTATCAAAGCGAATTACCAAATTGCTTGCCCAATCGCCAGTTACAGTTTGCCACAATGCCTGGATATCGTGCATAACAGCCTGCAATTTTCCAGCGCTGACTGGGTCGCAAACGACCGAAACTTCCACAATTCTGGAAGTTCCGGATATAATATCCGCTGACTTGAGCAATTTTGCAAATTCAACCAATTCGGATTTTTCCAGCACTGACAAAAAATCAGCGTAAACACCCGGTGCGTTATAGGAAGATTCAGGAGGCACTTCCCTTACTGGCAATTTTCCAGTCTCCGATAGAATGGTTTGATTACCTTGCTCCGGGGTTGCTCCAACGGTATTCGCTCTGTTCGCTGCAGGTAGTGGAGTACTTATGGGAGGGACGTTGGCGCAAGGAACCTGTTCCAACGCCGGAGCCCGGCTCAAAAATTCCACTTCTCCAGCCGAACGAAGCTGATTCAAACGCCCTAAAATATCATCAATCTGAACAGCATGCGCATCGCGCATCGCCTTAAGGAATATACTTTCCAGAAAAATTTCTTTATTCAACGCGTCATGTAAAATCCGTCCCACCGGAGCAAGATGTTCCAGCAAAATCCGAACGACTCGCGGATTTTTTCCTTTGCCAAGCATCCTGTACCGGGCAATCGTTTCTTCATCTGCCTCAAGAATTTCCTGCGGATTCGCCAGCAAAAAACACATTTCAACCCCACGCAGAATCTGAAGCACATCCTCAAAAAGTGCTTCCAGATTCCTGCCTCGCCCGGCAAGTCTGTGGACAGCACGCACTGTGCCAGCGCTATCATCGACAAGCATCGCATTCAAAAGTTCATCCAACTCAGCGGCCGCAGAAAGACCAAACAGAGAAAGAATCTGTTTTTCATCAATCTCCGCATCATCGTCCCCTCCAAAAAAGGCAATCATCTGATCCAGCAGTGACTGAGCATCCCGCATCCCGCCTTCTGCGGCACGGGCAATCGCCTCTAATGCGCCATGCGAAACACGAACGCCCTCTGCCTGTGCAATTTTTTCCAACCGCGCCAAAATCAGCTTCGTTGAAATCGGCTGCAAATCAAAGCGCTGGCACCGCGATACAATGGTTGGAAGAACCATATGCGCTTCCGTGGTTGCAAAAATAAATTTGACATGCGCCGGAGGTTCTTCCACGGTCTTAAGCAAAGCGTTCCAAGCAGCCTTGCTCAACATATGAACTTCGTCAATAATATAGATTTTATAGCGCCCAGCCACCGGCATGTGCATGACTTCTTCGGCAAGATCCCGCATGTTTTCCACCGAGTTGCGGCTGGCAGCATCTACTTCAATCACATCAATACTGTTGTCGTTGGCAATGGCAACGCAGGAAGAACATTCACAACATGGCTCGCCATCAACAGGATGTTCACAGTTAAGAGCTTTTGCAAAAATACGTGCGGTTGTGGTTTTTCCGACCCCCCGGGGCCCGACAAATAAATAGGCATGAGCAGTACGTTCCCGCTTGATTGCGTTTCTCAAAGTGCGGATAACATATTCCTGACCGACAACGTCAGCAAATTTCTGAGGTCGCCACTTGCGGGCGATTACCTGATATTCACTCATGTCCTTGTTTCCCGGTTATTCCTGTCTGCAATTTTCTGCATCTCAAGACAACTTATGATAAATGCAACTCTCCAAACGCATCCCCCAAACTCCCGAGGTTCTCCCCGGGACGCAGATTTTTCTGCCGGCGCGGCAAATATGCCTCCTTCGCGCCGTCAAGGATTTGGTGCTGCAAATCAAAAATCTGCCGCAACCCGCTCTCCGCCAAGTCCAAAAGCTGATTCAACTGGGATCTTGAAAAGGGATTTTTTTCGGCAGTACCTTGAATTTCCACAAATTTCCCGGACTCCGTCATGACGACATTCATATCGACTTCTGCCCGGGAATCCTCCTCATAGCACAGATCAAGCACCGGTTCGCCATCAACAATCCCAACGCTGACCGCTGCTACCAGCTCACGCATCGGAGAGCCGGTAAAATTGTGCTTGGCAAAAGACGTCCGCATCGCCAAAGCCAACGCCAATGACGCACCACTGATGGAAGCACAACGCGTCCCACCATCGGCATCAATGACATCACAATCCAAATAAATTGTATTGTTTCCCAGGCAATTCAAATCGACAACAGACCGCAAACTGCGGCCGATCAGACGTTGAATCTCCAACGTCCGTCCAGTTTGTTTTCCGTTGGCTGCCTCCCGTTTGGTACGATCATGAGTTGCAGCGGGAAGCATTCCGTATTCACAGGTTAACCAGCCGCCAGCCACACGCTGTGCCTTCATCCACGGAGGAACCTTATTTTCATTAGTAACTGCAGCCAAAACGTGCGTCCCGCCGCATTCAATCATCACTGAAGCAAGTGGATGAGCCAAATAATCTCGTTTCAATCTCATTCTGCGAAGTTCATCCGCAGCACGTCCGTCAACACGTTTCATATTCGCACCTGTGATTCTCGCCGGAAAAACTGCCCCGGCACAAACAAAAAAGTCGCCGAATCAGATAACCTGCAGCACCTGCATTGTTGCGTAGAGCTGCTTGGTTCCCCACCTGACTCGGTTGGCACAATAACAGCGCACAGGGTCCGATCCGACGACAAAAAAATGCTCATTAATCGATAGGATTATTATAACATGCGTTGCTGAAATATTCAAGCAACAGACTCAATTCCCGACGAAGATTTTTCCGTTCCACAATTCGATCCACCAATCCCTTTTCCTGCAGAAATTCCGCAGTCTGAAACCCTTCCGGTAACTTTGAATTGGTTGTTTCCTGAATCACACGGGGGCCGGCAAAACCAATCATTGCGGCCGGCTCTGCAAGGATCACATCCCCAAGCGAAGCAAAAGATGCGGTCACGCCACCATATGTCGGGTTTGTTAGAATTACAATGCAAGGCAACTTTGCCTGTTTATGGCGCTCAAGCGCTCCGCAGGTCTTGGCCATCTGCATCAGACTGATGATTCCTTCCTGCATACGGGCACCACCCGAAGCAGTAACCAGAACAACCGGCAGACGTTGCGCTGTGGCAAATTCAATCAGGCGGGTAATTTTTTCCCCAACAACTGACCCCATACTTGCACCCATGAAACGGAAATCCATAACAGCAATTGCATACTTCCGTTTATCCAACGTCGCACAACCGCAAACGACCGCTTCTTTCAGACCGGTTTTGTTTTCGCTTTCATTCAGGCGAGTTTCATAGGATTTCAAATCAACAAATTTCAGAAAATCCCCTGAATGCATTTCTGCATCGGACTCCTGAAAACTCCCGTCATCTGAGAGCATTTGGATGCGTTGCTGCGCCGTCAACGGAAAATGATACGCACAGTACTGACAAACGCTGAGGTTCTCCACAAGCTGATCCCGATACAAAGTGCGCCCACATTGTTTACACTTCAGCCAGGCACCGTCGGGAATTTCCATCGTCCGGTTCCCGGGACGTAAAGTCGTATACGTTCTGGAACTACCAAAAATTGCCATATAATCTTCACTCCCAAGTGGATATCCTCTATCCTCTCAAATGTATTCTGTCTTTATCTAGGGAAATTAATACCTTCCCCGGAGCAGAACCCCCTTCCACAGATCCGGCAATCTTACAATAACAAGCAACCGGAACTTGCAGACGGGCAATTACAAATATAGCCGCATTATCACTTTTTTACAAATCACTTGGCCGGGAATTCTCATTTTTTTCCTGAGCGGCAAGGTATTCCTGCGTCTCCCTCCATGCCTGCTGGGCCCGCTCCATCATTACCGGCTCATAATCGTGCCGGCCGAGATTCAACCAACGGCGATGAAGCCACATCCATTGCGTAATATCCTGGCGGATTAATTTCTCCAATTCCCAGGTAAAGAGCTGGGTAACAATGCGGATATCTTTCTCTGGGTCATCCGTCGGCTGGTAACGAATTAATTTGCCAAACACCATTTCAAACTCAAAATTCTTTCCATAGCGACGAGTCACAGTCATCGCCATCGGTACCCCAGTTTTTAAATGAAGTTTAGCAACAGAAGTATGAGTCCGTGCAGGCTGGCCGAAAAATAAAGTCTCCACCCCTTCTCCCGTCGCAGCGTGCTGATCAACCAGTACGGCAACCATTTGGTTGCGTTTTAACGCTCTCAATAAGTCACGAATCCCGCCTTCTTTTTCAACAAGGGTATGCATCGGACTGCGGCGATGCTTCAAAACCAGTTCTCCAATTTTGGGGTTGCTGAATGGACGCATAATGGAAGTCAGCGGCGTTCTACAATAGTTAGCAATTGCCGGCCCGGCAAACTCCCAGTTTCCATAGTGCGCCGTCAGAAAAATAAAGGAACGGTTCGGCTCTTCCTCTTCTATCCAGCGCACCGCTTCAGCATCTCCCGTCAATCGGAAACGCGAAGGATCATAACACTTGGACATCTGGATAATTTCCACAAACAACATCCCCATTTTGCAATACACTTCATGGGCAGTTTTGCGTGCATCCTGCAAGGTTGATACCACTCCGGCGTGAAGGAGGTGGCTGATGGTACGCCTCCGATGCTTCCAGTCAAAATAATAAGCGACTCCAAAACAGAATCGTCCTACTCGATAGGCAGCAGCAAGCGGAAGCAATAAAAA
>ERZ1034917.1408-NODE-1408-length-14904-cov-4.772241_pt1 | contig 14904 bp, 11 predicted proteins | sample MGYA00520605_ERZ1034917 | MGnify/ENA primary metagenome ERZ1034917 (study PRJEB33766, sample SAMN09781784) | gut metagenome | biome: gut microbiome | host: Homo sapiens | place: Madagascar | study: EMG produced TPA metagenomics assembly of the PRJNA485056 data... | reverse complement strand
TTCATCCTTTTTCTCGCCATGGCAAAGTTGCAAGCTTGCTTTGCTCATGACTTAGCGAAAAAGTTTCAAATCTTCACTACTGTACATAATTCAATGTTTAGGTTCAGCAGCGATGATACTTCTTTCTTATTTAAGGGCTGATTTGAAGGTTTACACATAAAATAGTTTTTAATCTGGTCTTGAATTTACATAGAAAGATTGTCCTAATTCCTTAGATAGGTATTCAGCTACAGCTTTGGCACCGACTTCTAATAATTCAAGATTTGATGTACGGTATTGATTTACAGAAACTAAATAATCGCCATCTGAATATGCCTTTGCTGCTTTTATCTGGAGAAGCGCTTGTGTCACCTCTGATACTTCACAAGTACAAACGTTAGCAAAACCATACCAGCCTTTCTGTTCGTCAAATTCAGGATGCGCATTTAAATAATCTTTTACAGCCGAAACAGATATTTCACTTGCTTTAGCTATCGTTTGTTTAACTTTGGATAGAAGTTCATGAGATACAGCAAATTCAGGCATTATACGTAATTGCTTCATTGGTAAATCTTCTATTTTCATAGTATGAAAATCAATATTTTCCTCACTAGCTATTGCCTCTAACGATAATACCTTTGCTGAAGAAATAATTTCCTTATTATAATCAAATCCTGTATTTCTACATCCTGAATCATACAAGTTCTTCAGATGTAACAGTATTTCTTCTTGTTCATCGTCTGTTCCAACAATAATTATTACCTCAGTAAAGAAATCGGCATAGTCTTTAGACAAGAAGAATGGAATACCAGGAACACCTAATCTGTCATTAGGTAAAGCCCATCTCCATTCCCGTTCATGAGTCCAATCTATAGTAGGCCCATATTTCTTAGGTAATAATGTTGAAACATAACGATACTGCTCATGTACACCAATACCACAAGACGAATCCAACAATCTTCCCTGATAAACGCCATTGATGTTGTCAGTTTCTTTAAATTCACCAGACAAACCATATATAACAGGTCTTGCACCAGCTGCATAAAGCTCATTTCTACGAAAAGCAATACCATAGTTGCCTACATATCCACTTTTCTCACCTCTAACCCTGGCATAATCTACAAGAGCATATAAAGGCATTTCTGTAAAACAAACAGCAGAATTAGGCCCGTATACAGAAGGTTTCCCATTACGAATAGACCAACTGCTATGGATAAAACCATCATGCAGTATCTTTTTCAATACACTAAATGCAGATGCGTCTTCATCTATTGGATACTCATTTTCTATGAATTCGTCAAGCATATTGTGTTCATTACCTTCTGAATCATAATAATCTGGATATCGAAAATCGTCTTCATCCAAACATTGCTTAGAAGAAGATGTATTATTTTCATCCATATCATCAGAAAATAAAAGATAATCCTCATACAGGCCCTCTAAATTGTCTTCTGGCTTTCTATTATGGACGAAATGTATCAACCATTCCGTTAAGTCTAGCCTCTGACGATTTTCCATTGTTTTCATATTAATGTATAACTTGTTATTACTCAATTTAGGGCATAGCCCTTTGTATAGGCACTTTTACAAGTGCCTATATATTGAGTAAAAGTCACTTGTTTATTAACTATTTCATACATCTTACACGCAAGTGATTTTCGGCTGCACTCGGCATAGCTCAAACAAGTTTGGCTCTGCACTCGTTGGCACGAAAATTCTTTGCTCGACAATTTAAAAACAAGCTTTCATTGTTCTCACTTATCGAAAATGTTTCATCCTTTTTCTCGCCATGGCAAAGTTGCAAGCTTGCTTTGCTCATGACTTATCTAAACAGTTACAAATCTTCACTGTTGTACATAATTCAATGTTTTAAACATCAACTGCGAAGATACTTCTTTCTAATTTAAGGTCAAATTTGAGGGCGTACAATTCAGCAGCAAAATTCTTCTTTCTAAATTGAGTGCATACTTAATTCTTTAATTTCTGATAAATTTGCCAAACTTCATCTTCTAACTTTTTGAGTTCTGCTATTTTATCTCTATTCTTTTGGAATACATACTCTGTACCATCTACCGACTTAATCTGTAAAAGTTGATTTTCATCTTTTAATAGATTATACATATAATTCCACAAAAGGTATACCATGTCAAGATAGTACATGTTTCTGTAAGAATCTACGGGGATAGAATAACAAACTGCATTGATTTCAAAACTCGACAAATCTATTTTAACGCCAGAATCTGAACGAACATTCTTCAAAAAGCGTATCATTTGCTTTAATCGTCCATTTGTAACATAACTACGATTATTGATATTATCTATAGCTAAAAAAGGACAACTAGGAGGTTCCGTTCTATTTGTTTTCTTGTTATAGATAGCAACGCCTCGGTATTTTTCCTCCTCATTCACTACAAATTTTATTTTATCTTGCCAACATGCGGTTACAATATCCACATCTCTTTTCAGATTTTTATTATATATGTGAACAGCTTTTGCCTTTTCAATGTCACATTCATCATACCACTTACGCATTATCCTCTCATTACTTGCCCTTAATTCACGTAAATCTTGAAGAGAGTCACCTGTATACTTAGAGAAATTATCTGCATAATTTTGTAACTTAGCTAAATCATAATAATCATAAGCGCTAGTATAAGGGGATTGCAAAATTTTTCTTATCTCAAAGATTTCCGTAGAGACAAACTTGTTAGTAAAAGTTAGCAAGTCTATATCACTTGCACCTTTAATATGCGTATTTGTCATCACAGAACCTTGATAACGATAAGTGACATTCATATATTGCTGCTCATCCTTAAGATGCTTTTTTACAGCCTCTCCTGCTTCCTTGGTAATAGCCGTATAATGCTCATCAACAGCAGACATTGCCATCTTGACGTATTTGGCAACATCTCTACCTTCTGTAGATAAATCTGAGAACATTCTTAGTTCTACCAATCGATTTTGATCGGGATTATAACGATCCTCAATCCGTCGAATAAGATTTGAATAATCTTGAATCATAATTTATGAAATGGTATATATTCTTGTTTTTGATTTTCAAAAAAATCCATTATCTGTGTCTGATTATCAGAAAATAGGCTCTGCCCAATATTTTCCAAAGTTTCAATGGATTGTTTATCAGAAGCATCCAAACCAATGACATTATCATTTTCAAAAGAATGCTGCAAGCGACAATAAGTGAAATGCTGTTCTCCGCCTACACCTATTCCTCTCTGATAAAATTTCATCAAGTTATCTGTATAATCTGCTTGAGCAGAAGATATCAAATCATAAAGAGGTAATGGCTTCTTATTATATAGCCAATAGCGTCCTGTCATCTTTTGAGGATCATCCTTAAACATCCTATTACCTGTTCCCAAAGAAAGTATTGCTATATTACCAACAGGTATATTGAGTGAATGAACAGCCTCTGTATATCCAATCAATGTAGGATTATTAGCCATAATGCCCCCATCAATCATTGATTTATACCTATATTTCTCTATTCCATCTTTTATCGTATATTCAAAATCATAACTATCAAAATATACAGGTGCAGCCGCAGTTGACAAAGCAATATCACATGCAGGTATCTGATAGTCTCGAGTTAACTGTGGATGGTGAGAAGTCTTGAAGACATGCATCATACCCCGATCTGCATCGTAAGCAGGTATACAGACTCTAGTTTGGCAATGCCCCAATCGTGCAGGACTCTCTCCCGCATACCCATCATAGGAATCAGACAAAAATTTCTTCAAAGCTTCACGCTTATATAGCTCTTTCTTAAATAGTATCTTTAATACTTTATTAAAGTTACTCTGATTAGGAAATATTGTCTTGGCATTATCCCGGTAAAGAGATAAAATCTCATGAGCCGGCATACCTAAAGCTAAACCTATTGCAATAATTCCTCCAGTTGAAGTACCACAAATTAGGTCGAAATAATCACAAATTCGACAAGCATGATTAGTTCGCTTCGATTCTTCTTCAGCAAGAGCGAGAATCTTGGCTGGTATAATGCCACGAATTCCTCCTCCGTCTATAGAAAGTATTTTAAACATAATGCTATAACTTATTTAAATCTACATTTGTTAGTACACAATTAGTGGCATAGGTAGTTAATGCTCAATTTAGGGCATAGCCCTTTGTATAGGCACTTTTGCAAGTGCCTATATATTGAGATGTTAAAATTTTCACTTGTTTGTTAACTATTTCATACATTTTACACACATGTGATTTTCGGCTGCACTCGGCATAGCTTAAACAAGTTTGGCTCTGCTCTCGTTGGCACGAAAATTCTTCGCTCAACAATGCCAATTAGGAATTTTGACTTTTGAATGTTGAATTTTGAGTTATTCGCTGCTACGCATGCGATTGAGAGTTGGTCAATTGTGAATTGAAGCCTTCGGCAATGTTGAGTGTTTTTCTTTGAACACGAATTACCATGAATTAACCAGAAATTATATCACGAATTGAATTGTAGGAGGCTATACGTCCTCGCCCTGGCCTGCGCAGTTAGAAGATACATTCTTATTGTTAGTTCCTCACACCGCAGCTTGCTCAAGTTATGGCGGGGACGCCATAACCTCCTACAGTTAGTATTGCAACTCCACATTGTATAATTCTTAATCGTAGGCGTTAGCCGAGAACAACTCCTAACTCAAAACTCAAAATTCAAACAGGTATCCGTAGTTGTTTTGCAACGCTTCAAATTCTGTTTCGCAGCGATTATGCAGTTCTTTATCGCTGTCCTTGAATATCTTTATGGTTTTCTCTATCTCTTCCATTACGGTTCTTCCTGCTTCAAAGATGGGTCTCAACTCGTCCTTGAAATAGTCGATGAAAGGCGCATAGTAGTAGCCTATCTCTTCTATCATGAAATAGAAGGTGTCATAGGCATCTTTCAGATCCAGTTTCTTATCTCTTACATCGGCGAGTGTCTGAAGTCGGAGTATTTCGATGTTTTCTACTTGAGCAGCCACTTCTTGGGCGGTCTTCACACGGTGGAAGTAACGGTCGATAAAGGCGTTGCGCTCATGCAAGTTGCGCTTGTAGAATAGCTCGCGTTCTTTTTTGTCTGCCTCGTTCTTGTTTACTTCTTCAAAACGTTCGGCATGTACGCCTGATAAGGCTACTGCCATTCCACCGACATCCATAACGAGCTTGCGGTCTCGGGCTATGCGGATTACATAACCTTCGAGTCCGGCATATTCACCAGTCACAATGCGAAGTAGGGTGCGGTTCTTGGAATAATAAACAAAAGGACGAAGAAGGAAACGGAGACGTTCTGGCTCGGTTTCTGCCACACGCATGAATGGCTCCATTTGGTTGCAGGGGATGGTGGCAACCTTTCCTGTACTACAATTTTTACGGAGTTTGTATGAATTTACGTTTTTATTTAAGTAGTCCTGTAATGTTTCTGGGTCACCTTGCAGGAATATCAGTCCACTTACAGAAGGGGTTTCCACTTCGCGCATTCCGCCTCTGTTCCTGTGACGGGGGACATATTTTATTGTCTTATGCACAAAATGGGTTACTCCATCTTTCTTTAGCTGTTCTTCTATCGACTTTACTTTTTGATTGTGTACAAAAAGATAACTCCATGACGTGCAGTTATCTTTCACCTGCGAATACTTCTTTATTGCTGAACCAATCATTTCGTCTGGCTCAGAAATGTGTGTGCCCTCTGGAAATTCATTGCTTTCAGATGTCTGAAAACGCTTTGTTTCGTCGGCTGTAGACTGAGAAACCGTGCAATCCTGCTTCATAATCTCTCCGCTACTTTATGTCACTGCTGGCTACCATCACCTGGGATGACGATGCCAATTTTACAATAACATTGTTCATAAAATCATACTATCTGTGTGTATGTTTGTCCAGTTATGGGATTCAATGTTTTACAAATCAAATGTGCTGATTGCGCCGCATTTTCACCTCATAGTGGCTTTGCGTCTCTATCTCTTTACGTACTGTTTTCACATGACAAAACTGTATCTACCTTGTAAAGGTACTACTTTTCCTTCACTTCTTATCATTTTTGAATGAAAAAGTTTAGCAAACCCCGAATTTCCCCTAAAATGTTTTACAAGTCCGCCTTTTCAAGGCTTCAAAAGCCCTTTGTTTACAGCATTCTTCCCTTTGTGCATGTTTTATCATGTGAAAACAATCACTCCTCCCTCCATTTGTTATACACTACTCAACCTCCAATTCTCTTTATAATCCTCTTGTTCGCCTCATTGATTCTTGATATATCGATGGAGTTCAGATACACCTGTGTCGTCTTTATGGAATTATGTCCCATTCCCTCACTGATGACAGCGATAGGTATGTTCATATCTTTGGCCACGTTTGCCCAAGTATGCCGTGCGACATAAGTGGTAAGTGGCATTTTCGCTGCATGCTGCCTGTCATGGATTAATACAAGGCTAATTCTGTATTGCCTTCTTTAGTAAAAATCATCATTCCAAATTTTGGAAGGTGCCAAATAGCAGCAGCTGATATTGCTGTCCGCCGAATCTTTAATGCAATAAAAGCCCGAAATCCCATTAAACTGGGGTTTCGGGCTAAAGATTTGTGACTTCGGAGTTTTAGCTGACAGCTATAAAGACCAAACCTTCATTTGATGACCTCTAAGTCCCAGCTCCATTTGTCGAAATAGAGGTTGCCGCCCTGCCATTCTACTTCTCCACGCTGGAAATCAACCGTCTCGCTGCGTGGCCATTTCTTAACAGGGGATAAACTTTCTCCGAAATCTGAGTTGACGACCATTCTCCATGAGTCTATGCCCCCAAGGAAGAACCACTTTTCATTCTCGTTCTTGGCGTAAGTAGGGATTCCGAACGACATGTCAACAGGCACCCAGCCAATGCCCTCGAAATATATCTCACCCCAGTCATGGAGGTTCTCGGCATTGGGATGAAGCATGAAACCACTCTCAAAATGCGCGGGAATGCCACTGATGCGACAGAGCGTCAGGAAAAGAAGTGTCACTTGACCGCAATCGCCATGATGGTTCTCAAGCACATATTCCGGGATGTTCTCTATCGTGGAATATTCTCTCGCCGAAGCCCAAGGGAAGTTATCGTTTATCCACTTGAAAATACGTTGTGCCTTAATCACGGGGCTCGTTACCCCTTGTGTCAGACTATCAGCCAGCTGCCTTAACCTTGGCGTGAAAACAATGTGGCGGTCGCGTTCGGATGTGTACTTCTTGTACAAGGCGGAGCTTGTGTCATAAGGCTTTACCGATTTCGATAGTATGTTGAACCAACTGCCATACGAGACATATTCAAACTCCTCTGAAAAGACGGTAGGTTTCCCAGCCTCCGCTTTCTTTTCCATATAAACTGACGAATGGGCACAATCAACGGGAGAACGCTGATATTGGCTCTCACTCGTTGATAGCAGCTTTACATTTTGCTGCCTTGCGACGTCTGTTCGCGGGAAGGGAAGCCAACAACGTATGGTTTCCCCATCGGGCACGGCATCGGCTTTCACGGTCAATGTGTATTTGACCTTTATCTTCTTTGGCTCGGCCAAGCGTTTCTGATTGCTTGGGGCATTGCTTATGATTTTAGGCACATTCTCCATGTCGGCTTTTTCCGAGCCTTCCAATGCTTCGCCGTCTTTCTTCAACTTAATGGCCCTGCACGTCTTGTCAATGCGAAACAGGTTGGGCGCCGCATTTTGAAAATACCTCTTCTCGCCGTCAATGACGCGCAGCTCCAAGGCACCGCTCTTCTCCCATGTCCTCATTTGAGTCTCCGTGACGTTGGGAATATAGCGATGAATATAATCCAACACGCTCTTCTCATCCTTGCAGAAATCAACGAGCAAGCGATGGTGCAGGTCAGCTTCCCATGAATAGCCCTTGCTACAGTTCTGGGCTGACACAGGCGCGTAAGACAGCAAGCCGATGGTTAATCCCACAAGATACATTAATCTTTTCATTGCCTTTGTTAAATTGGTTGGTGCCTATTTTATTATTGACGAAGCCACTGCGTTGGCAACGTATGAGCGAAGTGCGATAACGTTGCCCTTGCCATCTGGATGAACACTGTTGGTAAGAAGGATTACGCTGACGTCGTTTACTGGGTCAATTACAATGCTTGTGCCAGTGAATCCCGTGTGCCCGTATGTTGCCGGACTAAGCATGTCGCCATTGTTTGAGGCATAATCGGAATGACAGTCCCATCCTGGCGTGCGTCCGAATTTAGCCGCTCTCCTTGGCACGGTGCGCATGGTCTTCACCGCCGCTGCGCTTAATATGCGGTGGCCATTCCAAGTCCCGCCGTTTTGGAGTGCCGCGCATAGTATGGCAATGTCCTCTGCAGTTGAGAACACGCCCGCGTTGCCCGATATGCCGCCATTGATGATGCGTGCCAATGGGTCGTGGACTACTCCTTGCAGGCACTTGCCGTCGGCCTGTTTCTCTGTTGGTGCGCACTGCTTGGCAAGCGCGGGAGATGGAGTATAGGCAGTGTGTCGCATGCCCAAGACGTCAAAGATGTGCTTCTTGGCGAAGACATCAAGGCTCTCGCCGGAGATGGTCTCAATGATTCGTTGCAACGTGATATAATTGATGCAACTGTACTGAAAATCTGTTGTTGGCTCGAAGTCGCGTTTGCAATGAGAGATATAATCTATCAGTCCGTCGCGGTTAGGCGCGCCGTATTTTTCCTTAACCTTGTTGATGTCCGCGTATGGTGGCAATCCTGAGACGTGCGTCATCAAGTCGACGACACGTATCGACGTGACGTTGCCGGCGGAGTCTTTCCAATTCTCGAATCCCGGAATGAACTTGTCCACACGGTCAAGAAGCCTTAACTTTCCCTGCTCGATAAGCACCCAAGCTGATATTGCCGTCGACATGGCCTTGCTGCACGATGCCATATCGAAGACCGTCTCAGTGGTCATTTTCTCCACCTTCGGGTACACCCTCTTGTTGCCATAAGCCTTCAGATACGCTATTTTTCCATGTCGCACCACGCAAAGCACGGCTCCGGGAGCGTCTTTCTCGGCAATGGCCTTGTTGATGGCACTGTCGGCATAAAGAAGTTGAGAAGCGTCCAACCCAACTTTCGCCGGTTCACAATGTTCAAGACCTTGAGCGTTAGCATTGACGATGCCAAGCATCAGGCCAATAACAATTAACAATTTCTTCATACTCTCTGTATTATTTCTTGGCATTATTACGACTAATCAGCAAGCACAGCCCTATGAATGTAAAGAGCGCGTTAAGGATAAGCAGCTCATAGCTGAACTTGTATCCATTAAACCATGTCTCGGAGTTCTCTTGGAGAATGAAACACAGTATAGGTGACACTATAGCCACGAGTGGCACATATTTGTCTTTAGTCTTTGCCTTCACGATTATGCCGAAGGCGAACATTCCAAGTATGGGGCCATAGGTGTAACTGGCAAGCACGTAAACGGCATCTATCACGCTCGTGTTGTTGAGCAGTCCAAAGACATAGATGACAACCGCCATCAATAATGCCATGAAGACGTGCACCATCTTTCTTGTCTTGGTCAGGGACGTGCCATTCGGGTCGTTGGCATTCTTCTTGTCAGCGTCAAGAATGTCGAGCGTGAACGATGTGGTAAGGGCTGTGAGCGCTGAGCCTGCCGCGGAATAGGCCGCGGAGAACAAGCCCACGACGAAAAGCACGCCGACAATCGCGGGCAGATATTGACTTGTGGCCACTGCCGGGAACAGCGTGTCGCCCGTGGCGGTGATGCCAACCTTTGAGGCAAAGACGTAAAGAAGCACGCCAAGCATCAAGAACAGGAGGTTGATGAAGAATTGGCACACTATGCTGACCATCATGTTCTTCTGCGAGTCTTTGTAGTTTCGGCAGCTAAGGTTGCGTTGCATCATGTCCTGGTCGAGTCCAGTAGTGGCTATCATCGTGAAGATTCCGGCTATGAACTGCTTGAAGAAATAACGCTTGTCGTTGACGTCATCGAAGAAGAAGACCTGGCTCATGCTGCTGTTGGATATTGACTGGAACATCCCCTTAAAGCCAAGGTTCAACTCTGATGATATGAAGACTATGCAGAGCACGACAGAGAGGATGAGGCACATCGACTTGAGCACGTCGGTCCAAATGACTGACTTCACGCCTCCTCGACAAGTGTATATCCAAACGAGGAACACGGTGAGAAACACGTTTAATACAAAAGGCAGGTGGAATGGCTCAAAGACAAGCAGCTGAAGGGTAAGGCATACAAGGAAAAGCCTGACAGACGCGCCAAGCATCTTGGAGATGAAAAAGAACCATGCCCCGGTCTTATGAGACCGCGCCCCGAACCTGTCCTCCAGATATTGGTACACCGACACCAGTTTCATCTTATAGAACAATGGCACCAAGACAAACGCTATGATGAACTGCCCCACGACAAACCCCATCACCATCTGCAGGTAAGAGAAACTCTTGTCGGCCACCATGCCGGGGACCGACACGAATGTCACGCCCGACAGGAAAGAGCCCATCGTGGCTATGGCCACGAGAAACCAAGGCTGTTTTCTTCCCCCGAGGAAGAAGCCTTGGTTGTCGGTCTTTCTTCCAGCGAGCCAAGACACTGTGAAAAGTATTATGAAATAGGCTATTATGGTTATCGTTACGGTTATCGGACTCATGTTGTTTGGGTTAAGATTATTATAATAATATGTGTCAGAGCTTCACTTTCACTTTCTTTGCCTTGCTTTCGTTCGACATCTTGTCGAGGGCTGTCACTATGTAAGTGTATTTGTTCCGCCCCTTGTCGTATGGTAGTTTATAGAACGTGTCTGACGTTATGGCTACAATCTTTGAGGGATCCTCGATGTTCACCTTCTCGCCCTTTGCAAAGCGATATACCACATATTGTTTTGCCACGTCGTTCCATTGCTTTCCGCGCGGCACGGACCAGAAGAGTATGTAGCCATCGCGTGTCCATACCGCTTTCACCTTGCGAGGTTTCTTTGGGCGCTTGCCGTCTATGAAGGGCATCAAGGGTTGCAAGGCTGGATGTTTCCAATAGGCCGTGCGCAACACCGACCCGTAGTTGCCAACGTTGTCCTCCACGGCTTGTGCATACCAAAGCACGATGCCTTGCACATGTGGCAAAGACCTGTGGAGCTGGTGTTTTGCCGGCATTTGGTTGATGTTGGGATTGTCAAGGTCGGTAGAGTTGGCCGTTGCGACCACGCTCTCGCCAATATACAGTGGGCGGTTGGCCGCATGCTTGTCCCACCATTTTATCAAGGTCTTGTAATCGGCCACACGATGACCTATGTTCCAATAGAGCTGTGGCACGCAGTAGTCTACCCAACCATTGTTGACCCAAAGCAGCACATCGGCATAGAGGTCATCGTAGTTTTGTAAGCCATTAGTGGCTGAGCCATTCTTTGGGTCGCTGCCTTGGTTGCGGTATATGCCGAACGGAGACACGCCAAACTTCACCCATGGCTTGCGTTTGTGTATCGTCTCGTCGAGCTGCTTGATAAAACGGTTCACATTGTCGCGACGCCAGTCGCCTATGTTCTTGAAACCGCGTGGATTGGCGCGAAACTGGTTCTCGTCTGGTATGGTCTCGCCTGCCACCGGGTATGGATAAAAATAGTCATCGATATGAAGTCCGTCAATGTCGTAACGACTCACTATGTCGTCAACGACCTTGCATGTGTAGTCTGCTGCTGCCTTGCATGCCGGATTCAAGATAAGCTGTCCGCCATAAGGGAAAGTCCAGTCAGGATGCTGTGCTGCCACGTGGCCGTTGGCGAGCGACGACGTGCCCTTTGTCTTGGCCCTGAAAGGGTTAATCCACGCGTGCAGTTCCATTCCGCGACGGTGGCATTGGTCTATCATCCACAGCAACGGATCCCAATAAGGACTCGGCGCCTTGCCTTGCTGTCCGCTGAGGTAGCGACTCCAAGGCTCATAGTCACTTTTGTAAAGGGCGTCGCACTCCGGACGCACTTGAAAGATGATGGCGTTCACGCCGTCGGCTTTCAGCACGTCGAGTTGCCTGCTCAGCTTTTGCTGTATCACTTGTGTTGGCATACCTTGAAACTGTCCGTTTACGGCTTGGATCCATGCTCCACGAAACTCTCGCTTCTGGGCGAACGTGCCTAATACGGACAATAATAGTATGGCTATAAAATAGAATCGTTTCATAATGTGTACAAAGTTACAAAAAATAAGGGCACAAACAACATGTTCATGCCCTTATTTTTAATCCAATATGTTTTCCAAACAATAATTTTGTTCTCTTTATGAAATCTTAGCCATCAGAATCGGTAGCCAATTGTAAACAATAACTGGTTACGATTTACACTGACCTTAGAGGCGTCGGCGATATTTGAGTAGGTCTCGTCTTCCTTGCTTGAGGGATAATAGCTCATGAAAGGATAGAAGTCGCCTTTGGTGCTGCTGTATTGATAAGCTATGTCGGCGAAGAACTTGTCGAGCGTAAAGCCGAGACCGCAGGTGAAGCGGTTTGTCGCTTTCCAGTTGGTGTAATCAGCCGACGTGGCATATCCCACGCCAGGAGACTGCAGCGAACCGTCACGATACGCGTTGTCGTTAAACTGCGGCGACATGTAGTTGTAACCCACGCGGATGGCCATCTGCGGTATTGGCTTATACTCCAAGCCCACCTTCAGCAAGTGCACGCTCTTGAGGTTCAGCCCCGTGTCGTTGTTCATCGCGTCATCCGAATTGCTGTCGGAATAGTAGCTTCCAGTCCAATCGTCATAGTAGGTGTTGCCATCATTTATGCGGTTGTCTATGGCGCCGTATTTCTGATACTCATAGGTGATGCCCATGGCGAGATTGTTGCCGAAGGTGTTTCCCAGGCTCACGCCAAACTTCCACGGCGTGTAGACCTTGTAGTCGTAGTCGCTTGAGTTGCCTGTTTCGCTGCCGTTGTTGGCGGGATAGAACGTGAGGTCATAGGCTCCACGCATCGTAAGGTCGTAGAACACTGGCGTATTGACGTAGAGGCCGATACGGAAGGGCGACTCGGCTATCGGGCGGAATATCGCGCCAAACTTGACGTCGAAGCCCGTGCCGTCTATCTTCAGCTGCTCATAGTTGTCAGACAAGGCTCCCGTGGCGTCGTTCTCTGCATAGAGCTTGTTGCCGCGATAGTTCACGTCGTGCAAGCCAAACGTGGCGCCGAGGAACACCCGGTCGTGGATGTTTCCGCTCACGTTGAAATCGTATTCGCCAATATATCCATACTCATGCTGGCCGAAGGCGTATGACGTGGCATTATAATATGTCATCCCGCCCTTGTCGTTGGCGAGGAATTTGGCATAGCTGTCGTCCACGGCATTCCATGCCATGCTTCCCTTCTCTGCCAACCCATTGGCGTATTTTGCCGCGCTGAGCTTGTTGAGCGAGGCGTTGTTTAGCTTGCCGCTGGTTGACAGTATCTGGTCGAAATTGCGGCTCTTGTGATAGTTGAACCCGAGGTTCAGCCAAGAGTTGCGTCCTGTCCTTGAAGCCCAAACGAAGCCAACTTGGTCAAAGCTTGCATTGGTGGCGTCGCCCTTGAAGTCCAAGCCTTTGTCCTTCTTGGCGTTGTCGCCCGACTGCGAGAGTATTCCGCCGGAGATGGCAAACTGCGACTTGCGAAACAGTCCGATACCGGCAGGGTTCGACTGCATGGTCGACAAGTCAGCGCCAAGGGCTTCCATCGCGCCACCCATGCCTACATAGCGAGCCGTTCCGTTCAGCTCGTTCTCCATCAGTTTTGTATCTTGATATGTCTCTTGAGCCGACGTGGACATTGATGCCAGTCCAGCCGCGGCGAGCAAAAGAAAATATTTTGATTTCATGATATTAACGTTTTAATTACTTGTGGTTTATATAATGATTATGCCGTGTGCCGTAGCCATTTAGCGTCTTCCGCCACCGAAGTGGCCGCCTCCACCGCCAAAGCTGCCACCGGAGCGACCGCCTCCGAAGCTTCCGCCTCCAACGCTGCCACTACCGAAGCTGCCAGTGTTGCCGCCAAACGAGCGTGTGCCGTAAGACGAGTTGTTGTTGAACGTGCGGTTGCCGTTATATCCGCGGTTGTCATTGGTTCGTGATCCAAACGAGCGGTTGCCGGCGCTGCGGGAGGTGTAACTGCCAAACGAGCGGTTGCCGTTGGATGAGCTGCCATAGGTTCTGCCAGAGGTCCACGTGCGTTGCCCGGTGTAGCCACCAGAGTTCATGCCGCCGTTGTTCACGATCACGCCGCCACCCAAGTAAGGATAGTTCCAGCCGTACCATCCATGGCGATACGGCCAGCCCCAGCCGTAGTAGCCATAATAATATGGATTGTACCAGCCGGCATAGCCATAGTACCAAGGGTCATACCAGCCACAATACCAGCCTGTGTACCAAGGGCTGTACCATGAACTGTACCAACCGCATGGGCCATAGAAATTATCGTAGAACCAAGGGTCGTAGAATCCGTCCCAGCGCGACATGCGGCGGGTATATGTGTAGTCGTCGCCATCGTCAAACCTCGCGCTGCCGGGATACACGTAAGCCGTGTCGGCCGCTGACGAGTCACGATACGCGCCATCACCCGGCATGAACGTGATAATGTCGTTGCCCAAAGAGTCGGTGCCTATCTTCTGGTAATAACTGTTAAGCTTTCCGTAACGGTTGTACTCGTCGACACCTCGCTTGCTGCCGCAATAATAGGTTTGCTTCTCAGCCTTTGGCGTGTCAACATTCTTGCTCGGAGTAAAGTAAACGTCGTCTTGTGCCATCGATGCCAGCGGCATCGCACCCGCAACAACTAAAAGCATCAAAAACTTTTTCATATCTTTACCTTTTTATTGATTATTCTTTTCTTGTGTATTCTATTTTCTATAATGCAAAATTAATGCCTATTCTCTTGCAAATTTACGGAAAAACCCTAACCATTGGTAGGTTTTCC
>ERZ1034917.1407-NODE-1407-length-14930-cov-56.479126_pt1 | contig 14930 bp, 12 predicted proteins | sample MGYA00520605_ERZ1034917 | MGnify/ENA primary metagenome ERZ1034917 (study PRJEB33766, sample SAMN09781784) | gut metagenome | biome: gut microbiome | host: Homo sapiens | place: Madagascar | study: EMG produced TPA metagenomics assembly of the PRJNA485056 data... | reverse complement strand
TGGATAAATACGGCGTGGAAATCGCCATCAAAGCGGAGTTTTGCAAGGCCGGGGCCTGATACGCCCCGGCAGCATTGGAAAGGAGTGATTTTATGGGTGGGTATATTCAAGATTTATCTGGTAAAAGATTTGGCGAGTTGACTGTCCTACATAAAATTTCTCCAACTGGCCCAGAAAAATATCTGTGCAAGTGTTCCTGCGGTAAGGAGTGCATTGTTTTGGGGAGCAATTTGAAGCGAGGACACACAAAAAGCTGCGGCCACATCTTAAACGCACCTGCGCACAATTTTCATGACTTAACTGGAATGCAATTCGGTTCATTGTCGGTTATCAGTGTTGCTTACAGAAAAAACGGAAAGGTTTATTATCTTTGTCAGTGCACGTGCGGCGAAAGAAAGGTAGTAGTGGGATCAGCGCTTAAATCCGGCAATACACGTAGCTGTGGGTGTAAGAAAAGAGAGTCCTCATCGCAAGCACTCCTTACTCATGGTGGCACAAATACCCGGTTGTTTCGTATTTGGGCAAGCATGAAAAACCGGTGTTTCAACTCAAATGACCCATCACACATTCAATACGGGGGGCGGGGGATCACAGTTTGCGAAGATTGGAAGAACAGTTTTGAAGCGTTCCGGGATTGGGCGCTTGCCAACGGGTATGACGAGACAGCACCGAGAGGGGAATGCACCATAGACCGCATTGATGTAAACGGCAACTACTGCCCAGAGAATTGCCGGTGGGCTACATCAAAAGAGCAAGCTAACAACAAGCGGAACAACCATACGTTAGAATATCTTGGTCAAATTCATACAATCTCAGAATGGTCCGATATATTGCAAATGCCCAAACATTTGATTTATACCGGCTTGAAAAATCGGCACAGCCTTTCTGAAATAGCTGAAAATGTTCATGTTAAGCGGCAGTATATAACATTTAACGGGGAAACTCACACCGCCTCAAAATGGGCCGCACTTTACGGACTAAATAAGCAAACTGTTTCAAGAAGATTGAATAAGGGGTGGAGCATTGAAGATGCCATTACTACCCCTGCATACGGAAAGGAGCGATTACCATAGGACGCACATCTCAAGCCGAAAGGCAGGTAATGAAAGCCTTAGACTCATGGCTCCGCAACGTGCAGGCCAGCGGCGCGGCGGAGCGCACCGTCACCGCCTACGCCGCCGTCACAAACAGTTTCTATTCCTTCCTCGTGGAAAGCGGCCTTTCCACCGAGGAACCCACTTTCACCACCATGCAAGCCTACCGGGATCACCTTTTTGACCGGGGACTCTCCCCTGTCTCCGTCCGGTATCATCTGGTGGTCCTCCGCTCTTTCTTCACCTACGCCAGCTCCCCCGAACTGGGCGAGGATCGCTTTTATGAGCAAAACCCCGTTTCCCTCTACCTGATGCCCTCCCTCCGCAAATTGGGAAAGCGCCCCTATGACGTGCTGCTCACCGATGAGCAGGTCTGCAAGCTCTGGCGGGATTCCCCCGTCCGCACCACCCACCCGGAGAACTGGCCCCGGAATTACGCCATCGTGATCCTGCTGCTGACCACCGAACTGCGCAACGCCGAACTGCGTGCCTTGACCCCGGCGGACATCGACTTGGAGGACGCCGCCCTCCGCGTGGAACACGGCAAGGGCGATAAATTCCGGGTGGTGGACCTGCCCGACATCGCCGTGGTAGCCCTCCGCCATTACCTCGCCAGCGGCATCCGCCCGGATGATCTTCCGGATACCGCCCCCCTGTTCGGCACCCTCCGTTCCGGTGAATGGAAGGCCGGCACAAAACAGTGGCTTTCGGAGCTGGTGGAGCGGCACGTCCGCTCTGTCACCGGCGTTCCTGACATCCGCAGCCACGACCTCCGCCACGTTGGTTCCCGTTTGGATCTCAATTCTGGTATGCCTGAAAATGAGCTGCAAGCCAAATTGGGCCATTCCAGCCCCATCACCACCCAGCGTTATTCCGGGCGGCTCATGGACCGTTCCGGGCGGAAAAGCGCCAAAAAGGTCTTTGCCGAACGGGACTTGCAAGCCAAGCGCAGCGCCGACAAACTCACCGCCTTCTACGCCTGATACCTCAACATTCACCATGAAACCAAAACACACGTCCGTGCGTTCCAATCGCATGGGCGTGTGTTTTTTCATCCCCCCTGTTGCGGGATAGCCCCCTCTATTTCGCCCGGAAACGCCCTCAGACGCGTTCTGCCGCTTCCCTGTCACCGTATATCCCCCGACCCGTCACGCCCTCCTGCGCCCTTCCCTGCCCCCGCCGTTGCCATTTATCGGGCATTTGAGCGCAACGAAAAAAGGAACGCACGGTCAATCCGTGCGCTCCACATACAGGGCTTCCGCTCTGCGCTGTGCGGCCATCAGGTCTGCTTTCAGCCGGTCCAGTTCTTCAATGGTCTCCGTAATGGCGTGAAACAGGCAGAGGTATTCCGGATCCAGATGCTCCATATCGCCCCCTCCTTTCTGCGGTCAGTGTACCACAGCCGCTGTGTCGAAAAAGAGGGAAATCCGGCGGCAGGCAGAAAACTTTTTCCATCAACTGTTGCGTCCTATGGGCCGATAGTTTGGCCGGGAAGGTGCGTGGCTGATATGGCGTATGGAAACCAACTGCGTATGCTGCGGGGCTATTATTCCGGAAGGCTTACAGGTCTGCCCGATCTGCCAGAGAACGTGGCCCACATTTTGAAAAACCGGAGGGAATTCCCCTCCGGCTTTTTTTAGAACTCCGGCCACCGTCTCTCGCACTGAGGACAAACCCACCGCCCCTCCGGCACAACGGCTCCGCAAATCACGCAATAGTCCATGGTCAGTCGGTGGTCTTGGTGTACTTAATTGTTACCTGAGCAGAAAAAGTTTCCGAGTAGTCAGTTACAGAATTTAACGCGATCGAAGATGTGTTAATCGACACAGATATGCCTTGCGTCAGTGTGCTGCCGTCTGTGAACCAATACGGGAACGAGAAACTATACGAAGAATCTTTTTGCAGAGCAATGCCATGAGCAGCTACACACTTATCAATGTTCGCAATGCCGTGAGGAATAGTTGTAGTCCCGGCACCCGAAAAAGAACACTCTACAACTTTTGTATAAACCGGCTTGCCAAGATACCGCTCCGTGGTGCGGTACTCGACGCCAAGGTTCATGGGGGGATTGAGATATTCCCAGTCGCCCCAAACATTGTTAATTTGCTTTCGCTCCACAATCTCAAAGTTGTCAGTTCTTCCAAAGCGCTGATACTTATAGCCCACATCATATTCGATTTGGTATCCATACCACCAATCCGATGTTGGGGTGTTTTGATCGACGCAGAAAAAACCACATCCGCTCAAATCATTTGCGTCCCTGCCGTCAGATACGCTCACTACTGTTCTCGTCCCCAGCCCAAACCCGCCGGGGGCGGAGTTGGCGATGCCCTGCTCGATCTTGTTAAGGTGCTCCGCGTCAATCGGAGGAAATTCTCCGTTCTTCCAGACGGTCGGTGTGTATGCCATATCAGCCACGCTCCTTCCCGGCCAAACTATCGGCCGTTTTTCTGCAACAAATCTTCTTCATAAAAGTTCCTCCTTTTGATCCGGTGCCCTTTCGGGCTGCTTCACTGTTCAGGTGGGCCATCCCGTCACGGTGGCCGTGGGGAAATCCTGTACGGACACGGCGGAAATCTGCATGGGGCCGCTCCATGTCAGGGGCCTTGTGAACCCCTGCACCAGATGCCGTTCCACCGGAGACCCCGGCTTGTCGTTGCGCACGATGGAAATAAGTTCATTTTCGTTCAGGTGCATGATCTGACTGCACGAAACCGAGACGGACTTTTGCAGTGCCGCGGACCGTTTCAGTTTCCACACAGCCAAGTCCTCGCACTGTCTTTTCGTGGAATAGCCCGCCGCCCGGTAGCGCACGGTTTTGCGCCCGATCCGGCTTACATTCGTGCTGCTGGCCGGGTCAAGGTTCTGCGCCCGTGCCGCCACCTGCGGGCTGTTGTTCACCGCTTCCCCAATGACGATAAAATCGTTGTACACTTCCGTGTTCTTTTCCGTGTACTCCGTCCCCAGCAGCTCCGCCTCGCTTTGGGAGAATTGCCACGCAAGGGGCTTGTCACTGTCCAGAATGTCATCCTGAGAGGGGTCGATCCGCAGTGCACCGGAGGCATCGTATCCGATCCACGCCGCCAGCATTTCCGCAAGGCCAAGACACACGTCCGCATAGCTTCCGTTGTCGCTGTCCACCCGCAGGGTGTAGGGGGCGTCCGTCAGTTTGGCCGTAGAGCCGTCGGGCAAGGTCTGCGTCTTGCCGTTATAATATTCCGTGAATACCGGTGGCACGTTGTCCACCGGTTCCCCGTTTCCACGGTCCAGCTTCAGCAGGGCCGCGATGGGATCAAAGACATTGGTTCCCGCTTTCACTTCATAGGTCCCTTCCAGATAGCCGAAAAGCGTTCCGTCCAAGTCCGACCATTTGTCCACCAGATCGTATTGGGCCGTCCGTTTGGCCGGTTCCAGAGTCTCCACAGGGTCCTTCACCAGAAAGACTCCCTGCTGGATGTAAAAATCCGTGCCGTCGCTGAGCACAAGCCCCTCATCCAGTGCGATCCGGTTTCCGAACCACACCCGGTTGATGTTGTAATCGAACGTGCCGTCCAGATTTGCCAGCGTCACCGAGGCCGTCCGCCGCTGGCCGTTGTTCAGATTCACGGACAGGCTTCCATCCGCAATAAACGCCCCGGGGAAGCGCCCCGTGGGGTTGTTGTCCAGTGCGAAAGCCGTGGAGCCGTCCGGCTGTAAAAACCGCAGGCGGCACAGCTTGGTAAAAGGCCGGCGCAGCATTTTTCGGTAATCGTTCATCCGTTCCGCTTGGGTCATCTCTGCATCGCCTCCCTTTTATGCAAACAAAGCGTCGCTGGATGTGAGCAGGATACGCGCCCCGTCCGCGGAGCCGATCTCCACCCACGGCAGCGTCACCGTCTGTACCTGCTGTCGGCTGCCGTCCATGGTGTTCATGGTAATGGCCCCGCCCGTCCGGATCTGCCACAGGTCTCCCCGCCGGTCTTTCAGAAACAGGGTGTCCTGCGTGGTCGAGAGGGCGTACACGGCGTCTCTCACCTCGTTGGTATCCGTATACTCCCCGTTCGCCAGAACGCGCCCTATGGCCGCTGAGAGCGTCCCAGAGCGGTAATCGCTTGGGGAACTCTGTACCGTGGGATACCGGGTGAAGTTGCCCAGCACACCGGGGCTGTTGTTGTTGCTGATCCCGCCGCTGGCCACATTCAGGCTGAACCGGAAGATCGCCGCCGGGTGATAGGCGCCCTCTGCGTCCTTGGTGCATTGCAAAACCGTCCAGTCCCAGAAGATGGGCGTCACCGCGTCGGAGATTAGGGCGTTGGTCACGATCACGTCCGCGCCGTTCGTGTTTTTGCCGAGACCGAACATATAGTAGCGGTAGGTATCCTGAGACACCGCCTTGCAGTCCCAGATGGCCCGCTCCGAAAGGGGCGTCTGCGCCACCGGTTCCAGTGTGGCGTCTCCCTCGTGGTAGCGGTAAATAGCAAAGCCCGTCAGCGTCCCGGCAAAGGTCAGGTTGCCCGCCTGTAAGCCGCCGCCGGCAAAATCCGTCTGAAACAGCGTGTTTCCGGAAAACGCCCCCGGTGTCCACCCTTGAAAGCTCAGTATCTCGCTGAGCACGCCGTCAGAAAGGGTTTCCCCGTCTACCCACAGATAATCACAGATCTGCACGCCGCCCAGCGTCAGCGATGTGATCGTTCTGCCCGTCAGGTCTGCCGTTCCGGTAAAGACTCGCAATTCCTCGTGTTCCTGAATGGGGAACAGGGTGACGGACGGGAACAGGGTGGTCAGGGGATAAATGCCGCCCACCAGCGTGATCTGCCGCAGATACACCCGCCCGTTTGCAATCACCACCGTAAACCGGTCTGTCTCTCGCAGCCACGGAAGCGCCTGACTCCAAACCGTGCTGCCACCCACCGTCAGCTTGCCGCCGTTTTTGCCCAGCGAAAGCACCGCCGAGGTCTCTCCCATGCCGATGGTCACAATGGGGTTGTCGCGGCTCACGTCCACTGTCCCGCTCCACACAAGGCTCCACGGCTGCGGGTAGTTCATGGCCTGTCCCGTCACCTCGTTCCATGTGACGCTGCCGCCGCTTCCGATGCTCAGCTTTCCCCCGGAGATCGACGTACTGCCCGCAGCATTTCCGGGGATGGAGTACAGCCCCGGCCAGCTTACCCGGATGCCGGATTTCTTACAGTTGGGACACGCCACCACTGCGCCGGATACCTCCGTGGTATCGTAGGCCACCCGGAAGCTCACCCAGCCGGTGTCTGCCTGAACGCCGTTTTCCGTCTGTACTTGACAGCGGATCTCGTAATCTGTGCCCGAAAACAGGCCGTCATACTCCATCCGCAGTTCCGCCGTGCCGTAAATGCGCCCGCTGTCATAGAGCGCCGTATCGCTGCTTTTTGCCCGGAGCATCCACCGCACCCAGTTCAGCGTGTCCCCCTGCGCCTGCGTATAGGTTGCCGTAAAGGCGTACTTCCGCACCGCCAGCGGCGAGGGGATGGCGGCCACGGTCAGTACCGGGTCCGCCCTCGTCAGAAAGACCGATGCGCTCCGCTGGGTCACGCTCTCCGCGTCGGTCTCCCCCCACCATTGCTTGATAATGAGTTTGTATTGCTGCCCGTTCACCATCCCGGCCCCGCTCAGTGCGCTGGCCGGTATGGTGTAGGTGAATAGCATGGTGTTCCCCGCGTAGTCCGTCCCGTAGAAGGGGCACCCCGCCGTCAGCTTTCCGGTAGTGTATACCTGCGTGGATGCCGCATCGTTTTTGCAGATCGTCAGGGAAAACGCGATCATAGCGGAGTTGCCGTTCACCTGCCAACTCACCGCCAGCGGCTTTGTGACGTCGATTGTGCCGTTTCCCAGTTCCCCAAGGGACGATGGATAAATATTTGTAGGTTGAAAAAGTGCCATACTCCGCCTCCCTTAATGTTTGTAGAGGCCCAGGTTCCCAGCCCCGCTGTTCAGTGCCCGCATGACCTGCGCCACCGTCAGCCGGTCAGCCGCCTCCGCCCCGATCTGAACGCCGTTTACGCTGTAACTGTCTCCGTAGTGGTCATAGCTGGTCCGGCTCATCACCGTCTTTCCCGGCATGGTGCCGCCCCGCTCCACCGCGCCGTACAGCCACCCCAACTCGCTCATCCGCTTCTGGAAGGTGCTGTCCGCGCTGGGTTCCAGCATTTTTTCCGCCAGCAGCGGGGGAATCACGATCTCATCCTGACTGGTGGCCTTGATGCCGCCCAGCCCACGCAGGATGCCGCCGGAATCGTACTTCTTGTACGGGTCCTTGCCGCCGTACTTATCGTTGATCTTGTTCTGCCGTTCCGATTTCAGCTTGTCGATGGTAGCCTGACTGGCGCCGTTCTTCTCCGCGTTCTTGATGGCCAGAGAGTAGTCCACGTTGCTGTCATAGCCCTTGCCGGAAGAACCGGAGGAATTGTTTTTGGAGGAAGAAGAACCGCCGCCGGAAGAACTGCTTCCGGAAGAACTGCCGCCGGATGGTTTGCCGCCCTTGTTCGGGTCTACCCCGCCGTACATGGCGTTGATCTTGTTCTGCCGCTCCGTTTCCAGCTGCTTGATCACGCCTTCTCCGGCACCGGACTCCTTGGCCTGTTTGATGGCAAGGTTGTAATCCACGTTCTTGTCATAGCCCGTGTAGTACATCTTGTTGCCGTCTGCGTCCACCTTGTCATACTTTCCGGAGAGGTCTGCCCGCGCCGCGCCCTGATGAACGTTGATGGCTTTTACCGCATAGCCAAGTTCGTCATAGGTAATCACATAGCCGTTTTTCTCAACGGTCTGACCCGCCAGCTTTTCGTCCCGGCTGGTGTCCGGGCCGGTGTACTGGCCCTTTTCGCCCTTGCCGTAAATTCTGGTGTCCTTAAAGTTCAGGTTGGCGTCGCTGCCGTCCGCCAGCTTCCAGCCGGAGGACCCGGCGGGAATGAACCCTTCGTTCATCTCCGTCTGCGTCCAGCCGCCGCCCGGATTCTTCGTGTAATCGAAGTGGTAGCCGCCGGTCACGCCGGTCGCCCCGTTCACGCCGGGAACCTCTCCCGGCTGCCCGGGGAGCTGTCCGCCGTTCACCGTGCCCGCGATATACTGGTTCAGCTTGCCCAGCAGGTTGTTGACCTCCTCCACCTGCTGCCGCATTTTGGGCGTTCCGTTTCTGGCAATGTCGCTGAGAATATCGTCAATGGTCCGGGTGGGTTCCTGCAAACTGTCCGTGATCCGCTTCCACTCGGCTTTCAGGGTGTTGTAGGTTTCTTCGATCAGGGTTTTCTTGGCTTCCAGTTCGTCAATTTCCCGCTGAAGGGCCAACTCCCGCTCATACTCCGCCAAGTCCTCCTTGGCCTTTTCATAGGCGTCCTGCGCAGACTTCACGGACGAGGCGTTGTCTTCCCACTCCCACTGGACGGTGGCGGCGTTGAATACCCGCACCGTCCGTTCCTTCTGGGCTTCCAGCAAGGCGTTCTGCTTTTCCAGCACCGCCGCCTTCAGCTGTTCCAGTTTCAGTGCTTCGTCCTCGGCCTGCTTGGCGTCCTTCAGCGCCGCGATCTGCTTGTCAATGGCGTCAACCTGCTTGTCACGGGCATCCGCCGCTTCTTCCAGCTTTTTGTTTACGGCATCTTCCAGTTCGCTCCAAAGATCCTTTTGGAGTTCCTGTATCTGCTTGGTGATCTTCCAGTGTTCCGTGGACAGGGCGTTGATGTCCGCCTGACTGGCCCCGATCCGCCGCATATACTCCGCCTGTGCGTGGAGCGCCGCTTGGATCTGCCGCATCTTGTCGATCTGGTCCGCCGTGCTGTCCCCACGCTCCTGCATGAGGGAAAGCTCCGACTTCCGCAGGGATACAATGTCCTTTAGCCGTTCCAGTTCCGCATCCTTGGTGGACTTCCCCGTGGAGGACACGCCACCAACCATGATGTTATTCAGCGCCGCAAGCCGCGCCTCCATTTGCTTCATGGCGTCGAAATCAGAAACGCCGCCAAACAGTGCATTGATTTGGCTTTCCGGTACGCCCTTCATGCGAAGCGTTCGCTTGAAGCCAGACAATTGATCGTTCCCCGCCGTGCCAGCCAGCGCTTGCATGGCTTTGATCTGTTCATAGATGGCCTCGGTGGTCATGTCATATCCGAGGGCTTTTTGAACTTCTTGCGTTACAACGCTTTCCGCTGCGGACTTTGCGTCTGCCAGCGCCACCCGACACTCGTCTTTCTGCGCCTCGATGTAGTCTTTTACGGCTCCCTTTGTGAGTTTGTACCCCTTTTCTGTTTGCTCTAAATAGCCGACAAGATCCGGGTACTTACTCAAAATGGTGGAAAGCGTATTAGCGGAAATTACACCGGTCTTGTTCGTTTCGTCCTGCGCGGTTTTTAGAACGTTATACCTTGCAGAAACCTCGTCCACCATTTCCGCCAGACTTCCGTACTTGTCCTTCGCGTTTTCGGCGGCTGCGGCGGCTCCCTCGGTTGCCTCCGCCAAGCCCTCCGCGCTGGACTCCGCTTCGTCTGCTACAATTGGAAACGCCAAAACAGCATCCAGCACCGCTTGCTGAGATTCCGTCAGAGCTATACCGCTATTTTTGAGAACTTGATATATCTCTGCCTGTTTTTTCAGTGCGTCCAGAGTTCCGTTATAACCGACGATTTGGTTGTCCGTCAGTTCGCTGCTTTTTGCTATCAGGGCGTTGTATTCGTCAAGCGATTTTAGCAAGTAATTATTCAGCGCGTCCCCGCTGGCCTTTACCGTTGTATCTACCTCTTCCAAACTGGCGATATACCACTTTGACAGTTTGGTCCCTTCTCCATAAATCCGTTCAATAGAACCGATTGCGTCCTCCATGGAATTGTAGGATGTTCCAAGCTGCCAGCTCTTGACCTCTCTTCCGGTGGTAACTGAAACTTCTTGATTTGCTTGCTTTTTCGCCTTCTCTTGCTTCAACTCTTTCTGAAGCCCAATTTGAATGCGGAGTTCTTCGTTTTCCTGTTCCAGCGCTGCTTTTTCCGTCAGGATTTCGGTTGTCCGCTCGTTCCAAGGGATTGCGTTGATTTCTTTAAGCCTATCTTCATTTTTTTCTAACTGTTTGGCTTCATCATCCAGTTTTGCACTGATCTCTTCCAAACTTGGGTTTGCTTTGTCAACCGCATACGCAAGACCGGTTACTGCCGCCCCCGCTGCCAAAACACCCAAGACCCACGGGTTCGCTGCCCCAATACCAAGAAGCCCTGTTAATTTCGACAATCCACTCGCTGCACCAGCTACGCTCTGAACGGCCAAGGCCAAACCACCGACAGTGATTGCCGCGTGCCCCACATCGGTATCCAGTGCGTCCACAGCTACAATCAGCCCGTCCAATACGGTTTTGACCGTTTCCGTGTCCAAGAAATTCTCAATAAGAGTGGTCCATTCATTTTGTAAGATTTTTGTTTTTTTCGTCCAACTGTCTAATGCATTGGAAACTTCTTCGTCTGCACTACCCGCCGCATTTCCAAAATCAGACAACATGGACTGGTACATATCCCAGTTTTCAATCAAAGACACCAGTTGGGTGGTTCGTAGCTTGCCGCCGATGTCATTGATCATGTTGAATATTTTTGCGGCTGTTACTGTATCCTCCTTTGCCGCTTTTGCCAGTGCTCCGATGGCCTCCATGGGGTCAATTAGCTGCCCGGTTGCCTGTGCGGTTTTTACCACCTCTGGTGCAAATTGCTTCAGGACATCCATTAATCCCTTGATTTCACCGGTGGTCCATGTAACGCCCTCTTCGATTTCGGTGGTGGTGTCGCCTAAGATATTAAGGAAAATGGCTCTAAGGGCCGTAGCGGCTTCCGTGCCGGATCGCTGGGTTACTGCCGTAATTGTACCAAGGGCCGCTGTCAGTTCGTCTACCCCAACGCCTGCCATTGCGGCGGTAGGAGCGACCTTGCCAAGCCCCTCGGCAATGGCCTGAATTGACGTGGCGTACTTGTTGTCGATCTCGTTGGCCCCGTCCAGCACCTTGGTCAGGGCGTCAATGTTTCCCTTGTACTTGTACGCCGCGTCCACGGACAGTAAGAACTGCTGTGCCGTCTCTGCATTTGTATCGCCAACCAATTTTGTTTTGGTGGCCAGCTCCGCCAAGTCGGCGGCTTGCTTTCCATAGCCAGCTCTCGCAAAACCGGACACAAAACCAAGATATTCGTCCGCCGCCTCTCCGTAAGCGGAGGCTGTCTCATATGCTCGTTCTTTTAGCTTTGCGAGTTCGTCGGCAGATGCCCTCGTTACTTTTCGCACGGTAACGAGTTCGTCATCTACCTTCTGCATGGTATCCACCGCATTTGTAAAGGTTCGAATGGTGGATGCCACGGCAGCGTTTAATATCTGCCATTTGGTAATTTCCGAGAACAGTTGAGACAGACTTTTCCCCGCGTCAGTCGCACTTTTTTCAATGCTTCCCATACCGTCGCTGATCTTCTTTGCGGCGACGGTTCCTGCGTTCCCCGCTGCTTCGGCCTCAGTTTTTAAATCTTTAAGTGGCTTCGCATTGATCTCTACGGTTACGTTTTTTCCTTTTTTCGCCAAGCTGTCAACAGCCTTTTCGACCTGCTGGATCTGGGAAAGTGACTGCTTTGCACCCGCTACGTCTACCTTGATCTGAATAATCTCCACTTTGTCACCTGCTTTCAATCGAAATGGCCTTGTTTTCCTGGCTTTTATTCGCTATACTGTAATAAAAGGAAAGGAGTTGTATTATGGACTTTTGGAATGCTATGTCTTTTGGTGCCGCAGTCGGGGACGCCATTGGCTTCAATGCCAGCCAAAAGGCCGCTTTGCAGCTTATGGCCATGCAGCCGGAGAATGCTCCGCATGAAAATGATCCCGTGCGAGTTGAGGTCGAAATGGACCCAGAGGTTGCTGAAGCCTTGGAGATACTTCAACAATTTTCGGATGAACCCTTGATTTGAGTGCCCTGAACTAAAAACCTCTGAGATGAAGCCCTTCCGTCAACGCATCTTCCGCGTTGACGGATTTTTCTGTTAATTCCACAAATGGGCGGGCAAATGGCATGCGGTATTCTTTCAAACCTTCTTCTACAATCTCTGTCAAGGGGAGTGCCGTTGGATGCTGTGCTGGTGTGTTGTTCTCCACGATCAGCAAATGCCCCGGTTCTACACGGCTGTCATAGTTAAACACGCTGGAAAGTCCCCCTCGGTCCTCTCTTCTGGAATCAGGGTATAGTGGTGCGTAAGCGTCATAAACCTCATCATGCACCTTTTGGGACATTTCCTCCTTGACCGCGTTCGCCACATCAGTTTCAAGGCTTTCGTCTATGGCCCGTTTCAGCCTTGCTATGACATTCAAATATTCAGATAAGACGCTCATATCCCCGCTCCTTTCCATCAATTTCGTGACCTCACGAAAATGGTCCCAAGCATACGCCAAGGCATGAAAACCTCATGCCCTCCCGTCCGCCGGGGATTGAAAAAACGGAGCCGACCGCCGGGTCTCCCCAGCAGTCAGCCCCGCTCGGCTCATCCTATCCAACGCTTAGGATAAGGCGTTTTTTGTGTGTTCCTTATTCGGCGGTGACTTCCAGAACCGCCTGTGCGGTGTATTTGGCAGTCCCCTCGGCGGGATACTGGATGGCGATGCTCCCGGTGCCCTGCGTGCTCCCGGCGGTCACAATGCCGTCGGTGGAAACGGTGGTTCCGGTAGCAGTCCCGGCGGTCACGGTGTACTTCAGCAGGCTTGCGGGAGAGGGCGTCACCAGTTCGCCGTTTTTCATGACCAGCTTGGCATTTACGGGGGCAGTGCCACTGGCAGCCACGCTCACCACGCCGCCGATCACGGCGATCCCCGCCACCTCATCGCTTTCCTCGTCGGGAACCAGCACCATGTAGGCGGAAGTGCCCATGCCGCCGCAGGCGTCGCACTCGGCGGAGATCACGTCGGCGTCCTCATTGATGGCGCGGCCGGTGATGGTGGTGGTATCGTAGTTGGACTGGTCGCCGGTGGTGTTGGCCCCTTCGGGGTTCAGATACAGGCGGGGCACGATCAGGTAGGCCCAGCCCCAGCGGGTGCCCTTGTTCTTGCCGGACACGTTCTGGTATACGGCGATCTGCGCGGTAAAGTGGACGATGCGGCCATTAAAGGCGCTGCGCACCACGCCCACCTGGGCCGCGGGCTTCCGGGCGAAGTACCACACCTTGTAGCTCTTGCCGCTCTCAGCGGTGAAGCCGGTAATGGCGCCGGTGGCGGGGTCAATGGGATAAGGAACGCCGCCCACAGAGTAGGAGGAAGCCGCGCCCACCTCCTGCACGTAGCAGAAAATGGAGGAATAGCCGTACTGGGCCACAGGCACCAGCTTACTCACGTCGGCCTTCAGGGAAGTGCCCGTGGCCTCCACCGTCTGACAGACGGGAGAAACGGCGTTGTAGCTCACGGTGCCGCCCACAGCCATCATCTTGCTCATCAGGTCGAAGTCCGCGCGGGTGAAGTTCACCTTCGTATCGGAATCGCTGGCAACAATCGTGGCAACGCCGTTGCCAAGGCCCGCTCGCAGAGGGTCGATGTTGCCGGAGAACTGGATGTTACCGGTGGAGAACTTGTCGCTCTGGCTCAGAACCTCGCCGGTAACAGGGTCCTGAAGCTGTGCGGAGCAAATGCCCTTAGGGTAGAGTCTCTTGTCAGTAAAAGTGATCATGTCTGTTCACACTCCTTTTAAGTTTGTTCCTTGTTGTTGGTAAATTGGCTCAGCGGGGTCATGGCCCCCGCGTCCTCCCGCTCCCGGTCATAGAAAAGGTGGGGTACAGGGTTCCCTCCCTTCCACTTCACGCCGTTGCCCTCCGAAATGCCGCAGATCAGATAATCCGCCGCCCGCTGGATGGCTTCCTGACGCCGTTTCAGCTTCAGCAGGGGCCATTCGTCCATTTCCGTTTCCTCACAGCCCGTAAACAGGGCGATGGAGGAAAGCAGAGCGGCCGGGTCCCGGCGCAGCTTCGGCCCGTTTCTCCGGGCCAGCTCCGCCTCCGCTTCCAACAGGTCCGGGTTGGCGTCCTCATCTGTCAGCTCAATGCCGTTCTGATAGGCCAGAATGGTCCTGAGTCGCTGAAATTGTACCGGGGTAATGGTGATTTCTTCCTCGCCGTTCCATGTAAAGCATATCCCCTTTAAATCCATTGTGTTTTCAGGTGAAAGTTTCACATAAAACAGGCGGATGCGGTCCGAAAGGCTCCGGCCCTCCCCCAGCCGCAGCGCCAGCGCCAAAAACGCCAGCGCCCGGTTGAAAAGGCCCACCGGTTCCTCCCCCCGCTCCATGCTTTCCAGATCCATGACCCAATAGGCTGTCAGCAGAGGCATGACCGCATAGCGCACAGGGAGCGCCTGCTGGATCACGTCAATGGCCGGTCTCGCCCGTTCAAATTCCTCCTGCTCACATACCCGGATGGGCCATAGGGTCAGTCCGGCGGTTTCTACGGGTTCGTAACGGTCCGCCGCCCGCTTGATATTCCGTGAGAGTTCCATTCCTTTAATTCATCCTCTCCAATATCTGAAATTAAATGGCAATGCCTGCGGTGGCAAACAGCGCCGCAATACAGGCCCCGGCGATCAGCCAGATCACTTTGTCCACGAGGCTGTCCCACCGTTTGGCGGACTTCCCTTCCATCTCCGTCATTTTCTCATCGATCCGGCTTACCTTTGTCCCCATTTCTTCCTGCTTGGTTGCCATTACCTCTACGCTGGCAGTCAGTTTGATCAGCGCCTGCTGATCCCGCTCCACATCGGCCATGCGGTGATTCAGAGATTTGATCTCGTGCTCATGCCCCTCTATCTTTACGGCTGCTTCTTCCATGTTCATGGTGGCTGTCCTCCCGTTGT
>ERZ1034917.1402-NODE-1402-length-15008-cov-4.028422_pt1 | contig 15008 bp, 10 predicted proteins | sample MGYA00520605_ERZ1034917 | MGnify/ENA primary metagenome ERZ1034917 (study PRJEB33766, sample SAMN09781784) | gut metagenome | biome: gut microbiome | host: Homo sapiens | place: Madagascar | study: EMG produced TPA metagenomics assembly of the PRJNA485056 data... | reverse complement strand
GCATCCTGGATAGCCCATCCGATCTTCTTCTGATCCGTCTTGAACCAGAAGAATAGCGTGAAATTCTCCCCGAAAGGAAGATCATACTTAATTCTCAGATCTGAATCATCTGGAAGGCTCAGTAATTGGCGATCACCCTCAGTGACTATAGAGCCGCCAGAACCTAGCTCAGTGGCATAGTTACCAGTTATATCCTTGCATCCGTCCTTAGCCGTGAAAGGTATATGGCAATACGTTTGTTCTACCAGCTTACTTTTCTGTGCCATGCTCATCCAGAGATATTCCAGTTTCCCGACACTTGGCATCTGGAGGCTCCATCCTGTAGGCTCCAGGGCTGTAGCATCGAGAGTAGGAGGCTCAACAGTAGATCCGTTCTTAGCGTACCTACATTCAAAGTAAGAGCTTGCAGCAGCATCAACACCGCTGTTTCCAGCTTCACCCTGGATCAGTGCCCAGGTGTATCTCGTAGGATCGCTGCTATCCATTACCTCGAAGTCTGTGTACTGTCCCAGGTATGATCCTGGTTCTTCTCCATTGTTGCCTGTGAACGACAAACCGCCATCGTTAGAATACTTGAAGTGGGTATAGCTGGTTCTTCCATCCTCACCAGGTGCGCCTGGTGTTCCCTTCTCTCCATCCTTGACGTATGGCATTGAGATCTTTGTTACGATCACCTGGTTTGTGCCAGCCAGAACCACCTCCAGGCTCATATTCGCCTTAAGGGATGTTTTCAGATCACTCAGCTTATATGAGGTATCAAGAGAGATCGCCTTAGATGTAGGCTTACCTATGTGATCGGTTCCATATCCAAACAGGGTTAAGGAGAATCCCTTTGGAAGGGATGTTAAGTTCTCTGTGTTTGAACCTGTTATCTTGTTAAGCGAAACTCTCAGAGAATCGCCAGCCGCCACCATCGTATCTGAATAGATGCGAACACTAGGAAGGATCTCATACATAACAGCATCCTCACCCTTAGCCTTGACACCTGTGTTAGTGGCTCCGATCCACCAGTAGCCATTCATAATATAAGGAGTATCGCCAGCATCACCCTTGATACGACCGCCATTCTTCCACACCTTGTGAACATCATCCCAGCTGTATAGATCTCCAGCCACGATATAAGAATCACCAGGTGAGCCTTTAGGATGTGCAGCCTTAAGCTCAGCCTCGCTGTCATAGGATCCCAGGATATTAACACCCTTGCCATCCACACCTTCTGCCTTGATACCTGTATCTACTGATCCGATCCACCAGTTTCCGTTATCTCCGATCTTTGGTGTTTCTCCAGCTTCTCCATCCTTACCCTTTGCAATACACTGCCAGTAGGTTCCAACAGTAGGAGCATAGCCCTTAGTAGGTTCGCTGTAGATGTATCTGTATGTGGCTGTCACACCATTGTTCGTGTAAGTCACCTCATCGCCCTTGTAGTACACATAGGATGCGTTGTATTCGCCACGGAACACACCGATCTCAGAAGAATCTCCAGAGGTGGATAGGAGCCTTACATTATGAAGCGTGATCTGTCCTCGTTGCTGAACGTTGTAATCTATGTAAGACTGCTTATCTCCCATTCTGAATTTGTTTCCATCCAGATCCAGGTAGCAATATCCATCAGAAGTGACGATCTTACCAGTAGTGATCGTGTTGCCATTGATACGTGTGAAGCCGTATGTAGTTACAAAGTCTCTCCAGCTTGAATCATACACAGAAGAAAGAACTCCCACCTGGAAGTAGTAGTTATTCGGATCAGATGTAGGCTCAAACTTAAGCTGTTCCTGGGTTAAATACCAGGATCCTGTATCTCCTTTCTTGGAGCACTTGGCAAAGAGATAATAACCTCCAGCCTCTGATAAGGTAGCTTCCAGTGCAGCTATTTTCCAGTACCTAATATCCGTGTCTGAGATCGAAAGATGGCAAAGTGTTCCAGATGTAGCCTTGAAAAGGTTAGGATCACCACCCAGGTTCGCTTGCATGATCACGTCTGCCAGAACAAACTGCTGGCTCTTGGAGCCTACAGTGAGCATATTTGTGTCTATACTGTTTGGCTTGATGTTGTCTGTATCGAAATATCCGTCTGGATCGTAGATCATATTTCTCAGTTCCTCTGTAGTTCTCCAGCCATACTTTGCCCTGGTAAGATCCTTAAGTCGGTTTGCCTCCAGGATCGTGTCGTGCTTCTGTACGTTGATAACAGCCTGGTTTATGATGCTGATCGTTGCTGTATCTGAAATAGTGAGAGTGTAATCGTGTCTCAGTAACAGGTTCCTCTCAACCTTCTGGATACGGATATTCTTCTCCAGGTTGAAACGCTCATCCTTGATAGGAACGTAATCACCAGGAGTGAAAAGACAACTATCGCTATCCTTTGGCATATTCTCAATAAAATAGCTTCTTGAGAAGGTAAGCGCATACTGTGCCCTGGCTTGTTTAGCCTGTAAGAACTTGTCATATACATAGAACCAAAGATCTTCCTCAGCATCCTCTATATAAGAATCTGGCATGATTATATCCGTGATCTTATACTGATCTCCTTCTCTGATCTGGAAGGCTGTGGTGTTGCTTGTAGGGAATACAAGCCCACGTGCATCCTTATATGGCTTAAGGATGAATTTCTTAGAGCTGTGATCGTAATCATGTAGTTCAAACTCACGACCAGCCAAACGACCAGTGATAAACGTGATCTTGGCAGAGGTTCCATCTATGAGGTATGTGGTTCCATTGCTGTTGGATGCTTTCAGATCGAAGTCCATTGTATCATCCATGAAGGTATAGACATCATCACCCAGAGCTGTTACCTTGCCTGTGCGTCTAGGATAAATATCATCGTTCTGGATGGCATCTTCCTCCACACCGATCTTCTTGCTCAGAGCCGCATCTTCTATGTATCGCTTATTATCATCTGTGCAGCCTATCTGCATCGTTTTAGCTTTTACGACCGTACCATCAGATAATTTATGATCATGCTTATTCAGTCTCTGAGGATAAGGAAGCTGGAGCCTTTCAGAATAATTTCTGTAGGCTGTTGGAATGTTATTGGTTCCTCCTTCACCATACATTCTGGTAATGATCGCCTTATCATCCACCTTACCTTCCACCAGAGTGAAAAGACCGTGCCCACGTCCCCACTGGAAGTATTTCTCACCATTCGGTGGAGTTACTACAGATCCGAACTTACCGATCTTGATATGGTGGATACCACCCTTATCTGTAGTGATCTGGAAGTCCACATCAAAGTCCTTGCATTCGTTCTGTAGTGTCTGTAGGCAGTTCTGGCATGAGAAACTTACCGTCTTAGGCTCAGTTTCTGGGCAGTCCTTATCATCAAACACCCATTCGCCAGGGTAGTCTCTGTTCATGTTGTAGATGATCACCTTCACGAAATCCTTTATGGAATAGGTAAGATCGAAGGTTAGAGAGGTAGATCTTCCGTTTACGTCTGTATCACGGAACATCACCTTCATAAGATCATAGATGCAGCCATACAGAGTGATAGAATAGTTATACTGATCCTCTGAATTTTTGGTACGATCCACCGTTGTACGGATGGTGTACCAGTCGGAATCTATCTTGATCTTATCGCCCTTCTCAAAGTCGATAAGAAAGGTGGATACCACCTCCAGAGTGACGGTATCATCTGCCATAAGTGATCGGCTTTGCTGAGCTGTCTTGACGGCACAGAAAGGAATCCTCTTATTCAGAGGAATCCTTGTGCCATTGCGTTTGATTAATGTAAATTGTCCCATATAACAATATCGTTAGTACTGAAATCAGTTATATCCTCGATCACACCAGCCATGATCACATCGTACTGTCCTGGCTGTGGATAATTGTGTACCACGTGCTGCTTGGATCCAGACACGTTAGGTGTCATGCTGCCATCGCCCCAGTAAATATCAACCATCTTATAACTTGTGAAGTCGATAACACATTCAGTGTTGGCTATTGAACCTATGTGTCTGAGCACTCGCTTAACAGGGTTGTACTCTACCAGCTTCAAAGTGAAGGTTCCAACCATCAAGCCCTCGTTATACTTGCCCCAGGTTTTATCTGGATCGGCTTCATCTTCACGTGTGACCTCATACACAAGAGGCTTGGCATCACCATCATACTCACATACGAAACGCTTAGTACCACCTCCTTCAAACTCATTGAAGAACTCTCTTACCCTTGAAACAAACTGGGATCTGCTGGAAGCCTGGATGAAGCATTGCAGCGTGATTGTCCTATCCTTGTATCTTGGGTTAGAGGTATCCTTGACTGTTCCGTGATAATCATCCCAGTCCACTTCCAGACTTGACTTTTTAGCAAGACCACCAACCAGACCAGCAGACTTAGATACCTCCACGGCAAAGTCCTTGAAGTTCTTTCCGTTGATGTAATATTCTACATCCGTCTGGTAGTTAGAGGCAGCTCTGATCTCTGTGAAAGACATAGCCTTGTTGAACACTTTGAGATCATCCACCTGTGCCTCACTGCCAGCCAGGTTGAAATCATTCAGTGTGAAGCCTGTAGGAGATCCGTCTGGAAGGCTTACCACATCCAGGAGCTGGTTTTCAGCATATACCTTAAGTGTTGTTCCTTCCTTCACGAAAACTAACTGGATATAGCCAGTCGTTCTGTTTGCCAGAGATTGTTTGATGAAGCCCTGTCTGTAGTTCTCCAGTCCGCTGTAATTAATGAGCCATACAAGATCTGTGGTACTCTTAACATAGCACATGAGAGTGAAGTTTCCAGAGAGCGGAATCGCTGTCACTGTAGAACACTCTCCTGTAAGATTGAGAGCCAGAGCCTTGCCGTGTGCTGAATCCTTAGTGAATCCAGCACCGTTAGAAAGCTCAGCATCGTTCCTGTACTGAGAGAAATCATAAGCCTTTGATCCTTCTGGATCATCGAAAGGCAGATAAAGAACCATATTTGTATCCATAATCTTGATGTTTTAGGCGATCCCCTGTGATAGGAGAGAGCCGTTATTTTGAAGTTTTTTAAAATCGTTTCTTAAGCCTACCATTTCCTGGTGGATCAGTTCTGTATTGTGAGCTGTCTGAGCCTGGTAGATCAGCTGGTTTCTGGCTACCTCTGTAAGATCTGCCAGGTTGATGTTTGTCGCATTCATTGCACCAGCGATCTTTGAGCCTGTTTCCTCAGAGAGTGAAGCCACGGCTCCCTCCAGGGAACTTTTATCCAGAACATCATCAGCTGTTTTAAATTGCTCATTGATCTTCTGAGCCGCATCCGTTGCGCCATGGATGATGCTGTTCTTAAGGGAATCAAGTGCCTCCTGTTCCTTATCTGTGATCGTAGTGCCACCATCCGATCCATCCTTCATGGCATCAGCCCACATATTGTACCACTTCTGCAGTTGATCTTTATACTGGGCTTTATACATCTGCTGGATCAAAGATTTGCGCATCATATCAGAGAAATTATTAGATAGGTTCTGTAGCATAGTCTTTGCATCTGAATCCATATCCGTAAGCATATCCAGGAAATCATCGCCAACAGAATCAAAGTCCACACCAGTAATGCCTTCATTCAGAGTTTTAAGAAGCTCATCCTGGGCATCCTTGACACCTACAAGATCATTCAAGTAGTCTTGTGTGTCCGAATCCAGTTTAGCAAAGAAAAGAGGTGCTTGCTCCTTCAAAGTCATTATCTGTTCGATAGTGAGATCAAACAAGCCAGTCATACGACCACTTTTAATGCTGTTCAAGATCTGCTGTGTGATGTTGTTCTCCTTAGCCCATTGATCCAGCTGTCCCCAGGCTTCTGAACTCATATTCTCTCGCTGCTTAACACCATGAGAGGCTTTTGATCCAATACCCAGGAATCCATGGCTGGCTCCAGAGTTAAGGTAGTCCTTACCCATCTGTCTTGCAGCATCGGCTTGCTTGTCATACAGGCTCTTTGCATACTCGTATGAGTTCTGTGCGTTCTTGACATCCAGAGTGGAAACAAGTTCCTTCTGCTTGTCGATCACATCATTCAGAACCTGGATATAGCTCTTATACATTTCCTTTGCCTTCTGATAAGCCGCTTCACCATCATCATCTGAGAAGATGGAAATGATCTTGCTGGCTATCTGGTAAGCTGACGAAATGATAGTGAGGATCACGGATGCTTTCTCCAGAGTGCTGATCGCCTTGGATGAAGCGTTTGCCGCTGTCTCGAAGCCCTGGATGGAAGCCATCGTTACAGATCCGATCTGACCGATCAGAGAAACAACCTCACCAACAGTGCCACCGATCGTAGAACCAACTTGATCCAGGTTGTCACACAGCTCCTTGATGGAACCAGTAACGCTTTTCTCAGCTGCCTGGTACTGTCTGTTCTTCTTGATCTGCTTATCCTTTGCCTGTCTGAGTTTTTCAAGTGCTGCCTGTTCCTCTTTGGATCCCTTACCGAATTTAGTCTGTGCCTGGGTAACTCGCAGCTCTGCCTGTCTCAGTTCCTCATCGGCTGTTTTAAGATCCTCCTTAGCCTTCTTAAGGGCAGAGAAAGGGTTTCTGTTGTTGATCTCATCAGTAAGTTCCTGGATGGTGCTTGTGTACTCCCTCAGATCTTCTGGGTTCAAGCTCTCAGCCGCTGTTTGCTTGGCACTCTCAAACTCTTGCTTCAACTTCTCCAGGGTTTCTGTTGAAACATCATTCAAGTTCTCAAATGCCTTGATGTAGTCTGGATCTGCCTTAAGCTGTTCCAGATCTACAGCCATAATAGATTTTCCCTTAGCCGCTGTAGCCTGTGCTATGGCTCCAGTTAGCTTATCCACCTCATCGGTGTTGCCTGTAGCCTTTGCCTTGGTTCGCTTCTTCTCCAGGAGTGAAATATCCGCATCAAACTCCTTTTCGATAGCCAGTCGCTTCTGGGTGTAGTCCTGGTATTGCTCTACCATTTTAGCCACCTCTTGATCTGCTGCCTTCTGCTTATCCTCCAGGAATATTGCACCCTGGAGCTTATCTTCTGGGTTCAAGCCGTAGCCTCCATTACTCAGCTTATCCTTGGCATCAGCTATAGCCTGGAGTTTTTCATCCAGGCTGGAAGCCTTGGAGATTGCAGCCTCCACACTATCCTTGAAGGCATCCATCGCAGACTTTACTCCCATCAGCTCATCCCTCTGAACCATAAGGGAATTAAGATCACTGTTTTCTTCATCCGACAAACCACGTTTAGCCTTTGCTTCCTTAAGGGCATTGATGTGTCCGTTCACCCATGCCAGGAAGGATGTGCCAGACTTGATCAGATCAGCGAATTTCTTATCAGCTACATCCTTGCCCAGGTTCTGTTGCCACTGGTAGTATAGTTCATACTGCTTACGCTTGTAAGCCATGATCTCATCAAAGGTTTTCTTCTCTGTAGTGTTGCCACCACCGCCAGTGTGACCGCCTCCACCTCCACCAGAGCCGCCTTTGTCTCCAGTGAGTGCTGTGAGCCTTGATTGGGCTTCCTGCAGCTCCTTCTGCTTATTTGCGATATATTCTGCCAGATTGTTCTGTTTGACCTTTCCAGCTCTGGCATTCTTGATCTCCTGGTTTAATCGGGCGATCTGTGATCGAACACTGGCTACTTGCTGTCCGTAAGTCTGGATCTTCTTAGTACCATTATCTGTAGCAACAGTAGTGGTTCTGATCTCAGTCTTTAGTTCTTCGATCGTAGCGTTTGTTTCTGCCAGATCCTTTTTTGTCTGGTTCAATTTGCTATGTGCATCACCAGATTCCTTGGCTCCAACGATAGGTGTAGGAATGAAAGCACCAGCGTTGTTATATAGTGTCGTTCTTGATGTATCAGCATTCTTAGCATCCTTTTCTTGCTTCTTCTGCTGCTTTTCAAGCTGTCTTTTCTTCTTGTATGCTGCCTCCAGATCCTCTTGTGCCGCCTTAAGTTTGATCTGCTTTTCAAGCTGTGTAAGATAGGCTGTGATAGCTGCCGTATTCTCATTGATGATCTTACCTTCCTTGGATAGCTCAGCGTTATATCCAGGGATGATCGCTTTCAGCTGTCCGATCAGTTCTATCTTCTTGGAGTTAGATAGGTTCTCATCGTGGATCTGTGCTTCCAGGGCATCAATCTTTGCAGCCTGGGCATTGAACTCATCAGATGCTTTTCTGGTGTGCTCAGTGAGCTGCTGGGTTACAGTGTCCGTTTCCTCCTCAGATCCTTTGAGCATTTCAAAAGCTGAATAAGCGATACCAGCCAGAGTGATTATCCATCCCAGAGGATTCGCCTTAAATGCCTTCCAGAGGTTCTTCACAGCGAGAGTGAATGTATTTGTTGCCGCTGTAGCTGTACCAGTGACCACCACCTGGGCTTCCTTAGCCGCATTGTCTGCCGCTGTTGCCGCTGTAGATGCTTTGCTGGCTGTTGTCTCCAGGTTCTTCTTCTCTGTATAGAACTGGGTCTGTGCTGCCAGAGCTGCCTTTCTGCTGGCTGCTGCCTGGTCTTGCGCTGTAGCCAGACGTTTCTGGGCGGTCTCGATCTTGGTAGCATCCCCACTTTTCTCAGCCCAGTAAACTTCGTACTTAGCCGCCTCCACACTCTGAGCGGATGCTATAGCCGCATTCTTGGCTGCTTCCAGCTTGGCATAGGATGCTTTTACTTCGGCTCTCTGCTGTTCCAGCGTTGCCTCCGTTGCCTTGCGTTTAGCCAGTACCTCTTTCTCCAGAGCCGCACGATATGTGGCACTCTTGGCATTCAGCTCTGTTTTCTGGAGTGACATCTTCTGTTCTACAGAGAGCACTCCCATAGCTGCTGCCTCATACCTCTGGCTGGATGTAGTGAGGTTCAAGTTAGATAAGTATTGCTTCTGTTCTGTAGTAAGGAGAGCCGTAATAGCCTGGATCCTCAGAGTTTTCTTAAGGTTCGCCTGTTCCTCAGCCGTAAGCTCTGCCTGGAGTGAAGCCACGTGTGCCTTCTCTGCCGCTGTCATTGCCGCTGTCTGTGCTGCCACCTCACCTGTTAGTGTAGCTCTGACCTTAAGAAGGGCGATCTTGCTCTGTTCTACAGTATTGTTGATGAGTGCAACACCAGTGAAGCCCTTTGTGGCGATAGTATTCAAGACGAGTGCAGCCCTGTACGATCCATAGGCGATCGCTACAGCCTTCACCATCTTCAATATATCTTCCAGGTGCTCCAGGAAGTATCCAGCCGCATTGATGGCTCCAGCAAAAAGATCCTGGTTCTGTTCTCCCAGGTGATCCTGTACTTGATCCCAGGTATCTCCCAGGTTTGAGATCATACCAGTAAGGGATTTCGATTGCTTCTCCATCAGATTGTAGAACTGACCTCCCTCATCCGTGAGCTTGTTGAGAACCTTCTGAACGTCTGGGAAGCCGATCTTGCCAGCAGATACCATATTGTTGATCTCGTCCGCTGTAACACCATACATCTTTGCCAGCTCCTTCACAAGCGGAATGCCTCGACCAGTGAACTGTCTTACATCCGCAGCATACAAGCGACCTTGAACCATCGTAGTACCATACAGGTACACAATATCATTAAGAGGCAAAGACAAACCAGAGGCTATGTTACCCAGTCTCACCAGGGTATCATTTACCTTATCAGCACTCTCACCGTATGCCAGGAGCTGTTTAGCACCGTTAGCAACACCATCCAGATCAAACGGTGTCTTAGCGGCTGTTTCCTCCATCTGTCGCATCAGTTCATGTGCCTTGCTCTTGGAACCCAGCATAGTTTCAAAAGCGATCTCCAGCTGTTGGAACTGACCTCTTACCTGTACGATAGACGTAAGCAAGTTCGTCATGCCTTGACCTACCAGGTAAGAAGTAATATAGGCAGCACCATTCTTAGCAAAGGTTAAGAGTGACTGATCCATTTCAGCCGCCTTAGCCGCTGTAGTATCAGAGAGCTGCTTAACTCTTGCGTTCATTGCGTCAGCCGACACATTGAAGTCCTTTATATCAAGCGTTGCCGCAAACGCTAAACCACCGTTAATATTATCCATAACTTACATGAAGTTTTTAATGAAATTCTTAATATCATCCTTGGATTTCAGCTCGTTAGTGGTAACATTCTGTTCTTTCACCTCATCCTCATCCAGACACCTTGGGGCATCTGCCAGGATCATCTGAACGTTCACCCAGGATATTTGCCATTGCAAATAGTCTAAAGTCCAACCATAGTTTTTACAGATCTCACCTCTGTTTCCCCAGGCAGAATTTAAACCGATTACTCTACTCGATTTTGCTTTGGCTTTGTTGGTTGTGGAAGTTCCACGATTGATCGAATAGAGTTCGTAAAACCCACGGTGTTCATCATCTGGGAAATGATAGAAACAAGTCGTGATAGGGTGTTTACTGTAAGGTGCTCGATAAAGAATGCCTGGAGTTCCTTCACATCCTCATTCTCTGGATCCGTCACCCTCTTGTCGTTGATCACAGCCATTGCAGCGATCTTAGCCATTGTCGGGATATACTTAAACAGCTTCTTGCTCTCAGCTCCTGGAGCCACCTGGATCTTTTCCTCATCAAACTCTATGTTAAGATATTCGGCTCTGATTCTGTCGATCGTGCCCAGATAGAGAGGCTTAACATAGAACCTTCTGAGGTACACCGTTTGCATATTCTGGCGATCGGCTTCTGGAATATCCTCTATACTCACATCCCAGTCTTTCGGGAAACGATCATCATGCCAGATGATCTGGTGGTTAGGGAAGTGGCGATTCCACCAGCTGATCCTCTTTGGCTGTGTCTTGATCTCCATCTTCAAAGGAACACTGAATTTAACACCCATATCAAGGAGTGCCTGGATCGCCTTTTCCTCGATCGCTAGCTTTTGCTCCCTGGTAAGCTCTTTCTTCTTGTTTTCTTCACTCATAGCTTTTTGTGTTTATATGTGCTAAAACAGAAACGTTTTCTGTTAAAACTGTGTTAATAAAATAGAGAAAGCCCCCCATCCTGGGGATAGGAGGCTTTACACCGTGTAGTTATGAAACATCTTTCTTACATCCCTTATGCTTGACCAGGGATAGTAAGATCCTCAGAATATACAATAGGGTAGGTAGGTGTGGCAGTCACATCTTCCAAAGAGATACCCTTAGAGGAATAAGTGGTATTCTTAAGTGCTGAAATGCTTGCACAAGAAATGTGAAGCGCATCACCAGCAGTAGGAAGGACGATCAGAGCCATTTCGATATTCTGTGCCACCTCTGGCTCAGTATATGTTTTCTTGCTCTCATCATACTTACCACCCTCGAAGTCCGCACGAATCGCCTTGGATGGATCCATGATAGAGAAAACAAGCTCGTTTCCTTCCTTGGATACCTGGTTGATCTTCTTGTTAGAAGTCTCGCTCTTGTGTGTGGTTGTGGTAGGATCCTTATCCTTGAAGGTGCAAGTATCCTGGTACACATCCACTGGCTTGAAGCCAGAAGTAGGCATTTTGGTTGGGTCTGCCTTATTGATAGGCGCATAATAGAGTGCCTTAATACCCATTGTTGATAAAATCATAGTTCTATAATTTTAAAATTACTTATTGTGTCTAATATAGATCTCCAGGTAAACAGGGAAGAAGTGCTCATCTTGATCTTGCTCCTTAGTGGCTGGATCCAGGTGTGAGATCACCCAGTTATATCCTTCCTCAGCATTATAGTAGCTGTTCAGAGCCTCGATCGTTGCAGTCCTTATCTCCATCAACCTGGGGAAATTAATATCATACAGGATGGATCCATCTTTCTTCTTGCGCTTGATGTCGGGAACGTGGATATTTACAACTATAGAGCCGACACAAAGATCACTGGATCCCTCGCTACCTTTTGAAAGGATGATCACATCCTCTTTTGTGAAGTCGTGCCTGGTGTAGCCCACCGAGCCTGTTAGCTTCACGGCTTTCAGTTTCTCTTTGAGTAACTGGTAAACCTTGATCTGAATATCTTCAACTGTTATCATAAAGAAATTCCAAATTGTTCCTTTGCCTTCATAGATGCCTCCAGCTTGATCCTCTGGATAACGGCTGGCATTTCTGCCTTTGCCTTCAATTCCGCTGGCATAATGACGTTATAGCCTTTCGCCTCCACATAGGAAGCGTATTCCATACCAGCGATAATGATCAGAGCAAACTGGTGGTTTATCCGATCCATCATTTCCTGGAGCACCTGGAGTGAGGCAGCTTTAGCCTCGCTGGATCCCATCATGCCGCCTGTGTTGATGATCTTGCCACCCTTAACAACCGCATACCCTATGGAGTTTGTAAGGTTGCCAGTCCGATCAGTGTAGCTGTGCATTTCCTTAGCGTACTTTGCAAGTTTCTCTCCCATGTAGGAGAAATAGTACACTGTAGCGTTTTCAACACGCTCCTGGAACTCTCTTACAGCTTCTGGTATTAGGTTGTAACCAGAAACGTATTTTATCCCCATATCTCCAGATATTTTCTGTTAGCGTTATCTATGCCTTGTACGGTAAAAGATTCGGTGCTTCCATCCTCAAACGTTACCTCTACCTCAGAGCCGATCGTAATATTACCCTCGAAGCTCTTATCTATGAATACATCATAGGTGTAGAAGAAGGCTTGACCATCAGCCGATCTGTAGCTGGATGCTGGAATAGACTTGTCTATCTGGCATTCCATACCTTCCTCCCAGATAGGTTCTGAGCCAGTAATGAAGCCAGTATCCTCATCCTTCTCACCTCCAGCCAGGGCTGTGTATCTGAATGTTCCGTTACACCTCATAATTTACCAAAGGTTTGATCCATCCTCAACTGTGGGCACATCCAGGTACTCATCAGCATCCAGATCATTCTCAGAGCATAGCCCTTTGATACGATCCTCCAGCTTATCCACTGAATAGCCCTGGGATGATTTGCCCAAACTGTCGCTGGTTAGCACGATCAGCTTCTTCAATACATAGATTGCAGCTATTGCGATCTTGCTCTTATCCTCTGGCTTGTAGTCACCATCTACATCCTCTGAGGAAAAACCAGCATCCAGTAGGGCTTTTATCATCGTGGGCTGTGAAACAGAATAAGGCTCCAGTTCACCAGAGAGAGCCTGTTTGTTTGTTAATGCGCCCATGAGAGATTACTTATTAAGTTCTGCTTCCAGAGCCTCGATCTGATCAGAAGCGAGAGAAGCGACCTTGTTATTTACACCGTTGAAACCAGCGTTAGCATTTACAGCGGCTCCAATAACAGAAAGGGCTTCCTTGACCTTATTCAGATCATACTCTGTACCATTTACACACACAGTAGTAGGGTTGCCTCCCTTGTTGTCGGATTCAGTCTCAACAGAAACAAGCTCTACAGCACCCTTACTGATACACAAATTCAACCTGGCAGTATCATTCTCAATAATGAGAGTATCACCAGGATTGAGAAGGTTCCCAGTGATCTTGTCACGGAAAACCTTCTTTACCTTAGTTACGAATTTAATCTTTCCCATATATGAATATGTTAGAGAGTTTCGATAGTACCATACTCAGATCGTGTGACGAACGATTTAGTATCAAGGTTTGCGCCCTCGATAGTCTGCTCCTTGAAGCCACGAACCTGTACGCAAACGATCTCACCAATACGAGTGATCAAAGGAAGCAAACGACCAGATCCCTGTGTGTACTCAGCTGCTGTTTGTCCTGTAGATTCACCTGTGCGCCACTTAGCGATACGGATACCATTACCAGCGTTGATGTAGTCCACATCCTTTTCCTCCATCAGCTGGTTATCCTCGATCGCTGGCTGGATCTCAGCCACCTTGCCCTCTGGCTTGATACAGATGAAGTTATGATCCCAAGGATCAAGTGTCTTGCGCTTACCATCCTTATCAATGCCCATTCTGCGCTTAACCACAGTAATGTTAGGGATCTCGTTCTCTTTCAGCTCTGTTTCAAGCTCAGACTTAGTAACGGTCTGATCCTTCTTGTCTGATCCGTGAACAAGCAAACGTGTTGCTGGGTTCATGCGCAACCAGTAATAAAGATCCTGGCTCATCAAGATCTCTCCTGGCTCGATACCACGATTTCGGAGACTTGAACAAATTGCAGCGAGTGTGAGGATAGGCGATACCTTGCCAGCCTTAACATTCTCATCAGTCCAATTATAGACTGAAATGAGCTTGTTTTCCTCATCCATGCAATAGTCGATCTCAAACTTACGACCGCCTGGGTTGTTTACCTCTGGCTCGAACTGAGCCACACCATCGTTACTGAATGCCTGGAGCAAGATGAAGTCCATAACATCCTTAACACCCAGATAAGCATCCTCCATAGATGCGCGAAGTGTCTTTTCGATAGCCTTAACCTTAGCCGTATCAGAGATATGAGGATTCTCATACACCTCCATCATCTTACGATACTCCTTAGCAGTCATAGGGAACTTGTGTCCCACACGTGGGATCTCCTTAGTCCATGTGTCGAAGCCATCGGCACGTCTGAGAGGTGTAGGAGATTCATCACCAAGCAGTGTAGCCATGAAACGGATGCGGTACTTACCGATCACACCCTCGGCTGTGAGTGACAGCTGAGGTGTGTTCCATTCGCACCATGTGTCACAGTACATCTTCTGGAAGATTGTAGCCTCGTTCTGGCTAGCCTTATCGAAGGTTTTCCTCCAGGTAGCCAGGAGATCCAGAGGCTTACCGTCTTTCACAAGATCCGTAAAATCATTAAATATTGATCTCATAATAAGTCGTACTTAAATTTTAAATGTTAATAACTCTGTGTGAGAAGAACGTTGGCATTACCCTTCAATGCTCTACCATCAGCAGACTTCTGGGAAGCTGGGATAGGTGGCACACGTCTCTCAAACATTCTGTAATTAAGTGTATGATCACATACATCTACCTGTGATTCATCCTGGCGAACATCTGTGTCAGCGATAAGGACAGCGTTAGCTGTGCCGATCTCAGCGGCATTATCACCAGACTTAACAACCTCCTGGATGATGTTATCAGCAGCCAAACCACTGATAGCAGCAGAAAGAGTGATCTCACATGAGTTTGGAGTTTTCACTACCTTAGTGATAGTAACCGCACTCGCCCAGGTTCCAGAGATAGCTCCAGCCTTAGCA
>ERZ1034917.1400-NODE-1400-length-15027-cov-18.877304_pt1 | contig 15027 bp, 27 predicted proteins | sample MGYA00520605_ERZ1034917 | MGnify/ENA primary metagenome ERZ1034917 (study PRJEB33766, sample SAMN09781784) | gut metagenome | biome: gut microbiome | host: Homo sapiens | place: Madagascar | study: EMG produced TPA metagenomics assembly of the PRJNA485056 data... | reverse complement strand
AAACTTCGACATAGACAAATTCTGGGACAGGGTGAAATACCTCTGCAAGGTGAACTATATCTCGCAGAAAGACTTTTCTTTAAAGATAGGACTTGGGGCAAAAGCCATACAAAACCAAATTAATCACAAAGTTCATCCGAATTTAAAGCAACTCATTGATATGGCGGATTACTTTGAATGCTCTCTTGACTATCTTATTACCGGCAAGGAATATACTCTCAAAAGCGACTTGAAAGACAAGGAAGCGAAACTGGCGGAAAATCTTAAAAAACATATTGACATCAAAAATTTCCGCCTTGAGAAAAGCCTTGAATCAAGAAGAAAAATAAAGAACGAAGATGAGAATTCAATTCTTCGCTCCAAGCTGGAAGAGATAAAAAAGCTGTCGGAAATCAGTTAAGAAACATATTCCTGAAAATATCCGCGGCTTCCTTGCGCTCGGCACTGGTCAGGGGCTTGCTCATGTCAGCAAGCCCGATGACGTTTTCCTTTCCGAACGATTCGCAGGACTTATTTAACGCATCTTCTTCTGATGTGGCTATGACTTTGCGTATCTCCCTAGTTTTTAACATGATATAGAATTTGCTCATAATCACCTCTTGGAAATCAGCCTTGCGAAAAACTCTATGATGCAGACGCCGGCAACAACTGGAAGCACCAGCCACCAGATGCAGAGGCAGATTGAAAAGCTCTGCCTGTCAAACTCATCATCGCCGACAACGCTCGCAAGCCAAGCGGTGAAATAAGCCATTAAAATGTATGCAACCGCCAAACCTATTCTAAAAAGAAAATCCATTTTCCAGCCCCATACAGCCATGAAATTCTAACATCAAAAAAATTGTCATAAGACAGCCATTCAACATTAAAGCCATTTGAACGGAAATGCTTTGCAATTTCATTTCTTTCAACATCCTTTAATTTTTTTCGGAATTATCCCCTCATACGCAAATAAAAAATAATCGCATTTTTTAACATTTTTTTTCAAAAACCTCTTGACTAATATAATACAACGTTACATATTATATATATCAAATGGAGGTTGCTTATGAGTAAAAAACATAAGGGACGGGCTAAAAAAAGCAGTCTTAAAAAGACTGCTTCGGCAATACTAGAAGTAGTTAAACTTTTAGCCGAGTTGATACTTCTAGTAATTGAAATCCTAAACTTGCTTAAATAGCAAGCCGGTAGCAGGAGAAATCCTGCTACCTTTTAGGATAGCCTTTTTCTAACCGGAGGTCAAGTATGATAACAGTTTTAAGAATCCTGCTTATAGTTCTTCTTTCTGTGTCTATTATCCTAAGAGTGATAAAACTTTTAAGAAAAAAGTAGGTGATAGTTTGACTACAAAAGAAGTATCGGAAAAATACGGTGTCTGCATTGCGGCTGTTGCACGCTGGGCAAAAAATAACGGTGTTCAGCGTGGAAAGCCGGTCAATGGAATTATGCCGTTTGAATGGACTGAGGACGACTGCCGCCGCTTTGAGCAGAGGCAGGGCAAGGGATGGAAAAAAGGAGTTCCTAGAAACAAGGAATAATCATTTTCCCGATTTGTGCCTGTTGCAGTCCTTGCATAACATCTGGCAGTTTTCGGCGGTTGTTTTTCCGCCGGAATGCCACGGTGTCATGTGGTCGCCTTCCATTTCGTCAATTTCAAAATGCCTGTTGCATACCGCACAAATTCCGTTCTGCCGTTCGTATGCTTCCCTTTTTTGGTTCGGTGTAAAAGCACGGATATTAAGGTGTTTTTCTTCACCGTCAAGGACATACTCATAAATGCCTTTTTTATTTGTTACATCATCATCCTGCATTAAAGCGGTGATTTTTTCTTCAACGGCTTTTGAATCAATGGCTGAATCCTTGAATTTGTTATATAGAAATCCCCATTCAATGCCTTTCATTTCCTTGCGGTAATTTGGGAATATGGTTTTTACCCAGTTGATTACATTCTGAAAGTAAAGCCATAATTCATTTGAATTCGGATCGTGCTGATGTTTTGCCATATACAATTCAATCTGACTTTCGCTTATCCATTTGATAGCCGTTTCAAGATAATCCTGCCGAATTGTTGAGCCTGTCATATAATCTTTTGCAAGAATATAAGCTCCGCAGTTTGTCTTGCTGAAATGAAATTTTGCATCAGACAGCCACGTTCCTGTATACATTGCATTTCTAAGCTCCTGGTCAAAAAGTTTTTCTCCTGCAATGTTGATTGTCTTGAACCATTCAAGTTTTTCTTTATCGTTTCCCTCGCAAATATAAATCATAAGTTTATAGTCAAGAAAAGCGTTTGCTTCATCTTTTGTCAGATTGTCAAAAAAGCGGTACTCAATAGCATAGGCACGGCGGAGATACTCCCCGATACTGATGAGCCGCTGCTGTCCGTCTAAGACTTCAAAAGAATCATCTTCATTTTTGCACCAATACATAACATTCAAAGGAAAACCTTTCTGCACTGTATCAATTACTTTGTTTCTCTGCTCCGGCTTGTATACAAATTCACGCTGATAAGGCGGACGGATATTCAGTTTTCCGTCATAAGCACGAACACCGCCTTCTTCATCATTGTTTACATAACCGTTGAAAACTTCACGGATTGTCATTTCATTTAGTTTGATTTTCATTATTTCCTCTTTATGATAATACGAGTAAAAGGAATAGCACCGGGCTTTCCGTTATCATCGATACGCAGAGAGTTTCCTGCTTTTCTTTCTGATACTGTATAAGGCACGCTATAAACGATTTTATTTGTTTTAGAGTCAATGAAGTTTATTTTATCACCATCTGTTTTATGTATTATTGTTTTTGGAACATCCGCACCTCGCCCTATTATTTCAAACTGTTCGGGATTATATTTATCCATAATTGAAACAGGTACTCCCATAAATCCGTCATAATCAAATGGAATTTCTGCAATATTATCAACATCTATTCCGTCATAATTATAATATTTTGGGTATTTTTCGGGCGAATATTTCAGAACTAAATCAATTTTTTCGTGTCGTTTTTTATGGTCAAGATTTGTATACCAACACACATTCCCGATGTTTTTTGCATATTTTATTCCGTCACTTCCTTTTGATATAAGTTTCCCTTCATAATGATCGGGTACACGAAATTCTTTTACTTTCGGATTATAGCCGAGCCAAATCTTATTTTTAATCACTAAGTTAAAAATTTCTTGACATCCTATAGAAGTCTTATTTCCGATAATGATAAAGTTCTTCTTGTATTCAATAAGTTGTAATACATAATCCCTAAAAAGGGAAAACGGCGGATTTGTGCAGACAATATCAGACTGTTTGAGAAGCTCCACACATTCTGGGCTTGCAAAATCTCCGCTACCGTTTAACTTTACAACGAGTTTTTCATCTTTGAGAAATTTTTTCACATCGTCAAGAGTTTTTACCCATTCGGGTACATAGGTTATGTCTATTTTATGAGGACTTTTTGTTGTCTTTTCACTTTCTGGCTCGTAGTCATAAAGAGAAAGTTCTTTATTTTGTATTGCAGATTTTACATAACTTGTAGTAATAAGACGCTTTATTTTTAAGGAATTGAATTTTAATATGAAATATTTGCAGAAATTGCTTTCATAGGGATCATCGCAGTTGCAGTAAACTGTCTTACCCTCGAAATGCTGCCAATAATATTGAAGTTCAGCGGCTATATCATCAAACTGAGTATAGAATTCATCATTTTTAGCGGCTTTTGCTTTATGGAGCTTTGAGTTGCCCCCCCCGTAGTTTTATGTATAGTATCAACCATTATAAACCCCTTGATATTTATAAAATACAATATACAGTGCGTTAGGTCAATTATGCCACAAATATCCCCTGCTTTAACAGTACATCAAATGAGCTTGTGCCGTTGTTCTGCCGGAAACAGAATTCGTTTACATATTCCTGCAAGTAGTCTACAGAAACGTGATGATAAATTCCGAGTATTCCACGCTTTAACAGTGCCCAGAATGATTCAATGCCGTTTGTATGAAGTCCGTTGCCAAGGCTGTAAATGCTTTCTGAATGATTTACGCTGATTCTGTAGTAGTTGTTTTTATTTGTACTTTCGTGATTCATAAAATTGTATCCTGTAAAATCATCAGTCAGAACAGTTGCGTCTTTCTTGCATACGCTGTCAAGAATATTGAAAAGCTGCTTGCCTGTAAGTTTCTTTCCTTCTGCGTTCGGGAGTGCTACCTTTGCGAATACGTGGCTTGAACTTCTTTCTTTTACACCTACAACAGGAGTTTTTTTAGTTCCACGTCCACGCTTTGAAGGTTCTGTTTCGCCGTTCATTTTTCTAGGTTTACCGCCGATATATGTTTCGTCAATTTCAACCATTGCTTCAAATGCCTTTGACATATCAGTGTTTCCCATTGCAGAGCGTATCTGCTTGAGCATTCTCCACGCTGTTTTATATGTTACGCCGATTTCTCGCTGTAACTGCAAGCCGGAAATTCCTTTCTTTGAATTCAAAAATAGATGAATTGCATAGAACCATTTACGCAGGTCTGTTGATGACTTTTCAAAAATTGTGTTTTTGAAAATCGAAAAATGATTATCGCAGTTTGCACAGATAAAAAGTTTTGGAGCGTCCTTTCGGCGGTACACTTTTGTGATTTTTCCGCAGTGAGGGCAGATAACTGTTTCTCCGTATCTTATGTTTATAAAATAATCCATAACGGCTTCCTCTGTTGAAAACTTATTCATAAATTGAAAGAATGTCATTTCTGCCTCCTGTCATATATAATATATAACGATATATATTATTAATCAAGAGAAAAGGTGCAGAAAATGTCAAAATATGATATTATTTATTGCGTATGAGGGGATAATTCCGATTTTTTTTTATTAAAATCTTTCAAACAGACATTCGCATAACTTTCTCCATTTTCTGCACTTTTTTTTATAGAACTGTTAATCAGTTCAATTGCCATGCCTACACTTTCATAGTCAATTGCTTTTTTTTGCAACATTCTTGCTTCGTCTGCTGTCATTGTTCCTTTGGGCTTCCGTCCGCTCTTAATTTTCTTGACCAGCTCATCTATTCCGTTAAAAGCCAGTGAACAGCCCATGCAGTCAGCCATGTATGCGAATGCTACAATCTGCCCTTTCTCAAAGGCTTCCGGCTTGTCGAAAATTTCGCCTTTTATCTCCTCGTATTCTGAAAGTTTCATTAAAATCATTCATTAATCTCCCATTTGTCAAAATTCCTGCACTTAAAAGTTACAAGAAGTTTGCAAAAATTATCTTCATAGTCAAACCTTGCATACTTGCAGTTTTTACAGCATTTCAAACACTCGCATTTTTTTGCAAGCTCTTCCGTGGCTTCGTCAGCCTTGATATGGAACACATCATCAAACAGCTTCTTAAAGCCGTCAACGTTTTTCTTGCTCTTGTCGTACAGTCCCCTAATCATTCTTACATCAGCCTTCTTAGTCTCAAGCTCTTTTTCAGCTTTTGAAAGTCTGCGCTTCAAGTCGGAGATGATTTCAACGGCTTCTTTCTCTGAAAGGCGGAACGCCTCGTTTTCTATTTCAAGCCGCCTCTTGCCCGATGCAAGCCTTCCTATTCTTCCGCTCTGGCTCTTCATTCCGGCAAGAAAAGCCATTTCCATCTGAATGTACTCATCGCTCGGAGTGTTTTCATTTGTAAAGTTGTGCTCGTCTATAAAATTCCACCATGCCTTCATGGCTTAATCCTCCATAGATTCTTGTCCTTGCATTCGCCGCAAAGCCTGCAACCTTTGACTTTTTGCAAAGGACTTTCATTGAATCTAGGCTTGCCGTCCATAGGGGCGCAAGTGGCATATTCAACGAAATCGGCGCAGTTTTCGCAGCACTTCATCTTTTCAATTTGAGCTTTTGCATTGTTCAAATCATTTTCTAAAAATGCCACCTTTCTGATAAGTTCTACATTTTCATTCTGTTTTATTTCAAAACTATCGACAAGTTTATGGCACTCGTCTGAAATCTTTTTATTTATGGCTTCAAGTTCAGTTATACGCTTTTCTCTTGGTTCAATAAACTTTAATTTCAATTCATTTGCATAGTCAGTAGGATCTAATTGACCAGTATGAAACAACCATTGTTTAACTGTTGATTTTAACTGTTTAAAATCTTCTTTATCCATTTTCTTTTATCTCCTTTGGGGGTACAATTTCTTTCCACCACACTATATCATCCATGTAATATTTCTCATCATCATGTTCAAAGAACAAGTTTACACTTACTTCTCCATCGCAACCTTCATCACAGCTTCCTATTGCTGTAACATGACTTTTGTCTTTCATAATGCAAATAAAATACTTAATTTCCCAGCCATTTGAGATCGAATCATAAATATCATCAGTATCCTGCTTGTGCCACTCATTAGCCTTATTATAACCGAACTCTGCGCCATCTTCAAAAGCAGATTTAGCAATGCTTTTTTCTTCATCAGAGAAATAAGTACCGTCTTTTACGCAATCCATGTTTTCTTTTACCCAATCTTTTGCTTCTTTCTCGAACATAGTTACTCCTCTAAGGCTTTGCAGCAAAGTCATCTTATATGCTTTTTTAATATATTAATTCGAAATTTTCAACCACCACAGTAAGAACTCATAATAATTGTTGGTTCCTTATATAGGTCTGTAGTTCCAATTTCTTTAATTTTATATTTCTGATATGTTTTTCTACTAAAACTTGCTTCACGCTTAAATCTTTCTTTTATTATATAAGTATGAGTATAACTATCATTGCCATTCTCACATAAGTCTTTCACTTCTGAGGGACTATTAGCCGCAACGATTGCACCGTCATAATAATCGTAGCGGTCATTAGTCAATTCAATTTTAAATAATGTCATTTTAAGTTCTCCTTTGGAAATATAATTTCTTTCCAAGCAATAACATCATAAGAAAAAACCCAAGTTATGTTCAGCCAGCTGTCTACTTTTGGCTCTCCGTTAGATGTTAAAACCCAATATTTTTTATTTTCTTTTGGTAAGTCTTCATTCTTTACAAAATGCCATTCACTAGCGCTATTATAGCCGAACTCTGCGCCTTCTTTGAAAGCCTTCTCTATCGCTTTTGAATCATTTGTATAAGGAAAATCATCATATAAACAATTTTCATAGTTTTCTGTTGCGTATTCTTTTGCTTCGTTCTCAAACATAATTACTCCTCATAAGGTTCAAACTTTTCATTGTTCTCACATACAAAACTTCCAAATGGGGCTTCTATCTTTGCTATACAAGTTTTTCCGTCAACATCACAATTTATACAGAATCGACACTTCTCTTCTGTTGTCAATTTTGGAATAATAGGCTCTTGTTCTTCATAACACTCTATGCGATTTTTTACTTCTTTCTCAAACATAACTACTCCTTAAATGGTTCAATATAGCACCAATATTCAATTTCGTTATCATCTACCCAATCTCCGTTTAACTGTTCAAACTGAGTAATGGTAGTTCCATATCCAATTTCATCTTCTGTAGGCTGATAAGCATAAGTTTCACAGATATATTCTTCTCCACTTTGAGTTCTTACTCTTACAAGCCTATTTAATTTTGGATAATCTTGTTTCCAATCAAGTTTATACCACTTTGGTCTACCAGCATTTAACTCCATACATTTCATATATCCTGCAACAAAAAGGTCTATAAAATCATTCTTAATATTTTCTGTGAGAATTACGAACCCTGCTCTTTCAGTACAACTGTCTATGTACTCTCTAGCAAGTTCTCTAATTTGTTCTTCTGTCATTTTTATCTCCTACTTTTCCAAACGGCTCTATAAAAAACTTCTGTATTCTCAAATTTCATAACTAGCTCCTTATGCAGTCCCTTATTTTCCTTGCGGCTTCAATTCTCTCTTTTCTTGAATACCCCGGGCTTTTTGCAATCGTATATAAAGAATTGTCCTCGCTGCAAAATATTTTATACTTTCTGAACAAAGGGCATTCTGAACATTGCGAATAAAAGTCGCATAAATAGCAGTCGTATAAAATTGATTCCTTCTTTGAATTTACCCTGCAAAAAGATTTTTTCAGGCTGTCAACAAAATTTGACGCTCTCAAGTCTCTCGGCTTGGCTTCCTCCAATTCCCTTGCTATCCAGTCCCACATCTCATAGTGCAGGATATGGAAACGCCTCTTTTTATCTTTGCGGTTAAAAAACAAAGACAGTATGCCCATCAAGCTTTTCTTGCGCTTAGCCATTCTTCTCCACCTTGCCGAAATAGCAGTACGGGCATCTCTTGCCTGCAAGATTCCTCGTGTCAACGATATTGAAACCGCGCCCGCAGAAGTCGCAGGCGGAGTATGTTTTTTCTCTTTTTCTAAACGCCTTCATTTTCTTTTCCTCCGGCAGAATCCCCGAACCTTATGGACTTTATCTTGTCCATGACAATTGAAAAATACACAGGCGTAAAGCACGCCGCTATTGAGAATGCGGAGAATATTATCTCCATCATCTCAAGTGATGCGAAGTTTCCGCTCGCTATTATCTTGGCGAACTTGAGGGCAGACCATCCCCCTATCCATACAGCCGCTATCCCCTGCGCAAAAAGCGAGTACTCCTTTGCTCCTTTTTTCTTCTTTCCGTCAGCCTCTGTCATTTTCTGCCTCCGTTTATAATCTGCTCTATCCTCTGACGGGTTACGCCGAACGCGTCCCCGATACTCTCATAAGTGAATCCGTTCCTTGCAAGGCACTCTATCATCTCGTCCCTTGTGGCTGTTGTTTTTTTTCTGCCGGTTTTCGGTCTGAAAGGCTTCACTCCAAGCTCTCTGCAAGCCCTAGCTACGGTCGCATAGGAAAAGCCGCATTCGTCTGCAATCTCGCTGATTGACTTTTCCTTGTGCGAAAGAAGTATGCAGTTTTTCAGAGCCTCTTTTCTTCTTCCGCAGTTACTGAGCACTGGAAGCCCCATCCGCTCGTATATGCCTCTTGCCGTCATCTGGCTTATGGAGAGTGCCTGCGCTATCTCGCCAAGCATCTTGCTCTTGGCGTTCGCAAGTATGTAGCTTTTCCGGCTATCCATTATTTTCTGTCTTTCAGTCATTTCTTGTCTCCCCTGCCCTCTGCTCTTGCAAGGTTCTTCTGGAAGCACTTTTGCAGGGCTTCTTCAATGTCGATTGTAGGCTCGTTTGCGCAGATAATCAGAATACAGGCGATTACATCTGCAAGCTCTGATTCAAAATTTTCCTGCTCTTCGATTATGTTTCTTTCATATTCGTGATTATCATTGATTACTGAATCAAGTATGTTGTAGGCTTCTGTTGCTTCCACAACTTCACTTGCACAATGTTTGAGCATTGCCATCGTATCAGTATCAACTTTTGCGCCGTTCATTTTCCGGGCGTGTGCGACATTGCGCATTTTGTAGGCTAAATCGTTCAAATCAATCATCTTTATAATACCCCTTGCTTTTCGCAGAATTCTGTTATCTGGTCGCTTGTGCATTTTAAAAGCGGCTTCCATGCAATGACTTTCTTCTGTGTGTTTGAGTTTCTGAAATCTTCTTTTTGCAGATACATTGAATGGTCAAAAAAGAAGAATCCGTTTTGATACTGTCCTCTGTGATAGTTGTAGCCGCCGCATATATTATCATTCCAGAGAATCCCCATTACATCATAGAAAAGACCGTCAGACGGCGGTAAAGCGTCTTTTACGCTTCTGTAGCCTTGTTTGTTATCTTCAACAATTTGCGAAAGCTTTTTGTTTTCAAATTCAAGGTTGTCAACATCGGTTGATGTCATTTCCAATTTGAGGTATTTCCTGCCAATTTTGGCGTATAAATCACCTGTGTATTTCATTGTATACCATCTCCAAAATAGTTCTTCTGAATGTAATTGTATTCTGCCTTGCTTAACTGACGGTCTTTTACAATCGTCTTGCACTTGCAGAAAAACATATCCTGTGGGTCGTTTGCCCATTCAATGCTCTTTACTCTTCCAAACCAATCCCCGCCGTTTTTACAGCGTTTAACAACAATCGCCCCTTTTTTAAGCTGATATTTATTTATGCCCATAGCAATAGAAGAACTATACCAGCCATGAGCGGTAACTAACATTTTCTTTTGTGAATCTACACAAAAGTCATGCCCCCAATGCGGACATTGAAAGTTAACAACATTTATTTCCTTTTTTTTCATAAAGCAAACTCCAGGCTCTGCTCGGCATGAAATACGATCGCCTAGATTTCTTGGGTGAACACAATTCAACAAGCAGTTCAATTATTTTATCCAAACAATTCTCATCGTTGTAGATTAAATCTACTATTTTGGATTTCAATTCAAAAAACTGCTGTCGTAGCTTTTTGTTTTTTTTCTATGAAACTTGCGATTTTCGCTTCAAGCGAATAAATCCGCTGTTCAAGGCTTTCAATGTATTTTTTTCCGCATTGAAGCTTACGCTCGTTTTTCTTTCCTATTTCGTAGCCGTCTGAAAAACCGGCATTGTATGCTTCCTGTAATTCTTCAGTTCCAATGTCCCTAGTTTCCACTTCATACTCTTTCGCTTTTTTCTTAATTTCTTCTGTCATTTCTTAGCCTCCTTAACTTTCTTAACACACTTTTTTTTTGCACAGCATTTAGTGCCGTATTTTTATGCCATTTTAGATATTGATCCGCAATCACTAAAACCTTATGCTCCCTTGTGCTTTTCTATTCTATGAAATTGGATAAAAAACAGATAATGACTGCGGCGCAAACCGCAAGCATATACAGCAATATCCTTGTAATGCAGTTTTTTCTGTTCATATTTCCAAAAACCAGATATGCCCATAAAAACATAAAAGAGCAAGTGAAATACCCCAGTAAGAATTTCATGCGCTTTTCCTCGCTTCCTCTATTATCTCATCGTACCTATGTCCAGAGTGGGCTTCGGCGAAAGACTGGAGAGCCTTCAATGTGTCATCGTCAAATGTCTTTACAAGGTATTTCTGTCTTTCCCCCGGCAGTGTGTACGGATTGTTCTCGAAGTCGTATCCCTCGATGTTGGTTATCTCGTACCATACTTTTTTTTCCTTGCAGTCATATACGGCGCGCCATGTCTCAATGTCCCTATCAATACTTACATCGTAGTCAGTTAAAACGGTAAGCCATATCAGGAAAAGCCCCTTGTAATCGAATGGCTCCTCAACTTCCTTTTCAAGCGTTACAATCATACTTTCACCCGCAGTATTCCGATTCTGCCGTTGTCATCCTCGTAGACCGGATATTTTACACCAAGCCGGTAGAGCAGACGCTCCTTTGCATTCTGTGAAAATGGAATGCCGACTTTGTTCATCACCTCGCGGACTGGAAGCGGGCTGTCTTTGATAAGCTCCGCCGCCTTATCCAGATTTATACTCATTTCTTTCATACAAGCTCCTTTCTAAGTTTTCTCCTGTAGCTTTCCCATCCCATTTCCAGACTTGTGCAGACCTCGTTCAGTCTGTCGAACATTTTTGCGCCTAGGAATTTCACCGTGTCGGCTTTTCCCATGTTTGTGGCAAGGGCGGTAGGAAGCCCGTTCTCGTACCGTTCCATTACTATGTTGCGGAGCGCAAGGACATCCCCGGCGTCCTCAAGCTCATCAACAGCAAGGAACGGAAGCCGACCGTAGAAGTCAAGCACCTGCAATTTACTCCGCTTGGACTTGAAGTCAGAACCGCTCGCGAACTCCGTGCAGAGCCTGAACGCCGTTATGTAGCAGCCCCCAAGTTCCCTTACGCAGAGGCTCTCAAGCATCGTCTTTCCTGTTCCGTAGCTTCCGCAGAAAAGCATTATACGGTTCCCCGGCTCGGCTATGAATCTCTTCACAGCCTCAAGCGCAGATTTTCTTTCCAGCGTGTCAGCCATGAAGTCCGAAAGCTCCATGTCCCAGAACTTCATTCCAACGCCGCTGTCATCGCTCCTGTAGTGCTCAAGAAGCCTTGTCCTGCGCTGCCTCTCAAGCTCTTCCATGCGCTTTATCTCGTAAAGCTCAACCTCGCGGTCGCTTGCAGGGCTTGGAATCATGGACTGGAAGTCGATTCCGTTTTCTGTTGTTTTCCTGTTTTTTGTTTCTATCACAGTCATTTCCAAGCCTCCTAGAAAGTGATGTTCTTTAAGCTGTCATCGCTCACAGCGTCCGCAAGCGCAGTCCTGCCAGGCGGCTTCTCCACGTTCACAAGTCCTGCAAGCACGCCCGCCGACAGTATCGTTGTCAGCGTGTACCCATTGTTTATGCAGAACCGGCTGTTCATGCTCTTCCTTACCGCCTCAAGCACAACGCCGACACCGTACTTCCTGATGGCGTCCTTTGTCATCTTCCGGCTTACAGTCCAGTTGATGATAGGCTTCTCCATGCGGATTATTCCAAGCCCGTGGAGCTGGCTGTAATTCCGCAGATATTCCTTCTCGACACGCTCTATGTCGTTCACAGGCTCTCGCTCGGCAAGTGGCTTCTTCTTTTCCGCGGCATGCTTTTTCTCCGGCTTCCTTTCTACCTCCGAAGTTTCCTCCATGGCTTCAATCTCTTTTTCCTCTTCCGCTTCTGGAATTTCCGCCGGAACGGATTCAGAAATTTCAGCCAAAGCGTCATCGGCATTTTTTCCGCCGGGAAGTACTTCCGCCCCGTCTATCTTGAAGTATACCCCGCTCTTGTCGGTCGCTATCTGCTCAAGCTCTCTTATGCACGATGTCTGTGTGTAGCGGTCGCTACGCAAACAGTTGTTCAACCTCCAGTGCCTTATGACGATAACCCCGGTATCGAACTCAAGCAGGTACTTTTTTGCGATGAGGATTCTCATGTCGTCAAGGCTAGCCCCGCACTGCCTCATTATCGCCTTCGGAGAGTTGATGAAGCCGTCATCGTCCGCAAGCATGCCAAGGGTGAAATAGAGGCATCTTGCGCTCATCGGCATATCAAGGAAATCATCGCTTAGCACGATCGACTTCGTAAACATTCTTTTTTCTGCCATTTTCTACTACTTTTCTTCTTTTGTCTTTTTTATCAGCGGCTTGAACTCAATATGTTCAGCCAAAATCACAACCTTTGAATGTTTTCCGCCGCCATCATCAGTCCATTTTTCCTGTCTTAATCTGCCGACTACACGGATTCCTCTTCCTTTCTCGCAGTCGGTTGAGCAAATAACAGCCATTTTTCCATAGGTGACTATGTCGAAGTATGAGACTTCATTCTCCAAATCCCCAGCACTGTTCCTGTAGCTTCTGAAAACCCCTATATTAACGGAGCAGACTTCTGTTCCGCCGATTGATGTCTCAAGCTTAGGCTTTTCAGTAACATTTCCCTCGATAATCAGATTGTTCATGCAGTTCATTTTTTCCTCCTGGGGCGGACTTGCGTCCGCCGTTCATTTATATCTGTGCATGTGTCCTCTGGTGAAGAGCAGCCGCACCGTCGATATGCTTCCGAAGAACATTGTCATTTCCGTCAATGTCGGCAAGCGTAAGCGCTATCCTCTTGAGCGAAAGAATCTCAAGCGCATGGAGATTTTCCGAAAGAGATGACAGACTGGTCTTTGCGTCTGGTTCGGCAATCTCATCAAAGCGGCTTTCGATGTCCGAAGAAGGGGCGGTTCCATTCATCTCACCACGCTCCCGCTGCCGTCTCACAGCACCGGCGACAGTCTCCATCGCCTGTCCTATCGTCATCTTGGATTTTGCCTCATCTGTATCAGGAGAATCAACAATGACGGAAATCTGTATTCTGTTCAGCAGCGGTGCGCTGAATTTCTTCCAGAACATCTCGACGCATTTTGATGAGCATAGACAAAGACGCTTTTCTGAGCCGAAGTTTCCGCACGGACACGGACCGGTTGCCATGACAAGCTGAAAGTCGGCAGGATAGACAGTCGAGCGGCCGGCGCGGCTCAAAGTTATACGCCCGGTTTCCAAAGAAACTCTAAGCATCTGCAAAACACTTGTCCGGAACTCCGCCGCCTCGTCAAGGAAAAGAACTCCGTTGTGGGCAAGAGATATTTCTCCGGGACGGCAGTTCACGCCTCCTCCGCAGATTCCCTCAATCGTGGCTGTCTGATGAGGCACACGGAACGGAGTGAATTTTTTGTCTTTCTCCAACAATCCGGCCAGACTGTAAATCCGCTTCACGCTCTGGAATTCATCATAGGCCGGAAGAGGCGTTATCTTGCGCATAGACATTGCGGCATTTGACTTTCCGCATCCGGGAGCACCCCACATGAGCAGATGATGTCTTCCGGCGGCTGCGGTTATGACAGCCTTCACTGTATTCTCATCGCAGTTCGGAAGAAAGATGTCGTCAGGATTTTCTCCGTCATCAAGCTCCGGAAATTCCACTGAACAGGCGGAATTTCCGGAAGTTTTGGTATCTTCTGAAACCGTATCAAAGTCAGCAAGAAGATAGAACGCCTCTTTCAGATTCTTGGCATAGACGGCTTTCATCCCTTCAGGAGGATTGTCAGCGCCTTCCGGAAGAACAGCCCTTGTGATTCCGCTCCTCAATGCGGTCTGCATTGCGGCATACGTTCCGTTGCATGGACGGAGATTTCCGTCAAGACTGACCTCTCCGAGCGCAATCGTCTTTTCAGTCGGCTCTTTCCTGTAAGCCGAGCAGAGAACGGCAAGGGCGATTGGAAGGTCATGTATCGCGGAGTTTTTCCTAAGGTCTGCCGGACTGAGCGAAAGGAGAACCCTTTTCTGCGGAAACTCGAATCCACTGTTTTTGATTGCGGCTCTTATCCGTTCACGTGATTCACTCACCGCGCTGTCTGCAATCCCGACAATATCGACTGCCGGAATTCCGTCCCTGATGTCGGCCTCGACATCGACCAGAGAGCCTTCATAGCCGAACGGCTCAAAACTGTAAATCATATTTTCCTCCTTGAATTAAATATCATAGACATCATCAATCTTAACATTGTCGATATGCTCGGCAAGCTCGCAGCTGTCGATTCTCTCGACCTTAGCCTTTGCATCTTTTTCGCTGTCAGCTTCAACACAAAGGCTTCCGGTAACAGAAAAATCAACATGATAAACCATAGCATTTCCTCCATGTTCGCACCTGCGAACTTTTTTTGTTT
>ERZ1034917.1394-NODE-1394-length-15065-cov-4.483744_pt1 | contig 15065 bp, 9 predicted proteins | sample MGYA00520605_ERZ1034917 | MGnify/ENA primary metagenome ERZ1034917 (study PRJEB33766, sample SAMN09781784) | gut metagenome | biome: gut microbiome | host: Homo sapiens | place: Madagascar | study: EMG produced TPA metagenomics assembly of the PRJNA485056 data... | reverse complement strand
CACCTGTATCGCAGTGCCCGCGAAGTGGCAAGCCGGTTGCTTGACTGTTGTGAGGATGTTCCGACTTTTCTGGAACAATTTTCTTTTTCGCGGAATTTTGTTGCAAATTGACATGCTTGCTCCTGATGGGAGGGGGGCCTTCCGGATACTCAGGAGCTTTTATCAATAGCCCGGTGATAAAAGTGGGGCGCCGAAAAAAATTTGGAGGACAGAAAATGTTGAAACATGTTGGAGACAAATGCTGCTGCGCAGGAGAATGTGGCGGAAAATGCAGTTGCCAGAAAAGGCAATCTGAACATTCCGGGGAATTATCTCTGGCAGACCTGCAAATCGGTGACGTTGCGACAATTGTAAAAATCAAGCCGCAACTTCGCAACCGAAAAAAGTTTGCAGATGTCGGGCTGGTGATCGGGACGGAACTGGAAATGGAAGCCAGAGCACCTTTCGGCGGACTGTTGCGCGTAAAAATCCTGGGAACCAGTATGGCTCTTCACAGCGAAGATGCGGCATGTATTGTACTGAAAAAAAAGGACTGATTCACAGTTATGAAGAATAAATACCGAATTGCTCTTGCGGGAAATCCCAATTGCGGGAAAACTTCTATTTTCAATCTTCTGACCGGAGCCCGCCAGCATGTTGGAAATTATCCAGGCGTTACTGTTGAGAGTAAAACCGGGCGTTTTTCCCTGGATGGAATTGAGATTGAGCTGATTGATTTGCCCGGCGTTTATTCCTTGTCTTCCAATTCTCCGGAAGAGGAGGTGGTTTCCCGGGAATTGACTGCGCCGGGGATTGACTTGATCCTCAACGTCGTTGACTCTACGATCCCCCGCCGCAGCCTCTATTTGACAACTCAACTGGCAGAATTGCATATCCCGATGCTGCTTGCTTTCAATATGAGCGACGATGCACGGAAAAAAGGAATGCAGTACGATATCCCCAGGTTGGAAACGTATTTCGGCTCCCCGATCGTTCAAACGGTAGGTACCCGAAGTGATGGTATTTCTGCGTTGCTTGCTGCTTTGAAAAGGGCGCTGGCAGCATTCGATTCTCATGGTATTCCAATGCTGTCGTACGGTAGTGATGTGGATGAGGCGATTCATTCCATTGCGGATAAAATCGATTTGCTTCCCAGAAAACGATTCCAGCATATCCCGTCCCGTTTCTTTGCCATCAAATTGCTGGAAAGTGATTCTTCTGTCATGCGTCTGGAAGAGTTCCAGAGTGTTCATGGGGAAGTCCGGGAACAGATTGAGCATTTAAAACGCAAACATGCTATTGAAGCAGATACCTTTATGGCCGATTGCCGTTATGCCATGCTCGCCGGGGCATGCCGGGAAGCATTATCCATGACACAAGAGCGCCGCCGTGAAATTTCCGATAAAATTGATGTCGTTTTAACCAACAAATATCTCGGACTGCCAATCTTCTTCGTGATCCTGTATCTGGTCTTTACGTTTACTTTTACCGTCGCGCAACCTTTTATGGACTGGATCGAACTTGGATTCAGTGCATTGTCGGATGCGGTAAAGGCGCTCTGGCCTGCCGGATTCCCTCCAGTTCTCGGTTCTTTGATTACGGATGGGGTAATTAGCGGAGTTGGCGGAGTACTCGTTTTCCTGCCCAACATTCTGTTCCTTTTCTTTGCTATTGCGCTTCTGGAGGAATCCGGTTACATGGCGCGGGCGGCGTTTGTGATGGATGGCCTCATGCGTCGATTCGGGTTGCAGGGCCGCTCCTTCGTGCCGCTGGTATTGGGTTTCGGCTGCAATGTTCCAGCAATTCTGGCAACTCGCACGATTGAGTCGGAGCGCGACCGTAAGACCACGATTCTTATCCTGCCGCTGATGAGTTGCGGTGCCCGTTTGCCGATATACGCATTAATCATTCCCGCTTTTTTCTCAGCCCAATATCAATCGTTGGTCATGTGGCTTCTGTATCTGATCGGCGTCGTTATCGCTCTATGTGCTGCACGGCTGCTGAAAAAAACTCTTTTCCGGGGTGATGGAGAAGTCTATCTGATGGAGCTTCCGCCTTACCGCATGCCGACTGCCAAAAGCTTGTTTCTCCATATGTGGGATCGCAGCAGAATGTATTTGCACAAAGCCGGGACAATTATCCTTTTTACTTCCATTTTGCTTTATCTTGCCAATACTTACCCGGAACGGGAGGAATATACGGTAGATTACGAGAGCAAAATTGCTGAGGTTGAAGTCGATTCTGCACTTTCAGAAGAAGAGATGGCTGCTCAGGTCAGCGCATTGGAAAATGCCCGCGACGCCGAAGCGTTGGAATATACCATATCCGGACGCGTTGGAAAATTTCTGGAGCCTGCGCTGCAGCCGATCGGCTTTGACTGGAAATTGACAACAGCCGCGATTGCGTCGCTTGCGGCAAAAGAAGTTTTCGTTTCGCAACTCGGTATCCTTTATGCCGAAGGGGAGGCCGATGAAGAATCTGTGCCGCTTCGGGAGCAGTTAAGGGATCACTATACGCCGTTGCAGGGATTTTGCATCATGCTGTTTTGCCTGCTTTCCATTCCCTGTCTCGCCACTCTCGCGGTGATAAAACGCGAACTTAATTCCTGGAAATGGGCTGTAATTGAAGCCATTGGGCTCTTTTCTCTGGCTTATTTCATGACGTTGATCGTCTATCAGACTGGCAGTTTTTTCCAGATCGGAACAAAGCTGCTCAGCTGATTCGATACCCTCCAAAGCGCCGCCGGTTCTATCCCCCACATCCGGAACCGGCGGCAATTTTTTTTAGAGTATTATTGGGAAAACGCCAGATTTATTTTTTCATTTTTCGAAGCGCATCCCAGAGATCATTGTTGTCGTTCGAGGGCAATGTTTGCTCCTGGGCTGGCGGTTCTGGGTTCGGAGGCCAATTGGCTGAGGCAGCTGTTTTCGATGCTTCTTCTGAAGATTGAGGATTTGTTGAGGACGAAGTTCGAATGGAAGGATGAGTTTTTCCACGCTTCGTAGAAGATTTCTTGTGAGAATGCTGTTTCTTTTTGTCCCTGCGGAAAAGCGGAGGCGAAAGCAGCGTTTTACTGTAACGTTTGAATTGCATCAGAAACGTGAAACGTCGTTCCGCAACTTCAGCAAGCAGCAGCAATACTGCTATTGCAAGCAGAGGAGGAGCGATATCTATTTCCTGCAGTTTGAGTGGCAATTCTGCAAAGATCCTTTCCACGGCAAAACGTTCCTCTCCACCAGTTCTGCGACACAGATCAGGCAGTGTTGCACGCGAGTTGCCTGGAAGTTCCGGAAGAAATTCCGGAGAATAAGGTAGTACAGCCGGCGGAAGAACAGCCATCTTTCCGTTTTCTGCTACTACACCGGTCAGAATGGTTTCTCCAGCTCGTAGCGGAATGACCGCAGCAAGTTGCTCCGGAGTCTGAAAATGGAGTTCAATTTTTTCTGTTTTTACTCCGGTTGAATTTTGCCGCATTACTGTGACATAAGGAAGTTTTGCGGGAATTGGCTGCCGGGGATCCAGATGAACGTTGATTTCCAGCGAGCCTTCCCGGATGCGCGCTGAGGCTAACATGCCATCGGGAAGTTCTTTGTCTTGAAAATTTGCTGCATATGCTGTCAATGCTGAAAATAATTCTCCGGTGTGCGGCCAGTTTGCCAGACTTGTTGCAAAAGTTCCGTCAGCTTCCGCGGCAAAAACTGCACTTCTCCCCAGGCCGAATTGGCACCATGCCACGATAGGAGAATGATAGTCATCTTCACTGAGCAATCCGCACCCGGATCCCGATTTTAATTGCGTGACATTGTAGCCGTCTAAAGTCAGGGAAGAGCCAAAAGGCAATGCGGAAATTGTGGAAATTTCCGGCAGAAAACGACATAAGGTTGCTTCTTTGATAAAAGTATTCCGGGAAATTTTGATGGTATCCTGCATGAAAATCCGCGGCAAGTCGGTAGCAAGTTTGGTAAAATAACATTGTCCGCCACCGCGTTTGGCGATGTCTTTTAAAAATTCCGCATCCGCATCCTGCTCTGTTCCCAGGCCGATAACACTGACAGTAATATTGGCCGCGCGTGCATTGGACAACAGGATCCGGTACTCCCCCGGTTCTTCTGCGTCGGCTGCATCTGCAAAAAGAATGACATGTCGGGTTTCTGCTCGGGACTGAGATACCGCACGAATCGCTTCCTGTAATGCCGTGTAGACAAATATGCCGCCTCCGGAAGATTCAATTTTAAAAATTCTATACAATAGATGTTTGTTGTTTTCTAACGTGTTCAACGGTAAAATTTCATGGCTGACGCTGTCGACGGCAAAGACTGCCAGCTCATCCTGAGGGGCCAGAGACTGCGCGGCTTCAAAAGTTCCGGTGTTCGCCAGATCCATTTTGGTTTGTCTCCCGGCTGTCGGTATCGCCATACTCCCGGATCGGTCAAGCGCGATTGCCATTGCAACAGAGAGTTTCCGGGTTTCTTCCGTCAATTCCAGAGAAACCGGAAGAACTTCTTCGATCGGAGATTTGTAATATCCACCCAGTTGAAATGATCGTTCCCCGCCACTCATAATCAATCCTGATTGGCCGGAACGCACCAGTTCTCGTATGATTTCCATCCCTTCAATTCCGATAGCTTCTGCGGGGACATTTTCGAGGAGAATTGCTGAATATCCGGAAAGGAACGCCACAGTGTACGGCGTACCAACAGCTGGTCGGGTTTCCGTCGCAATTCCTCCGGCACGAAGTAAGTCCCCTAATTTTCCTCCGCCACTATTATTCAAATGAAGGATCGGTTTTGTGCCGCGTACCTGGATCAGAAAATCGGCCCGATTATTACCAGGGACGAAATCCTCTTGTTCCGGATCCAACTCGATGCAATAACGAGCGGTCTGGGCAGATTGCAACCGGTCGCGGAAAAAGAAAGACTGATTGCCGGAGATAAGTTGCAAAATGCCTTCTCCGATTTTGTGGTCATTGCGATACAGAGTATATTTTGCAGATTGCTGGCTGGGACTGGATATTGTTACGCCCAGGATGAAGGTTTCATTTTCAAAAACTTCCATGGGGACATCCAGGGAAGCAATTGCCACATCGTTCTGAAATGCTCCGGCATTTCCTCCCTGAAAGTCTATCGGGATTCCACGGGCTGCTGCAAGAGCGAAAAATGGCGACGGATCTCGGCCTGTCCACCGACCGTCAGACAATATCAGTATCCGCCCCGGCTTTCCCTGTTCAAAGAGCATTAACGCCTCTTCAAGAGCCGACGCCAGGTCACTTTGGTCCGGTAAAAGGCTGTTATTGAATGATTCAAATGCCTGTCCGTCGGGAGCCTTTTCCAGAAAAGTTCCATCCGCAAAGGAAATTACTCCAAATCGGTTGTTGGCTCGTGCTGATTCCATCGTGCGGAGGATCTCCGTTTGCCTGGAGAGATTTTGAGCAGAGATGCTGCGGCTCCGGTCAACTACGGCAACGACGGTACCGTTTTTATCCGGCAGCGTCAGTGCCAGTCCCGACGCCGCAAGCACTGCACACAAATACCACAACCCGCGCAGCCATGCAATACGGCGGCTGGGGGGTGGCCAGAGAAAAAAGGTTGCTCCCAGAATAATCAGCAGAAAAAGCCATGCCGGATTAGCGAATTGCATTGTATTTCCTCCGGATCAGAAATTGATGGAATGCACCCAGAAGCAGCGCTGTTAAAATCAGAAATGGGGCAAGTGGAAAAAAGCGGTCAAGCTCCTCTGAAACTTTTTTCGGTGTATAAAATGTTCTGGTCTCCGCTGTGGAGAGGTCTGACTCTGAAAGATTGACACTTTGTACTTGAAACTCATGAGTTCTACCATCCGGAAGTTGTATTTTGTAATTCCCGGGAAGCAAATTCATCAATTCCAACAAACTATTTTCAAGTTTCAACTCCTGAGTTGTTGTATCCGGATTCGTCACCACTACCGCATCAGTAGCGAGAGGAAATGCCAGCCTTATGGTTTCGTCGTCAGAGAAGTTGTGTCGATTATTGGCAAAAAGCCTCGCTGAAGTGACCTCAACAACGTTGGCAAAAAAGATTGGCCAGGCAGGAACCCGGGTCAAGGTCGAATGTTTCAAGTCAATTGCCAGTACAATTTCCAATTGTTCTGCGGTATTCATATAGCAGCTGAGTGGAACTTTTTTCCCAGTCCGAACCAGCGCTTCTCCTGGCAGGGGTGTCTCGGGAATTCCTGCCCAGATCACGCCATCCAGAGTCATCCCTTCGGTCAGGGCATTTGTTCGATTGATCGCAAATTGCATCGCTGCCGCAGTATTGTTCCGGCCTGTTATGTTGAAGATTCGTAAAATCACCGCTGCATCAGGATTGGAGGTGTCGGCTTTATCTGTGATCAATAAATCACAGGAGCCTGCCGGTGCGGGGATTGCATTTTTCGTTGCTTCCAGGGCATTGGAGACCGCTTCGACGGTTACAGAATCCGTCAGATCAAGTCGATAGCGTACTGCCGGCTCTTTTTCTTCCTGCAAAGTAACGGTATCATCGAAGGAAAGAACATCTCCATCGCCAACTGTTACTGTCAGAGTTTTACTGCCAGCAGGAATGGTGATCGGCAATCGGGCGTTGCCGTTGGCCATTGATACCGTGCCGGAGGCCAGCACTCTCCCGGTTTCCTGTTCAGTAATTTGATAGGGAATATTTTTTTCTGCGTTCCCCTGGAGAAGCAGGAGAATTTTATCCTGGTCGGCAGCGCGGGTTCTCAACGCGCGGACAATTGCAATGTTTTTTCCGGGAGAGCCGACGGCATGACAGGTGGTGTTTGCAGGCAGTTCGCTGGCCGCAGGCGGCAGGTGGTCAGAGTAGATGCTCAATTGCAGATTGATCGGGTCTGTTTTCCGTGCCATGGCCACGGCTTCTGTCAGAACTGCGGTGGATTCTGTGCAATGAAAAAACTGCTCCAGTGCAGCTTGGAATTCTGTCGGATCCGTAAATTCTCCCAGATTGCGGACTGTTTTCCCTGCCAGCAAAAGCCGGATCGGGTGGGCCTTGATGTCAGCGATGACGGGTTCCAGCAGCGCGAGAACCTTTTCCCTGGAACTTTGCCCGGAAGAATCTTTGGCCTGCATCGAATAGGAGTTATCCAGGATGACTGTCTGGACGGTGTTTCCGCTGCCGCGCTGCAGCAGGGGCGAGACCGCTGCTGCAATCAGCAGCAATAAAATGATGCTTTCCAAATAAAAGGTGAGCGGCAATCGATGTGGGTGAATATTACTACCCGGAAGGCGGTTGCTCTTTTCATCCAACCACAGAAATAATGCCGGAATCACGCAGGGTTTCACCTTTTGATGAAGCCAGTAGAAGAGCAGCAGTACCCCTAACGTCGTTGCCAGCAGGGCATAAAATGGATGTTCAAAAATCATGCCGGTTTTCCTTTTCCTTCATATTGCCGTTACTACCTCTTTTTGTCGGCTGGGGAATCCTTCTCTTTTCTCCGGGTTCTTCGTTTTTATTGATGTTGCAATAGCCCGCAATGGATGAACGGATCTACCCGGAAGGTTTCCAGAAAATCCTCAGCAATCACTGAAACCATATTGATTCCCAGGGATCGACAGGCATCCTGATACGAGCATAAGTGACGACGCAGACGTTCTTTGTAGTGTTTCATTTCCTCATCGGCAAGCCGCATTTCCAGTTCTTCATCGCTTTCTGAATCGATCAGTCGCAAATTCCCTTCCATTGGCGGGAGAAAATCGGTTCGCGAAGCAATTTGAATGACCACAACCGCGGAACAACTTGTCGCCAATTGCCGCAGCAACGCTGCCGGTTCATCCGGGAAAAACAGGTCAGAGAGAAACAAGCGGATTCCTTCGTTGCGGAGCAGTGGAACCAGTTGCCGGAATAAAACCGGCGGAGAAACTCTGGCATCAAATTCAAAGGGGAGCCATTCTCCTGGCGAACGGCGGTCTTTGGCAACTGTTTCCGGAATTGCCTTGAGAATGTGGAGCCGGCTTGAGAGGGCGCTGCTTGCGGCTGCTTCGGATAGGAAGGCTGCCAGTGCCAGCGCCGCCTTCGCTTTTGCACTGTCCGGCATCAGCATGGAAACAGACCCGTCTACAATCAAGTCCAGGATCGGCGTAATTTCTTCCTGAAACCGTTTGACCACCCAGCTGTTTGATCTGGCATAGACATTCCAGTCAACCAGCCGCAGATCGTCTCCGGGCCGATATTCGCGGTGTTCCAGGAATTCCAGGGAATTTCCGGCACGCCTGCCGATCCGGCTGCCAGCAGAGAGCGCATTGCTGCTGTTCCGGGGAGTGAACCGGTAGGCGCCTCCTGCCGCCATCGACTGTAAGAGGAGTTTTTCCCATTGTTGTGCAAGCGGCATCAGCGTTCTCCGTTTTCCCGTTTGATAAAATAACGCGGAAAATATTTGAGCAACAGCACCAGGAAGATAATGAAAGACAGCAGAGCGTAAAATATACTGCAGATAAAGTTTGTATGTATATCCTGTCCTGAGGGTACGACACATGTGATAATTTCAGGGACGTCCTGCATGAAAATCAGAAAGATTCCCACTAAAAACAGCAACAAAAGGAGAATGTGTACCGAATTACGAAACCATGGATTGTGGTCGCTGGTAAGCAGGCTGATGATCCAGGCGATCATACAGTAAAATGCCATAAATCCGATTGGCCTCATTGTCATAAGAACTTCTGTATAGGAGGAAAAGGGCTGGACGCCGCAGATGTGTACCGCAATAAATCCGAACACAATTTGCAGGGCAAACATGAATAATGCATAGACCAGTGCTGGCGCTTTGCCGCTCGAGAAGAGAAACCAGAGAAATATTCTGAGTCTGCCGGCAGGACGCTCCAGGATTTGACGCCGCGTGGGATAGTTCCGTTCACATAGAATGGGTAAAAACAACAGCAGATTGACTCCCATCCCGAGGAAAAAAGCGCAGTTGAGGGAAAAATATGCTGGCAATTTCGGCATGTGCATTTCCATCCCGGAGACTGTTCCGATAATTGCTGCTGCATAGTTGAACAACATTACGACTAACAAAGTCAGTCGTGGGGCAAAAGCACGATTGGCCTGTGGAGGAAGTACGGCACTGTACATCAGGGCATAAGCAAGCGGAAGAAAGTTGCAGAGAATGACATAAATCATGAGTAGAGACATATGGGTAAAAGATTCTACCAGAAAATGGATAAACCCATTGAAAAGGATGATCAATAATACTGCGCCAACGATCTTTTCCACATGAAAAAAGTAAGTATTGATCATACATAACAATACTGTATTGACCGCAAAAATGAAGAGAAAGAAGACTCCTGAGAAAAGCAACAGCCCATTGGCAGAGATCGACATCAGCGGCGTTGCAATACACAGCAATCCAACTATCGGAGCAAAATAAAACAACAGCCAGAGCAGAAGTGAGAGAAGTTTTCCGTTTACAATCTGCTCCGGAGTGATAGAGGTAAGCTGTTCCAGTTGATTTCCTTGAATAATTTTTTCCTGCCTTTTTTTCAAAAGCAGTTGAAAACAGAAAACAACAGCAATGAATAATGAAAATATTAAGCAGGTAACCTGAGGCAAAACGGTCATTATTCGAGGAGATTCTTTATAAAACCACTGCCGCACGCCGATAAAGAGCAAAGATGCCATACAGATACTTTGCAGGAGAAAAAATATTGGAATAGTTTGTTTATTATGAAAAAACTGTCTGAGTTCTTTTAATAAAAGAGGATTCACGGAATCCCCGGAAAAACTTTTTTTCCACAATGTAATCATTATAATACCCTTTTATATCGATCAGTCTGTTGTTGGTTCCTACAGGATAAATTCTTCGGAATAACTTTGTTTTGATTCATTCCAGGAAAAATTTTTCTTCCAGTATTTTCTGATTTAACGGTTGGTTTTATTGCACAAGTCCCCGGGTTATTTCCATAAAAATCTGTTCCAGGCTGGCTTTATTGATTTGATAATTTACAATCAGGCAATTTTTTTTGGCCAGATGTGTCAATAATTCCGCGACCAGCTTTTCATCGTTTCCGTCCAGATTTGCCACAATGTGACCGCCTTGAGGCTCAATAGAAAGAACAAACGGCAGCTCCTTCCCGTAAAGACAGATTTTTGCCGCATTTGCCTCATCCAGCTGTTGTATCTGGACTGCCAGGGGCATCTGTGCGTCTCTGCTTTTATCTGCATGGGTCAGAAGGTCTTCGATTTTCCCGGCAGAGAGAATTTTGCCGCGTTCAATGATGACTGCGCCATCGCACATGTCCTGCAATTCCGAGAGGATATGAGAAGAGAGAAATACAGCCTTCTTTTGTCCCGCAAAAATTTTTAATAACTCCCGAAATTCCAGGCGCGCCCGGGGATCCAGCCCTGCTGCCGGTTCATCCATAATCAGAACTTCCGGGTTGTGAATGAGAGCTCGTGCCAGAGATACCCGCTGTTTCATCCCTTTGGAGAGGGTATGCAGAATCTTTTCCCGAAGTTCTCCCAGGTTGGTAAATTCTTCGATATACTGGATTGTTTTGGTCCGTTTTTCTCCCTTCAGCCCATAGGCACGGGCGAAAAAATCCAAATATTCCCAGACTGTAATATCCCGGTATTCCGGTAGAGAATCCGGCATGTACCCGATAATTCGATGGATCTGATCCGGATAAGTAACTGCCGAAACCCCATCATAGTAAATGTCTCCCGCATCGGGCAGGTCAAGCGAAACCATCATCCGGATCGTTGTGGTTTTTCCTGCCCCATTCGGCCCGATGAATCCGAAAATATTTCCGCTTTCAAAAGAAAAAGAAATATCATCAACCGCCCGTTGCGCCCCAAATTGGCGAACCAGATTTTTGACCTCAATTTTCATTTGTTGCCTCCTTTACAGCAGGGGGGGCATAGATCCCGATAATTTGAACATTTTCTTCGATCGGCTTAACGTCTGAACCAGTTTCCAGAAACGGAGAACTTTCCAGTTGTGCAGAGTACATATTCGGACCAAGACTATTGAGTGTGAAGGAAAATTTTTTCCAATTTTGCTGGGCAAATTCTGACAGGTGCTGAAAAATGGTGTATTCATTTTCAGTGTCAGTAAATTGAAGCGTTGCGCGTTGCCCCGGATCAATTGAAGCAGTAGATTTGTACAGGTTTCCCTCAGAATCCCGCACTGCCAGAAAATGGATTTTACTGCCGAGTCCATTGACAATTTCCATCGTTGAGCCCGGAGTGATTTCAGTTACTTTGAGTTCTTCCGGACGGTAACGACTGGATGCCTGAGACAGAATCGCCTTTTTTCGCGACTGAAGATAATTGCCGTTAATCCGAAAGCCGGAGGAGGTGTCGATCGTAATGTCGCTTATATTGAAATCCTTGTTCATTACCAGTAGAACATCATCGCGAAAGGCAAGATCGGATTTACGAGTCGGAGAGTAAAAGCCAATTGTTCCTAATGTCGTTGCTTCATGATTGAGCTGGTCAAGAAAGGTGACTGAGTCTGTCGTGATTTCCAACTTGGTTCCTTCCCACAGCTGGAGGAAAACGGTATTGAAAAGGGTAAGCACTATGGAAAGGATCGGTACCGTCAGGACAAGAAGGCAAATGGAATTTTTCTTTTTCAGATAAAAGTAATTGATCGGCCCGACAACGAGGAAAAAGAAAATCATAAAGGCAAGCAGAAGCAATATCGGCGGCATTTTCGCATTGGGAGTAGTCTGCGTATTTGCCTCAACGTATCTACGTATGTTTTTCCCTTTATCTTTCAACCTTGCCATTTCCAGAAAATCATCCCATTCGTTTTCACTCCATTGTTCCGGGGTGGTCGGGATGGCAAAAACCTTGCCGAAATGCCGATAGCCGTACTGAATATTGGGATTCAGGCTGTCCTTCTGCCAGTCAATACCGGGAATTTCCGGCGGTACACCGATAAACACTACCGGCAGCCCCATGGCAATCGCACGAAGCAATTCTGTTCGAGTCGATTCCTTCAGCATTTGAAACTCTGTACTTTTCATAATCAACAACGATGCGTCGTAGAACTGTGCAGCAGTAGAAAAATAATCCTGTGCTGAACGGGTTGCCGAAAAATAGGAAACTTGGGCAGACTCATGGCGTGAATCATTCACTGAGGCCGGAAAGGTTCCGGTATTGCCGGGAATTTGTTGAGAGAGGCATATTTTCAAAGAATATTCGCTGCCGTAAGCAGCAATTTCCCGGAATTTTTTGTTCAGTTCTTCTATTTGTTGTTTTGGCAGTGTTTCCCTGTCAATTTGAACATTCAATTTCCAGTCCATCGGCGTTTCGGTCATCCCTCCCAAAGCAACGATTGTTGTGCTGCGCGGTGGAATTTCCATTGTCCGCAAAAGTTTTTCCGGAGCGGGAAATTTGGCAAAAAAAGGAATCCTGTTGAGTTCAATGGTTACTGTATGCGCTTGGTCAGAATCGTTGGTAATTCGAAAAAACTGACTGGACTGTTGCGTCGGAAGAACCCAGTCGCCCGCAAGTGGCGTAATTTCGACTGCCGGTTCCGCTCCTGATGCCTGGAACAGACAGCAGAAAAATAACACTGCAATGCCGAGTGTCCTCAGGATTTTAAAACAATAGCAAATCATAATCTCTCCCTTTTCCCATTACTTGATTTCCACATCATCGGGCAGAGCAGTTCCGCTCATTGAAACTTCCTGAAGTAATTTTTCAATGATATCGCTGACCGTGATGTTGTCGAGGCGGGCCTTATAATTGAGCAGCAAGCGATGGTTCAGCACCGGAGGGGCAATGGCTTTGACATCGTCAAAACTGACCGTCGGCCTGCCGGCAAGCAGTGCTGCTGCCCGAGAAGCCTCCGCCATGGCTATCGCTGCTCGCGGACTGGGACCGTAGGCAAGAAACTCCTTGACCGATGTGAGTGCTTCCGGAGATTCCGGGTTGGCTGCCGCCGTTAACCTGGCAATATAATTTGCCACTGGACGCGACAGGTAAATCTGATCCATCGCTGCATAAACTGCTTCCAATTCCTGCCGTGTCATTGCAATATCAAGTTTGGGCGCTTCTCCGCGCCGGCGCGTTGTAATAATATCGGTGAGCGCGTCACTTTGTGCCGCTGAAACATTCAGTTTGAACAGAAATCGGTCAAGCTGCGCTTCCGGAAGCGGATAGGTTCCCTCCATTTCAATCGGGTTCTGCGATGCAAGAACAAAAAATGGGAACGGCAGCGGACGGGTTACTCCCAGCAGTGTTACCGCATTTTCCTGCATCGCTTCGAGCATTGCCGATTGGGTCTTCGGCGATGCCCGGTTGATTTCGTCCGCAAGCAGAAGGTTGGTAAAGACCGGCCCCGGCCGGAATACCATTTCCCGGGAGCCATTGTCAGTTTCTTCCAGAATGTTTGTTCCCAGAATATCCCCGGGCATCAGATCCGGCGTAAATTGAATGCGGTTGAATTCCAGGGCCAGCAACGTTGAAAGGGCTTTGACCATTGCCGTTTTTCCCACTCCCGGCAATCCTTCCAGCAAAATGTGCCCGCGGGAGAAAATTCCGATCAGCACCAGCTTATGCAGTTCATGATGTCCAAGGAGAATCTGATCCAGAGCTTCAAGAATCCGATGGATACTGGTATGGACCGCTTTCAGTTCCGTTTCCGAAATCAAAGCATCGGGTGTATTCATATTGGTGAAATCCTTTCCTGACTGACAGATGATATTTAAGGCGTTGCTGGCTGTTGCTGTTTATTGAAATAATTTGCTACTGTACTTCGATGGCGGGGCAGAACAATATCGGTACGGCGTTCCCGGGAGCCTGCCGGCGTAGCCGACAGAGCGCCTTCGCTCACTTCAACCAGTTCTTGAGGTGGGGAAGGAGCTGTATACGAGAGATTCATCAGCAAACTTTTTTCCAAATCAATTTCCTGCGGCGTCAATAACATTTCCGGAGCAGTATCGTCCGTTTTCAGATCGGTATTGTTTGTCCCTGCCAATTCAGCGTCACTGCGTCCGCGTGAGGTGGAATAAACATTCTGCATTCCCTCTGAAGCTTGCAATGCAGCCTGAGCAACGTCATTCTCGGGGCCAGGCATGTCTCCCACTTCTTGCGCGTTCTTGCGTGGGGTACCTTGCAATTGATCTAACAGGAGGCGCAGAGCCTTTTTCTGCTTTTCAGAGGATTCAGTTGCTTTTAAAGATTCCTGCAGTTTCTGAAGAGCCTTTTGCCGGGAGTTGTTGCCAGCCATTGGTTTTCCGCGTTTACACTGTTTCAGCTTTGCCAGACTCGCATTCAGTTCCCGGCTGCATTGGCTTAACTGGCTTGCCCAGTCCAGCCCCGTCGAATCAGTACGTTTTTTCCAAGCCGGGTTGTCTTCTGACGCCTTCTGGAAAAGTTTTTCCAGTTCCGCCATCATCTCAGACAGTTGTTCCGTCGAAAAATTGAATTGGTTTTCTCCCAACTGCTGGAGCAGCTCTTCAAGAAGTGCTTGGCTTGCAGCTGCTTCGTTCAGCTGCTGAAATGCTTCCTGCAGCCGTTGATTTAGAGATTGTTCCAGCGCAGCAAGTTCCTCCAATGTGCTGGCAGGGTTGTTGCCGCTGGCATTTTCCTGCAGTTCTTCCAACGCATTCTGGAGAAAATCTTTTTCCTCTTCCTCAAGAAAATCTTCTTCGTCAAGTGTTTCAATGGTTTCTTCCAGATTTTTAAAGTCTTCTGCCAGATCAAAGGTATAGTTGACTTTTTCCGCGAAGGCGGCAAGCAGGGCAGGGGCACTGAGCAATATCGCGGCACAAAAGATCGCGGTAAACAACAGCGTTCCAGTATTGCGGCTGTATTTCAGTCGGAAACGGATCTTCCTGCCGTTGCCGGGGAGTTCCGTTCTCCAGCTGCCTAAGTCGATTTCCGTCCCGGCGCAGGCAAAGCCTTCTGCCTGGGTACAGGCATCGTACAATACAACAAGCTCCTGCAGGGATGGAAGTCTTCGGTAAGCTCGCAGCACTGCAAACAACAGTGCCGTAATGGCCAGAGTCAGCAATAGAGTCAACTGGGAGGACAGGTGAAATTGACGGAAGGCCAATTCCAGAAGAGTTGCCAGGCCGGAGAGAAACGCTGCAATTGCCAACGGCAATTGAA
>ERZ1034917.1390-NODE-1390-length-15138-cov-4.458861_pt1 | contig 15138 bp, 20 predicted proteins | sample MGYA00520605_ERZ1034917 | MGnify/ENA primary metagenome ERZ1034917 (study PRJEB33766, sample SAMN09781784) | gut metagenome | biome: gut microbiome | host: Homo sapiens | place: Madagascar | study: EMG produced TPA metagenomics assembly of the PRJNA485056 data... | reverse complement strand
TCAAGCGCTGCCGCAGTCTTTGTGTCGGTGTACGACTTGGCGGAGGCTTCTGCGCCCGCGGCGGCATTGTCGGCATATTCCTTTGTCGCATGCCCCGCAAGACTCTGGTGTTTGTTTAAATATCCGCTGTCATTTTCAAGCTCCGATACCTTTGTAGGTTTGATACTGTCCGCATATTCCTTTGCGTTTTCCTCCGCTTCTGTTGCCTTAGCTTCCGAGTATTCCTCGGCAGCTGCAAGTGTCGCGGCGACTTTGGTATCTGCGTATGACTTCGCCGCAGTAAGAGCTGCGTCCGTTTTGCCGTCCGCATACTGTTTCGCCGCCGTTTCTGACGCCTGCGCCTTTGTGTCAGCGTACATCTTTGCGTTGCCTTCCGCAGTGTCCGCCGCACTGTCTGCGTAGGTTTTTGCTCCCTCCACCGCGCCGCCGAGCTTTTCGTCCAAAAGTTCCGAATTTTCCTCGGCAAGCTGTTTGATGTAGTCGTCCCACACGCTCGGCGTAGGTACTACCGCGCCGTCGTTGTCGGTTATTCCCGCAGTTTTGACCTTTATATACACATCATCAGCCGTGATAAGGTCGCCGCAGAACGCCGACACATAAAACCCCGGAGCCTTTATAACCTCCCACGGAACGGTACATTTTCCGTCCGTGAGCAGCGCCTGTTGCGGCTTGCCGTCACGCGTGAACACAGCGACAATGCCGCCCGTCCACTCGTCCGAAAATTCAAACTCCGCCGTAAGATAATTTTTGCTGTCCGCAACCGGCACAAAGCTGTCCGTCCTCGTCAGCGTTTGGTTTGATACCTTGAATTTAAGCATAAATTTCCCTCCTTTTATACGAGCGCCATTTGTAAGCCCATGACATACCGTGAATCTTCCGCTGAAATTGTAATTTGCCCCGGAGCTACCGATACGGATACTTCACCCGCTATACGCGAATAATAATTACTGTACCTGAGATTAACGTTTGTAAGAAGCTCTATCCATTTACTGTTTTTTAAATCATATATGCCGAACGTCATGTGGTATGACGCGGTTGCGTACGAATTTGTCGTCACAATATAATTAAACTTGCCCGCATCCACAGGCAAAACGATTGAACAGCCGCCCTCGGATTTAGTCACCGTCTCATCTGTGAATGCAAACTCATAGGTCGCATTTGTGCCGAGTGTCGCAACCTTTGACCGTGCGGGAGTTCGTTTGTCTGTCAAAACACCCGCCGCGGAAATTGCCGCAAGCTGCACAATGTAATCAGTGGCTGATGTCGGCAACGTTTCTCCGAAAACAATATCCGCCGTCTGTGTCGCAGCGCTGTATACCGCGTACACATACCCCGCCGTACTTGCGGGAACAGTGATAAGATGTCCCGCTCCGCCATTCTCGGAATCAACCGTCATTACAACGCCGTTCGCAAAATATATAATTCCCGGCGCAACTGTTACAGTCGTTCCGGAAACCGTGCATTTGCAGCCGTCAAGGCTTGTCCCGCTCCCAATGAGCGCGGATGTCAAGCCGTTTAAATCCTCCGCGGTGTATGTGTCCTTTGTCGGAAAAGGCGCGATTCCCGCTCCGACAAGATTTTTTGTAATGTTGTTGACGTCCTCGGTGCCGTATAAAGCGTTATCTATAAAGCTGTGTTTTATCATTTTTATGCCCTCCCTCTGATTATTTTTCTGAATATGCTTTCCTTTACCTTGCCGAAGGTAGGCGTTACGCGGTGTGCGCTCGCCTCGTATACCTCCGTCACGGCGGTTATTTGCTTTGTCACGGTAATTTCGCCGCCCGAGATAAAGTGTTTTATACTTACATAATCGCCTATGTTCCATACCGTTCCGTAGTCATCGGGTCTAAGAATTTCCGCATCAAGTGTTTCGGAAACGCTGTCGCGGATTGTTTTCAGGGCCGCCGCCTTTATCTCGTCTGTTGTGCCGCTTTCTGTTGCAACCGCCTCAACGCGTTCAAGACCCGTCTTTGTCTCTGAATAAACGGTTGAGGTGTTGCCTTCGCTGTCAGTGTTGTATATGACATTTTTCTCGCCGAGAGCATCAAGAGTATATTCACAGCTCTTTATGTTGTTTTTGCGCTTGGAATATACATGACTGACCGTTTTTGGCACACATATGTCGAATACCATTGCCCCGTCCGTGACCGCAATGTCATATCCCCAGTCCTGAGTTTCGCATATCGCCGCCACGGTGTCAGAAAGCAGCTCCGCGCCGTCTATGGTGTGGCTTACCGTTTCGCCGCGCGCCGCGTTCTCTGCCGAACTGAATTTGTCTATACTCCTGTTTCCCTTTATGGTGTCGCTTATGTAGCCTTTTATAACAGTTTCGGCTTTGCCCGATTTGCTCCCCTGCGCAACCCTCTGCGCAAGTATGTATTTGAGATCAAAGCCTTTGATTATGATCTCGCTGTCCGTTTCTGAAATGTATTTGATTATTCCGTAATTCCTTTTGTGATTGATTATGTTATTTTTTTTCAGATTGGTATTGCCGGAGGCTTTGGGCAGTTGAACGGTAAACGTGCCGTAGTCGTTGAAATTCTTTTCAAACTCGACCGAGGTATACCTTGTAATTGTACTGATAATTTTAAGCGTGCTGTCAAGAACGCGTATCATATGAATCCCCCGTTTCTATATCCCCACATACGGACGGTAAAACTCAACCGCAACCCTAAGGCTTTGGTTTAGTCCGTTGTTGGTACATTTGATTTGATTGCCGCCGGGTATGAGCGCAAAGTCCGAAAAATCGTTGAAGTAATCCAGAATATCAACACCGCCGGCAGTTACCGTAAGGCTTTGACAGTCTATCAGAATTTGTGTTCCCGCTGTTATGCTGTAGCCTGTCATTGTTATCTTTTTCCCCGTAGTCTCGTTTGTGAGTTCAAGGGATTCCGTCTTATCGTTGCTGTCGGAAATAATTTTCACGCGCGGGAAAATATCAAAATCGTTCGTGTTTATAATGGTTGCGCCCGAAACCGTACTGCCGAAACTGCGCGGGAGCGTGAACGGCATAGGCAGATTTTTAATGCGCGTATGTGCCGCAATCTCCGTCTGCTGTTCGTCATACCAAAAGAAGCCGGGCAGGGTGAAGTTAATATTAAACTCCGCCGCGGCTCCGGCAGGTTTTGCCGTTACCGGCGCGTCTGCCACTGCCTCCGCAAAATATCCGTGCGTGCTGCTGCTATACATAAGACGGTGCGCGGTTTTACCGCCGCACTTCTCATAGAGCTTTATCCTAAGCTCCTCAACACTCTCGCCCTTACGCGGGAGAATGTGACCGCGGAGCGACACAATACGCGGCTCATATCTGTAATTTGAATACTCCGAGCCGTCTGTAATAAGGTCGTCCTTTTGGAATGTGGTGGAAACCTCGTTCGGGGAAAACTCCGAAAAGATGTACGGCGTATATTCTACGCCGCCGTCCTTTTTAACCCAGTTTTCCGCTCCGATAACGATTCCGTTATAGGCAATGTATTTATTTGTCATGCAAGAGCCACCTCCGCGTTTTTCAATGTCTTTTTAAGCGCCGCATTGTTCTCCGAAACCGTGCCTTTGTAGCCGTAGTAGTTTTGTGTTACATTATTCACGGTCTGCCCTTCGCGCTGACCCGCTTTTCTTGCGGTGTTGTTGTTGCGCATATACGAAACCGCGTTTTTTGAAACCTTTTTCAATGCCGAATAACCTACGTTGTCATCCGCTGTCCGGTAGAGCTGCTGACGTGCCGCGATCGCCTTTTGCATTTCCGCATTAAGCTTTTCAAGAGCAACACGCTCCTGCACAAGTTGGAGCTGATATGCCTTGCTTTCCTGTGAATTGTCGCCTGTCAGTTGCTTTGACTCCCAAAGCGCGTCATTTACAATCTGCACCGCTTCGGACTGCTTTGTTATTTTTGACATCAGTAAACCTATCTGCTTGTCGCTCTTTGCCGTTTCGGAGGCGTTGGGGTTTTGCAGGCTCCAAAGCTCATACTCGGCATCGGCGAGTTTTACGTCCGACTCATTTATGCCAAGCTCGTCCGAAATAAAGCTCTTTAGGTTGTCAATCTTCTTTTTCAGCGCGTCCTCTGCGCTCATGTCGGCGGTTATTCCGTTCGCCAAACCCTGCATAAGGAATTTACCGACCTTTTCCGACCATTTTGACGGCGAATGTTCGTCGAACCCGTCTTTGTTGGTAAACCATCCCTTAATTTTATCGACTACGCCTTTGACTTTCCCTTTCAACCAGTCAATCTTATTTGCTATCCCATTCCACAAGCCCTTTATAAGGTTTGCGCCGATTTCTTTTGCGCCGGAAAACCAACGAATTATGGATTTTATTAAATTATCAACCCACGCTTTGAATTTGGGGTTTAATTTGTAAAGCAGGGCTATTGCGCCTGCTAGCGGATTGATGATAATAGCAATAATTTCTTTCCAATTATTCGATACAAACTCCACTGCGTCGCAAACGGCTTTTTTTATCCATTCCCACACGGAAATCCAAAAATTTCGAAAACCTTCGCATTTATTCCACAGTATGGCGAATATGGCAATCAGGGCGGCTATTGCCATTATTACAATTCCCACGGGATTGGCGCTCATCGCTACATTAAGCGCCCATTGCGCGACTGCCGTAAGGTTTATGACGGATTTTATTGCATTCATAACATTAAACAGCGCAGATATTCCTGCCGCCGTTTTTCCCACTAAAATGAGAAGCGGTCCTATTGAGGCTACTATGCCTGCAATAGTTATAATCATGCCTTTTGTTTTATCATCAAGGCCTGTAAACCACTGTGTAAAATTTTTAACCTTTTCAACAAGCCCCTCAAGAATCGGTACAAGCATGGTTAAAATAGAATTTCCTAAATCAGCGCCCGCAATTTTCAAATTGTTTAAAGCGACCTTCGCCTTGTCCGGAGGATCTAATGTCGCATTGAAGGTATCCTCTACGGTACTGCCGTACTCTTCCATGGATTTGCAAAGGTCTTCTACGCTTAATCTTCCTTCGCGAATAGCGTTTGTCATTTCCGCAGCGCCTTTTGTTCCGAATACTTCTTGCGCCTCTTTGAGAGCGTCGGTTTCGTTTTTTGCGTTTTTGATACTTTCAATGGTCATTTTTAACCCTTGCTCCATTGAAAGTCCTGACTTGGCGTAATTTACAACGGCTTTTTTCAGTCCGGCAAGAGCTGTAGTAGAGTTAACGCCGTTTTTCTCGAATTCAGCCATAAGCCCGATTGACTGCTCAATAGATAAGCCCATTTCCTTAAATACTGAGTTGTTTTCAAGAACGCTGTTCATCAGCGTATCAACAGAAATACCTGTTTCCTGTGCCTTGACGGTTATAAGTCCCAGTACATTTGGTGTTTGTGCCGCGTCTACATTCCATGCCCTCATAATTTTATTTGTCATTCCGATAGAATTATTGAGGTCTGTTTCGTTTATTTCAGCGAATTCGATAAACCTTTTTGAAAGCGTTTCAAGTGTTTTACCCGTTACGCCAAAGCGCGTATTTACTTCACCGATTGCAATTCCCGCATTTTCCGCGGTTGTAGGAAGTTCACTGAAAACAGCGTCCATACTGCTTTGTAACCCTTCCAAAGATTCGCCCGTTGCGCCTGTTTTGGTAATGATAGTATCATAACCCGCGTCAAGTTCGCTAAACGCCTTGACGCTTGCCGCTCCGATTGCGGCTATTCCGACAGAAATCGGTAAAAGTTTTTTTCCTTCTTTATCCGTTCTTTCGCCAAACTCCTTTGTAGCATTTGCCGCTTTCAGTAAAACGCTGTTTGCTCTTTCCGATTCGTCTTTTAATTTTTTCAGACTGTTCTCCGTTTCCACAATCTCGCGCTGGAGCTGACGGTACTGTTTTTCATTTACCTCGGTGCCGTTTTGCATATCGCTGTCGGCTTTCGTTTTTGCATCTTTCAGTGCGTTCAGCTTTTCCTCGGTTGTTTCTATAGATGTGGAAAGAAGCGCCTGTTTCTGCGCTAAAAGCTCTGTGTTTTTGGGGTCGAGCTTTAAAAGGCGGTCAACCTGATTAAGCTCCTTTTGGGTAGCGCCGAGCTGTTTGTTTACACTCGTTAATGCCTTTGAAAGTCCCGACGCGTTTCCGCCTATTTCAAGCTCAATACCTTTACTTTTTTGGTTTGCCATTTTTCACCTCTTAAAACCTGTCAAAATCCTCTTGTGTCGCCTCTGTTTCGCTGTCATACTCAAAATCATCGTTTTCGCGTTCTATGAACATATCTGTTATCATTCCTATGCTTAACAGGTCAAGGTCGGATATTGAAAGTCCGATTTGCAGACAGCGAAGATACAGAAGCGGGGTTGTCATCTCGCGATTGCTTTCAGCTTGTTTTTTTTTGACGTTACGGTAGTTTCAAGATTTGCCCCCCACAGCTCGAACAGTTCCGGCAAAACCTCGTATATGTCAAAGACCTTGAACTCGTCAAGCCAGTCGGAAATTTCGCCGATTTGTGCATTCGCCTGCAAAGCCATTGTATAGGCTATATTCTCAAACATGGTAAGATCGGGAATATCAAACTGCCCCCTTTTGTGCTGCTTGGCAAGCTCCGCCATGTCGCGCATCATATCCCTGCGGAATTTCAGCCGATACAGTCTCGGCGTGTTCGCCGTTGCCTTGAACTTTATTTCCCTGCCGTCAATCGTTATTGTTTTTTCCATGGTAATCACTCCTTACGCACTTGCGGCCGGAATATATACCGCCGTAAACCAGCTGTCATACTTCGCCTTGCCCGCGGTTGTGTTTGCCGCCTTCGCCTTGATATAGCCTGTGTCCTCTGCCGGACGTGCGGTAAACGAGCATTTGTCCGTCTTGTTGGTCTTGCCCGTCTCGCTCTCTACGCTCGGTTTGGTGCAAAGGCAGTTATAAAGAACGTGCCTTGTCTTGTTTGCATCGCCGTCAAACTCGAAAAGGAGCGCGGTCGGCTTGGGAACATCGTCCTTGCTCTCAATCAGAACGCCGTCCGAGTTTACCGTACTGCCGAACAGCGCCACGCGGTCGGCGTCCGTCAGTACCTGAAATTCAATGTCGCCGGTATATCCGTTGTCCTCCGTTGTTACCGCGTACTCGGGGTTATCGTCTGCCGCAATCGCCGTACGCGTTATGTCGGGCGAAACCGAGAGCGTAACCGCGCCGTAAATCCTCACGGGCGTTCCGTATGTGACCGTACCCTCCGAAATTGTAACCGGGGCGCGGTATACGTTTTTCAGTCCGAATTTAATTTTGTTTTCTGTGTTTGTTGAACCTGCCATTTTTTAATCCTCCTATAAAGTTATTTCATAAATTACCTCAAAGAGCTTTTCGCTGTCGATATAGCTCTCTGTGCAATCGTAATCGATTTCGGCGCTGTCAAGTAGCGCCTCTATTTTCTTTTCAAGCGCCGTGTCCTTCTTGTCTGTATACAGTCCGATGTCATAGTCGCGGAATGAGTAGTATGTCCTGTCATCTGCCTTTATGCCGTCCTTGCCCGTACAGACAAAGATTATAAACGGCGGCTCTTTCGCGTCCTTAAAGTGGTGATACGCAACCGGCAGTCCGCTCCGGTTTAAAAGCTCCAGTAATTCCTTCTGCGTCATTTTTTAAGCCTCTTTTCTACACGTTCGGGAAGTGTGTCCGCGATTTTCTGTCCCTGCTCCCAGTGCGGTCGCGGCTGCGCGACAAGCGGAGTCGGCGCGCCCTTTTTGCCGTGACCGTATTCAAGCAGGTGCGTAAGCTGATATACCTTGTTGGAAAGCCTTACGCGGTGATAACCCATGCCGTCCGCAACGAGCTTTTTGCGGAATCCGCGGCGGTATTTGCCCGTTCCCTTAATCTTCTGCCTTGCCGCCGAGCTGACCGCCTCCAGCGCCTCATCCGCAACCGCGTCGATTTCCTCCTTCATGGTTTCGTCAACCTCGCTGCTGTACTCTTTAAGCTGTTTCATTATCTCGTCCGCAAAAACGTCAATTTTCATCGTCTGTACCCTCCGTATAAACGGGCGTATTCCGCCGCGCGGTGTAAAGCTCGCATATTCCGTCCGTCCTCTCAAACGTGCGGTATATGTCGTAGTATTCGCCGCGTACGCTGACAACTTTCTCGCCGCCGTACTCAACCGCCCATATTTCAAGGCAATTTTCCGCCTTCAAGCCCTGCTGACCCGCGGCTATGTGTTCGGCTCTCTGTGCGCTTTTTATCGCGGCGAACACATTGCGCGTGCCGCGTGCGACCTCAATAATATTTCCGTCATCGTCCTGTGTGCATTCAAATGCAATCAGTGTTATAAGCTCATTCACGGTAGTCCTCCGACATACTCAGCGCGTCCCTCAGCGCCTCGTAATTTCTTCTGTACATCTCGCCCTTGCCCATAAAATCAAACTGCCATTTTACATACAGTTCGATTGCCTTTTCGCGCAGTCCGACATAGCCGAGCCGTGACAGGCGTCCGCCGTTTTTATCCTCACGGCGAACACCCACACGCTCAAGGTCGTCAAGACACATTTCCGCATTGCGCAAAAGCTCATTGTCGAGCGCGTCTGTCGATATGCGCATACTCTCTTTCAGCTGGGCGGCAATCTCTCTTGTGTCCATTATGCCTTACCTTATGACGTAGCCTTTACCAGCTTGACGAACGCGGCAGCGTCCGCAACCTTGGAATCGAACATAGAGCAGCCGAGGAACTTGTACGAGTTTGTATCGATGTCAAAACCGCTTACAATGTTGATTTCCTCCGAAAGGTTTGCAACAATCTTCTTGAAGTCGCCGAGGTATGCCTCGTGAACGGTTACGTTATCGTCAAGCATTACCGGGTAGCCGTGAATGAAGTAGCTGCCGTTCTCGTCACGCACAAGGTTGTTCTTTGAGGAATCCTGAAGCGGCATAAAGTCGTTAAACAGCGTCTTTTTGCTCATAAGGAACTTTGCGTTTCTGTCATAGCCGCCGTTGAGCAAGCCTATAAGCGTCCTTACATTTGCCGCTGTGAGGTCTGCCGTCTTTGTAACCGTAACCGAATTTGTCGCGTCCCATGTGCCGGCAGTGTCAACGCCCTGCGGCTGTGACGAGCCTGTGCCGAGAATTAGGTAATATGCGATTTTGTCGGTTATCTTCTCCGCAAGCATATCTGTGAGCCATGCCTCGAACGCGTCAATGCTCATTGTCATTACCGACTTTGAAATCTGAATCAGCTTGTTGATTTCGTACGCGCCGAGCGATACCTTTACAAGAGTATCAGCCGCCGCGGTAAGAGCCGCGTTCTCGCTGTGTATGGCCGCGTCCGCCGTTGTGCCTTCAACCGCGAATGTAACATTGCCCGCAACGTGCAGAAGCGTAACCTCGCCCAAAAGCGGCGCGCGCTGCTTCATCTTGGTTATAATCTCATTTGCCGTCTGTGTCGGAATTACCGCGCCCGCCGAGCCGGCAGCCGTTGTAAATGCTCTTTTTTCGATATCGGTCATTTCAAGACCGCGGACGTGCTTTAAGTATGCCGAGCGATACTCCGCACTTGACCTGTCAAATGTTCTTTCCTCCGGTGCGGGCGGTGTAACCGGGTCACCGTTTCCGAACTCGCCCGCGCCGATTTTGCCGAGCAGTGTTCTGCGGCTCTCAATCTGCTCGCGGATGCCCCTGCGTTCCTCTGTCAGTCTGTCTACCTCCTCGTTAAGCGCTTTTATGTCCGCGCCGTCCTCGTTCAGCTCGCCGCGAATTGCCGCAAGCCTCTGTTCAATCTGTTTCAATCTTTCTCCCATTTTTAATCCTCCATTTTTAATTTTATTTTTAAAATATCAACAGCCCTTTTTCTGCTTTCCGCAGCGCGTCTGTCACTTTCCGCGGCAAATGCGTGTCTGGCTGATATTTCCGTTGAGTTGTATGCGGGAATGTCCACCGCCGAAACATCGAATATCTTTCTGAATTTCTTTATTCTGCGCACCTCGCAAACAGCGCCGTTTTCCGCTTTCCGCGTGGAAAACTCCTGCTCTGCAACCGTAAACGCAAAACTCATTTTGTCTATAAGCCCCGATTCAATATCGCGGTAAAGGCTCCTGTGACCGTCATCGTCCGACATTAGGTGCGCCCGCATATGCAGTCCCTCGCCGTCCGCGGTCAGTTCCAGCGTCTTGTTGCGCGTGCGCGCGTACACCCGCCCGCGGTGGTTGTAGTTAAATATAACGTCGCTTATATCCGCTCCGTCAAAGGCTCCCGCGTCCACTACCTCGCGCAGCTCATAGCCGTCCTCGGAATAAAGCACCGTTTCCGCGCCGAATGTACACGGCACACCCTCAACGGTCAGCTCCCTTCCGTCCTCCGAACGTCTAAACTCTGCCGCGCGGAAGTCGCGGAACTGTACGCCCTTGTCTTTTATAAGGCGTTCTATGTTCTCTGTCTCACTGTTCATTGTCTGTATCTCCTTCCTTGATTTCCGTTTTTGTGCCTGTATCGTCCGAGCCGATTTTGTCAGTCTCTGTGTATTCCTTTCTGATGAAACGCTTGTCGCCGCCGTCCACCGGAGCCATATTGAATATTTCAAGACCCTGATTGTGGGTCAGAAAGCCGCGGTCAAAAAGCTGCGTGACCGTGTTCAGCTTTTCGCTGTTGCTTAAATACTGCAATCGGTTTGCAGTAAATATAACGCTGTTTCCAAACGAGATTTCCCGCTCCGAAAAAAGCATATTCGTATGTACAAGGCTTGCCTCAATCGCAAACGGCTCTATGCTCCCCTCATAGTACGCGTTCCACGAATCGGAGTTGAATTTATTCTGCAAAATATCCTCGTTGGTGCCGAAGTACGTAAACACGTTCTCTTTGATTTGATTCATCTGCAAGGGATTTACAACAAACGGGCGGCTGTCAATCTGTTTTATCTCCTGATATTTTTGGTCTACAAGCAGCACTCCGCCGTTATTGTCCGCTCCGAAATTGTTTTCACGAAATCTTACGCGTTCGGCTTCAATATCCTTTGCCTTGAGCGCTCCCGCAAGTCTTGCCATAAACCGCAGCGACGCCGAATTTTTAACGCCCTCGATAATTCCCTGATTGTTCGTATGTATGAGATTCATTGTAGGCTGCAAACAGGCATTGCTTTCGCCGAAAAGCTCGTCCCTGTACTGATACTGCGTCATAAGTCCCATGCGCTCCAGCTCGCACGCGCCGTGTCTGCCGTTGCCGAAGTCGTACCGCACATACCGCGTACCGTCAACATCGGTAATGCGGCACTTCTGCATAAGCAGCGGATAAAAACCCGTTATACAGCCGTATTCATCTTCAAGCGGCGCGATAAAACAGTTGTTGTCCACCTTGTACATCGTTGCAAGGCGGTACAAATACTTTTTTGTGTCCATAATCGGGTTTGGCTTAAACTGGAGCTTTCTCTCGATTACCTTGTTGCCGCTGCCCTTTACCTCGGGCTTCAGCTTGCTGACATGGGTCGCAAAGCTGTGTATCTCCGCGCGGGTCAGCTCCATTTCATAAACGCCGCCCTCAAACGTGGAAAAGCACGGTGTGTATGCCTTCATCAGCTTAAAGTAATTGTTTACCTGACGCTCCATTCTCTCTTTTTTCCGTATGCTGTCAAACAGTCCCATCCTGTTCATCCGCTCCCTCGTTAAGATTTATGTATTGTCCGAGCTTATCCTTCAACACCTTATAGGCGCACAGCAGAGCGACCGCTCCGTCAATTCTCTGCGTTCCGTCAAGCTCCTTTACAATCTGCGTGTTGCCGTTTATATCCCGCTTTTCGCGCGAGTTATAAAGACACCACTTGTCTATCGGGTTGTTATTATATATTACCCTGTGACCCTGAAAATCCGCCTTTAATTCCTTCATCGGCTGACTTAGTGTGATTACACCCTGTCGCACGGGTATCATGCAGTTTGCTCCGAACTCTGCCTTAAAGTCCGCAAGCAAGCTGTCGTCAATATGCCACGGGTCGTAGCCGATAAAGCTGACATATAGCTCCTCGGTGTCGCGCAGCTCCTTAAACCATTCAAGGAATATGCGCTTGTCGCACTTGTTTCCCGGACAGGTCCGCATATATCCCTGCTGTACCCAAAGCGAATACGGCGCGCTGTCGCGTTCTCTGCGGTTGCCGCTCCGCGCCTGTTCGTCCAGAACACTCTGCGGAATCCAGTACATTGACCGAACGTATATGTTATCGTCACCCGGTCGCATACATATCGCCTTCGCCGCGTTCAAGTCGATTGAATCCGCCGCGTCAAAGCCGCCGATTGCGTAATCGAATTTTATATTCGCTACCGTTTCGTTATTAAGCTCCTCCCATTTCAGCCACGCCGTCTCCGGCGTTTGTTTCAGGTTAAAATCCTTAACGAGTACGGTAGGCTTAAAGCTCGGGTCATCCTTTGCCTTCTGTACCATTTCGGCAAGGTATTTAAACGACTTGATTGTGCCGATTCCGGGGTTTGCCTTTATCCAGCATTTCTCATCGTCCCACTCGTTGGGGTCGTCAAGCTCATATATGAACGGCAAAAACCGCTTGTTTTTCGCCTTGCCGGAAAGCACGTCCTTTGCGTAGTCATACTGTTTATCAAAAATTCCTTCTCTGACAAAGCCGTTTGTCGTGATACAGAATAAAAGCGGCTGACTCCGCGCGCCCATTGCTTGCTTTATAAGGTCGTAGATGTCTCGGTTTTTAATCGCCGCAAGCTCATCTATTACCGCCATGTGAACGTCAAGACCGTCAAGGCTGTTCGAGTTACTCGCAAGAGCTTTTATAAATCCCATGTTATAGCTGAAATACAGGTCGTTTGCCCGCTTTCGGATATGCTTGCGCAGGTGCGGCGATTGCCGTATCATTTTATGGCACGTGTTAAAGCCGAGCTTTGCCTGTTCAAGCATTGTAGCAATGTTGTATATCTGCGGCGCACCCTCGCCGTCATTTACCAGTCCGTCAAGCTCTATCGCGCCCGTCTCGGTTGTTTTGCCGTTTTTTCTGCCCTCGATAATGAGGCATTCGTTGTATTGGCGAAGGTTGTTGTCGTCCACAAAACCGAATATCGCCTGAAAACGTGCCTTTTGGAAAAGCTCCAGCTTCAGCGGCGTTCCGATTTTGCCTGTCGGCAGCTTACAGAACCGCTCTATAAAATCGGTGTGCGATTTTGCGATTTCAGCGTCAAAGTGGTATTCCTTCGGGTTTGCATACTGCTTAAGCAATATCTCGCTGACACGTTTCATTGACTCGCACGCGACAATTTTGTTGTCAAGTATCTCGGTAAAGTATTTTTCAAATTCAATCATCTGTTTTTTACAAAATCCATAAGCTCGTCATCGGTCTTGCCGTCCTCCGGCAGCATATCGCAGAGCTGCTTTATAACCGCCGAATAATTTTTAATCATAGCGTTAAAAACCTCCACCTCAGAGCTTTTCTTTTTCCCTTTCTGATTCGCGCCGTTCTGGTATTCCTCCGTACACCCGTGTTCGGCAATGTGCTTTTGGAGTTTTTGCAGCTCCTGTGCCATAAAAGCCGCGCTTTCTATAAGCGGCGCAACTATTTTTTGTTTATTTTCATCAATATTTTTGAAAATTCGTTTAAGTTTCCGCATCTCTTTCGATGCTTCAATATCCTTTTGCATATCCCCGCAAAAAACTCCTTTCTTCAATCAGTATTTCGGTCTTTTTCGGCGTGGGTCAGTTTTGCTTTTTACCTACACCCCTCATGCACGCGTCATCCGTTGAATTTGCTGTCCCAGCTCGGTCTTTCGCGTTTTGCCGCTCGATTTCCGAATGGGGGGGGATTGGCTGACCGTCCGCGCCGAAAGCGCAAAGCGTTTGCTTGACTTTTACAAAAGCGTGAACGTCCTCGCGGTCGTGACACTCCTTGCAGTCATAGCGCAGATTGTCATGATTTAGCGCGACCTCGGGATTGTTTATATTCGCCGCCGTCAGCGGCTCAATGTGATGAACGATATACCCCGGCTCTTTGCCGCAGCTCTCGCACATACCGCCGTCAATCAGTCTGCGCTCCGAGATGTATGCACTGCGGCAAGCCGCCCATGCTTTGGAATTGTAAAATGCTTTCGCGAAATCCTTTGCCATAATAAAAAACCGTAAACCTTTCCTTGGTCTACGGTTATCATAACATAGAGTGAGTGTCAGTTATCACACACTTTTAATTTAAAATATTTTTTTATTTTTTGTGAAAAAGGCTTGACAAGTAACGCATTGCGTGGTATAATATATTTAGGAGGTGAGGGAATGCTTGATGACATAATAAAAGCTCTTACGATAGTTTGGTTAACAGTTCAAATAGCCGACAAGCTAAAACCAAAGAAACGTAAGAGCAAGAGGCGGAAATAAAAATCCGCCCCCCTTTATGGGGTTTGCTTTATTATATCACGAGCTATAATATTATGCAAGAGCTTTTAAATATTTTTCTCGTTTTGTTTGTTATTCTCAAGGTTATAGACCTGCATTCGCTTTCGGTTATTGATTGTGTTTTAATCGTGCTGTTTGCGGCGGATGTTATTCTATCTATAATCAAACTTTTAAAGGACAGGAAGTGATTTTCATGACATATGCCGATGTAAAGTCCGCGCGTATTGCTGCCGGATTGACTCAAAAGGCAATGGCTGAAAGGTTTGGCATTCCGATACGCACAGTGTCCGACTGGGAGCGCGATCTCAGAACTCCTTCCGATTGGGTGTGCGCATTGCTTGTTAATGCTATTAAGAATTTGGGCGGCGAATAACCGCCCTTTTTCATGCCCATTTCTCATAAAACATTTTCCGCAGTCTGTAAAGCTGACTTTCGCTCACGCAAAAAGATATAGCTATGCTGCGTATGCTGTCCTCGGTTGTCAGCACCGCATAAAGCGCCTGATAATATTCCGCTCCGGCAACGTCAACGCAAAGGCTCAGTATCTTGTCCTGCACCGCTTGCGGCTGTTTTCTGATATTTCGGCATATAAAATATATAAGCCCCTGTTCGTCATAGGTCAGTTTTATTCCCCGCATTTTCTTAAAACTTCTCATTCCCGCATTTCCTCCCTTTTTTCGTTGACTATAAACCGTATGTACTGCGGCAGGTCGGGACGGTACTCTGAACGCTGAACAAGCGTGCTGCCCGCGGGCGTTCTAAGCTCCGCTCCGTTTTTTGCGATTCTGTCCTCGGGAATCGGTCTTTCAAGGTTTCGGCTTGAAACATACTTTC
>ERZ1034917.1388-NODE-1388-length-15157-cov-5.429744_pt1 | contig 15157 bp, 10 predicted proteins | sample MGYA00520605_ERZ1034917 | MGnify/ENA primary metagenome ERZ1034917 (study PRJEB33766, sample SAMN09781784) | gut metagenome | biome: gut microbiome | host: Homo sapiens | place: Madagascar | study: EMG produced TPA metagenomics assembly of the PRJNA485056 data... | reverse complement strand
TTGAGCGCCGGCGTCTTGGACTTGGCGACAGCCGTCTTGCGGCCCTTGCGGACCAGCTGGTTAATAGTAGGCAAGTTCCTTCTCCTTCTTTACTACCTGGCTTCACGCAGCCTGACCATGCGGCTGCGGGAAACAGCGTGCCTGCTGGGAGAACCTCGTGCGAGGCGCTCCCCCATTTTCATGTACGCTCAGCTGTTGCGCACACGAAAATATACGCCGCAATGCGGCGCGAGTTGGTACTATAAGGCCCGAACACCAGCTTGTCAAACGCCACGCATCCGGGCGTGTCCATTCCCTAGGGTAAACGGCGCGACCTCGGGGGATCTTTCGGTGAAATGGCTCGCGAACAGGCGAAACGTGCGCTCTTGCGGCCGGTTTGCGCACGAGGGCGAGCTGCCGCGCGTCGCGCAAAGCAAAAACTTTGCCGTCTCTCCTTTTCTTCTCCATATTTCTTTTGGGGATGCATATGAAAGCGGGGCGCCTGAGGGAAGGCACCCCGAAACCATTGCGAGCCGTGATAGGGATGGATGAGCGACTCGCTCGGATAATCCTGTACTTTTTTATGATATGCCCTCGCGTAATAATGTCTAATATATCTTTGGAATCGAACCGATAACGCAATAGCTATGAAAGGCGCGCCCATGGAACTGCTCCAACTGAAATACTTCCTCGCCGTGGCCGAAAGCGAGCACATGACCAACACGGCCAGGCAGCTCCACATCGCCCAGCCCGCGCTCACGCAGTCGATCCACCGGCTCGAGCAGGAGATCGGCGTCCCCCTCTTCGAGCGCGCGGGGCGCGGGATACGCCTCTCCCCCGCCGGCGCCTACGTCCGCGACCGCGTGAGGCCCGCGATGGAGGCGCTCGAGAACATCGCGCGCGACGCGCAGCTGTTCCAGCAAGGCGAGCAGGACGTGGTGCGCGTGGGCGTGCATGCCGCCTCCGGCGTCGCCATTGACGGCATCGCCGCATACAGCGAGCTCAACCCCTGCGTGTCGTTCGAGGTCACGCAGGATGAGCGCGAGCGGCACCGCGACGTCGTCGTGACGACCGTCACGCCGCGCGGGTCGAACGCAATCGAGGGCGCCGCGGAGAAGACGTCGTTTACCGAGCGCATCGGCATCGCCGTGCCCGCAAGAAGCTCGCTTGGAGCCGTAGCGTCGCTCGCGGACTTCACGGGCGAGCGGTTCATCGCACTTGCGGGCTCGCGGCGCTTCCGCGAGGTGTGCGACACCCTCTGCGCGCGGCGCGCCTTCACGCCCCACGTCTCCTTCGAAAGCGACAACCCACTCGTCGTGAAGAAGATGATCGGCCTGGGGCTCGGCGTGGGGTTTTGGCCCGATCACAGCTGGGGCGAGCTCGACCCTGCGACCTGCAGGCTGATCCACCTCGAGGAGCCCGAGTTCGAGCGCACGGTCATCGTCGCGAAGACGAGCCGCTGCGCCGAGGGGTCGCAGGCCGCGCGGTTCTACGACTTCCTGGTCGAATACGTCGCAGACCGCTGGGAGGAGTAGCGCGCAAAAGACCCCGACGACCTGCGGATTCACCGCAAGACGTCGGGGCCTTCTCATACTCGGGCGAATTTCACGCACGGGCGAGCGCGGCGCGAAAGCGCTTCCCCGCCCAGGCGCCGTCTTACGCAGCGAGAATCGGGGCCGCGACCTGCTTCTTGCGGGAGAGCACGCCGGGCATCCAGGCGCTCTCGCCGTCGTTCAAGTTCACGCCGAACACGTCGGAGACGAACTGCGTGTCGCCCTCGGCGATGAACTGCGAGCCCTCGGCCAAGATGTCAGTCGCCAAAAACAGCATGAACTGATAGCCCTTGTCCGCGACGAGCGCGCGCATGGCCTCGCGGATTTCCGCCTCGCGGCCGAGCACCGCCTTCAAATCGACGGTCTCGAACTGGGCAATGAACACCTTGTTGCCGCTCTTGAGCTCGAACTCCTTCGCGTCGGCACCGATGATGTCGTCCACGGGCAGCTCCGCCGGGTTCGAGCGGCACTTGAAGATTTCCAGGCCGTACTCGACCGGGTCGACGCCGAGAAGCTTCGCCGTGCGGGCGATGATCTCGCGGTCGAAGTCGGTCGTCGTGGGGCTTTTCATGATGACGGTGTCGGTGAGCATCGCGCCGAGCAGAAGCGCCGCGATGGACTCGGGGAGCTCAACGCCCTCGATCTCGAACTCGCGCGCGACGATGGCGGCGGTCGAGCCGACGGGTTTCACGTTCACGCGAATCGGCTGCGCGGTCGTAAGGCCGCCCAGGCGATGATGGTCGACGATTTCCACGAGCTCGGCGACATCTAGGCCATCGACGGATTGAAGCGCCTCGTTGTGGTCGACGAGAATCACCTTGTCGCCCTCGACGACCGACTCGATGAGGCGGGGCTGCTCGATGTTGCGCTCGCCCATGATCCACTCGGTCTCGGGGGGCAGCGGGCCCAGGCGAACCGGCTCGTAAGCCGCCTCCTCGCCCGCGCGGCGCGCGAGCTCGTTTTTCAGGTAGGCGTACCCGACGGCCGCGCTGATAGCGTCGTTATCAGGGTTTTTGTGACCGACGACGATGATCGATGACATGTTCTCTCTCCTTGCTCATCCGCCGTGCGCCCCCGCGGGACCCCCAGCAGTCTGTTGAAAATGCCCGAACAGTATAGCGCAACCGCGCACGGCGAGCGCCGAGCCGCGGGCGCGCGGCAGGGTCGGGCGGCTTATCCCACGCAGGACTTGATGGCGGTGACGGTAGCCTCATAGCTTTCCTTCACCTGAGGGAACAGCTCGCGGGCGCAATCGAGGTCCGCCTCGCCGCGCAGCGCTTCGGTAATCTCGGAGGCGGGCCCGAACAGGTTGTCGAAGCCAAGGTTTTGGCACACGCCCTTAAGCGTATGCGCGGCGACGAACGCCTCCTCGCCGTCGCCCGCGGAAAGCGCGGCCTCAAGGCGCGGGAAGCTGTCATCTTGCAGAAACTTGCCCGCGAAGCGCTCGACGAGCGAATCGTTCATGAGCCGCTTGACCACGCCGTCGTAGTCGGCGCCGATGCTTTCGTAGGCTTCCCTGATGGTTGTCACGAAGCACCTCCTTTTCCGTATGCAGTAAAGACGTGCCCGTTGCTAGTAATCACTTTCTCGTGAATAGGGGGGGGGGGTGACTTCAGATGTTGAAATCACCTGGGCGATGCGGTCCTTCACATCGACCAGGCATTCCAGAAGCAACGGATTGAACTGACCGCATTCCCCGTCCAAAATCATGCGAATCGCCTCTTCGTGCGCGATGGCATCTTTGTATACGCGTTTCGCCGTCAGCGCATCGTAGACGTCGGCGATCGAGACCACCTGCGCCGAGATGGGGATCTCGTCTCCCACAAGCCCGTCGGGGTAGCCCCCTCCATCGTATCGCTCGTGGTGCCAATGGCAGATTTCGATCGCAATCTTCACAAGCGCGCTGTCCTTGTATTGATCGAGCTTCTCGAGCATCTCGGCGCCGAGCGCGGCATGCGTCTTCATGATCGCAAATTCCTCGTCGGTAAGCTTGCCGGGCTTGTTCAAGATCTTGTCGTCGATCGCCATCTTGCCGATGTCGTGGAGCGCAGAGGCCATGGCGATCATGCTGCGCTTCGAGCCGGGGATGGAGTACTTGCCGCTCTTCTGCACCAGACGCTCAAGAAGAAGCTCGGTGAGCGCGCCGATATGGTGCACGTGCGCGCCAGACTCGCCGTTTCGCAGCTCCATGACGCCGCTCAGGACGTCGACGAGCATGCGACTGTTGCGTTCCTGCTCGTAGAACTGCTGCACGAGCAGGGCCGTCAGGCGGCGCTGCTTCGCGTAGAGGCGCACGACGTTGCTCACGCGGTGGCGCACCACGCGCGTGTCGAAGGGGCGGCTCACGTAGTCGGAGGCGCCCAGCTCGTAGGTGCGCAACACGACGTCCTCGGAGTCCTCGCTCGAGATCATGACGACCGGCGTGTCGTCGATCCAGTTGTTGCGCGCCATCGCCAAGAGCACGTCGAACCCGCTCATGCCCGGCATGATGATGTCGAGCAGCACGATGGAAATCTCGTTCGCGCGGTTTTCGAGAATGTGGATGCACTCCTCGCCGCTGGCCGCCTCGACGATCTCGTACTCGTCCTCGAGCATGTCGTGCAGGATCTCGCGGTTCATCTCCGAGTCGTCGACGATGAGCAGAAGCGGCTTGAAGGTGCTCGGCTCATCGATCTCGTCCGAATCGGTGACGACGCAGCTCTTGCGACGCTTGGCGCGGTACATGAGCTTGTCGGCCTGATGAACCGCATCTTCCACCGTGCGACCCGCCGAGAGCACGCCGCCGATGGAAAGAGAGAGCTGGATCTGCTGATACCCGGGAACCAACGACGAGTACACGCGCTCGCCGATCGCCGAGAGGCGCGCCGAGAAGTCGTCGACCGTGACCCCTTGGAGCACGGCGATGAACTCGTCGCCGCCGTAGCGCACGAGAAGGTCGTTGTCGCCCATGCAATCCAAAACCGCGTCGACGACCGTCTTGATCGCCAAGTCGCCTGCGCGGTGGCCGTAGGTGTCATTGATCAGTTTGAAGTCGTCGAGGTCCATGATGGCGATGCCGGCGGCCAGATACCGATGGCGCAGGCGTTCCTCGTAGTAGCGGCGGTTGAACGCCTTCGTGAGCGCGTCCTCGTAGAGAAGCGACTCGCTCACCGAGTCGTCCGATGTGGTGAGCGGGCGGGCGAAGAGCAGCACACGCGGTTCGCCGTCTACCTCAAGATAGCGGGCGGACGCCTTGTGGTGCACGTCCCCCATGTGCAAAAACTCGGTGCGCTCGCGCTTGTCGCGCAAAACCTCCTCGCAAACCTTGCGCATGCACGGACAGCTCGGCCCACTGAACAGGCAATACTCTTCCTTCTCGAGGCTTTGCGCGTCGAGCATCTCGGCAATCGGGTACTTCTTCCTGTATCCGACAAGCTCCTCCGCCGCCTCGTCGTAGGTCAATCGCTCGTAGCGTTTATCGTCGTCGCTCATCTAATCCTTCGCATCCCATCCCGCGCCTTGCCGCGTGCCGCATGCGCTCCCTGCGAGCTCCGCATCCGAAACGCGGCAGCCTGCTTGCGATTGTAGCGCTTTGCGTCCTTACCGTTTATCAGTAGTTTCCAAAGTTCATTCTTTCGAAATCGGGCCGCCCGGGCGCGCCGCGCGAAAGCGCGCAAGCTCGCGCACCAGCTGCTCGCTATCGAGCGGCTTGGAGAGATGCTCGTCCATCCCCGCCGCGCGCGAACGCTCGGCGTCATCGGCGAACGCATTCGCGGTCGTCGCGATGATCGGGACGCTCTTCGCGTCCTCGCGATCAAGCCCGCGGATGCGCCGCGCGGCCTCGAGCCCGTCCATCACCGGCATCATGACGTCCATAAGCACGGCGTCAAAGGCGTAGGGAGCGCTCGCCTCGAAGACCTCGACGACGCGCGCACCGTTTTCGACAAGCGTGACGCGGGCGCCCGCGCCCTCGAGGATGAACTGCGCGATTTCCCCGTTGAGCGCGTTGTCCTCGGCAACAAGGACGTTCATGCCGGCGATGGAGGGCGTCTCTCCGAGCGCCTCCTCGCACGATGCGCTATGCGAGGCGCGGTCGATCGCGAACGCGATGTCGATTGCGAACGTCGAGCCTTTCCCCTTCTCGCTTTCCAAAGAGATGGCGCCACCCATGTGCTCGACGATTTCCCGGCAGATGGCAAGCCCGAGCCCCGTTCCGCGATAGACCGTGCGCAGCTCGGGGTTTTCCTGCTGGAAGGGTTCGAAGGCGCGCTTTTGAAACTCGGGGCTCATGCCAATACCGGTGTCGGTGCAGGTTATCCGGAACGCGGCGCGCTCGCCTTCGCAGGACGTCTCGCGACAGGAAAGCCGCACCGTGCCGCCGTTTACGTTGTACTTAACCGCGTTCGTGCCGAGGTTTTCCACCACTTGCCGCAGATGCATCGGGCTGCCGATGAGGTCTTCGTGCTCGACGTCGACGTCGAGCGTGAAGGAAAGCCCCACGCCCTTCGCCTGCGGCTCGAGCACCGCCGCCGCGCCCCTCATGAGCTCGCGCAGGTTGAACGGCTTCTCCTCAAGCGCCACTTCCCCACCCTCGAGCTTGCTCATGTCGAGCATGGAATTCACCAAGTCGAGCAGATACCCCGACGCGTCCCAGACCTTCTGACGACATTCCTCCTGCTTGGCGATGTCGTCTGGGCATGAGTTCGCGATCTCGATCATGCCGCGGATGCCGTTGATGGGCGTGCGGACGTCGTGGCTCATGCGGCGCAGAAAGTCGGTCTTCGCGGCGCTCGCGCGGCGGGCCTCTTCGGCCGACGCCTCCATGCGCGCCATGTTCTGGCGCACCACCTGCATGCGCACGAGCGCAATGACGAGCACGGCTACCACGTAGGCGACGAAAATAAGAAGCAGCGTGGTGTTGCGCATCGCGTTGATCTCGGCTTTCGGGAAGAACACGTAGAGCGAGTAGCCGTCGACGGTCGACTTCGACCCAATCCAGCTACCGTGCGCGGTCGTCACCATCAGATACCCTGTTGTCTGGTCGATTTCAGCCCCATTCGCGAGAGACTCGGCGTCGCCGACGCTTTTGTCCTCGACGGACTCAGCGTTCGTGCTGATGACGTGCGACCCGTCGGACAAGGCGATGACGCCGCCCTTCTCGATGGAGTACCCCGTGAACACCGTGGAGAGCGACAACTCGTTGTCCGATGCGGGCGCTTCGGTCTTTTTCGCGAACGTGAAGACGATGCCCGGGGCGTCAGTGCGCGCGAGCGCTGCGAAGTCGTATTGGGAATCGCCGACCCAGATGCGGCTGAAGTAGACCTTCTTGGGGTAGGAGATGATGTTGGTGACGTTGTCACCCGTCTCGAGCACCTTGCTCCAGACGGCGCCGACTTCGTCTTTATCGCCCCATTCGTTCTCAATAGTAAGGTTGCTATCGAATAACGCGATGCCGTCGAGACGCTGCTCGTAGGCATAATCCGCAAGGTATTCCTGCGTCGCGCCGCCGCGCTCGGCGATCTCGCGCGAGAGCGCTTCGGTCTTGTCGGAGAGACGCACGAGGCTCTTCGAAGTGTCGGTCGCCTGGTAGTTTTCAAAGCGGATGAGACGCTGCTTGGCGTAATCGGCGACCTCGCTTACGACCGAGCGCGTCTCATTCACGGTAATCGCCTCGAGCACGGCCCACGACGCGCCCATAAGGAGCGCGCCGGCGAGAACGACGATTGCGGCAATGCGCGAGAGGCGCCGCTTCGAGCTAGTTCGAGGGCTCATCTATACCCCCCCCCCAACGCCTTTTCGGCGTCGATGCCGTACGAGGAGAGGATAGCGGCGCTCGTCCCGTCCTTCGCCATGTCGGCAAGCGCGCTTGAGAGCTTTTCGGGCACGTCGCCCGCATAGTTCTTCGAAAACGCAACGCCCACCTCGGAGAGGAAGAGGCTCTCGTCGAGCATGGTGTACTCGGCGGGATTCGCATCGACGAACAAGCGCAGGGCGCCCTCGTGCCCGCAGATGGCGTCCACGTAGTCCTTGCGCAGGGCCACATACATCTCGTCGAGCGCGGAAAAGCTGTACACCTTCCCCACCTCGGAAACCCGCGGGTCGTCGCCTTTGAGGATGACCCCTTCGGGAATGGAGGAAACCTGCACGCCAACGCGCTTTCCAGCCAGGTCGGACAGCGAGGAGATGCCGCTTTTGCCACGCACGACGACGACCTGGCGACTGTACATGTACGGCCCCGCCCAGCGGTAGTTGTCCTCGCGGCCGGTCATGGTGAAGCTGCCCCACAGGCAATCGACCTGGCCGCTTTCGAGAATCGAGTTCTTGTTATCCCAGTCGATGGTTTTGAAGATGGGCTTGTACCCGATGCGCCGACATGCCTCGGTCGCGAGCTCGACGTCGATGCCGGCGTAGGCGCCGTCGTCGCCAAGCGATACGAAAGGCTCGTAGATGTCGGACCCTATGACGAGTTCGGGCCGATCGTCGGTGGAAGCCTGCGAGCCGGATTGCGGGGAACACCCGAAAAAGAGCGCGCATGAAAGCGCCATTGCCAATGCAAGCGCCAATGATGCGAGCGTTCTTCGCGTCATCCCTCTCCTCCAAATGCAAACGCGAACTCGCGAAACGCCGCGCCGTTCGCTACCTAGCTCTTATGCCAAGAATCCTCAATGAGCGTATAGTTTACCCGTACTTCGCCCTGGCAACTGCTGCCTTTTTTGTGTAAACAGCGAGCTGACGTCTGTCGCGAATCGGTAGTTGGGGATGCTTGTTTCGTTCTTTGCGGCGCGAGCGGCGCGCCACCTTGTCCTTAAACCTTGAAGGAGCGCATTTCCCATGAAGACGCTTGGACTTCGCGACATCATCGGCCCGATTATGGTGGGACCCTCGTCCTCGCACACTGCGGGCGCACTGCGCATCGCACTCATGGCGAGGAATCTTTGCGCATCGGCTCCGCGCAAGGCGGAGTTTCGCCTTCTGGGGTCTTTCGCACACACCTTCCGCGGGCACGGGACCGACAAGGCGCTCGTCGCCGGCATGCTCGGGTTTGCAGCCGATGACCTGCGGGTACGCGACTCCTTCCAGTGGGCCGTCGCGGAGGGGCTCGAGTATTCCTTCGCGCCCGACGCGCAGGCCGACGACTTTTCCCACCCCAACACGATCGACATCACGGTAACCGACGAGGCGGGTTGCGTGGTCTGCGTGCGCGGCGAGAGCATCGGCGGCGGCGCGGCCGTGATCACGCGGCTCGACGGCATCGACGTGCAGATCACCGGCGAGCACACGAGCGTGGTCGTGCGCCAACGCGACGAGGCGGGCGTGCTCGCGCATATCGCGCAATGCATCGCGGACGCGCGCGTGAACATCGCGATCGCGCGCATGTTCCGCGAGCGCCGCGGGCAGGTGGCATACACCGTACTCGAATGCGACCAGATGGTGAGCGCTGAGGTGCGCCGCGCGATCGCCGCGCACCCCGGCATCTTCGACGTCCGCGTGATCCCCGCCGACAGCGCGGTCGAGGGCAGCGGCGCCGACGCGTGCGAGGGCGGCGACGGGCACACGCTCGAGAGCTTCGAAGCGCTCGACTTCACAAGTGGAAAAGAACTTGTGGCCTGGTGCAACGCTCACGAGGAGACCATTTCCCAGGCGTTTTGCGCACGCGAGGACGCGCTTGGCGCCTCACAGGGCCGCCCCGCCCACACGCAGGAGTACCTGAAGTGCGCGCTCGACGTGATGCGAACCTCGACGCTGCGCCCGATCGAGGAACCCGCAAGCTCGATGGGCGGGCTTTTGGGCAGCGAGGCGCAGCGTATGAGCGCATTCCACGCATCGGGGAGCAGCGTATGCGGCGATGTGACGGCGAAGGCGGCGGCGTATGCGATGGCCGTGCTGGAGACGAACGCGTCGATGGGGCGCATCGTTGCCGCCCCCACCGCAGGCAGCGCGGGCGTGGTGCCGGGCGTTTTGATGGCACTCGGCGAGGAGCGCGGGTTCTCCGACGACGATTTGGCGCGCGGGCTTGCCTGCGCCGCAGCCGTGGGATATCTCATCACGAGAAACGCCACGGTCGCAGGCGCGGAGGGCGGCTGCCAGGCGGAGGTGGGCGCCGCATGCGCCATGGCTGCCGCAGCGACCTGCGAGCTTGCAGGCGGCACGCCCGCGCAATGTCTGAATGCGGCGGCGAATGCGCTTTCGAGCCTGATGGGGCTTGTGTGCGACCCCGTGGCGGGGCTTGTGGAGGTGCCGTGCCAGAAGCGCAATGCGACAGGCGCCGCCGTCGCCCTCGTGAGCGCCGAAATCGCGCTCGCCGGCATCGGGAACTTAGTCGACTTCGACCAGACGGTCGACGCGATGTACGCCGTGGGCAAGAGCCTGCCCTTCGAGTTGCGCGAAAGCGCGCTCGGCGGCCTTGCCGCCACTCCTTCGGCCTGCGCCTGGTGCGAAGAGTACATGTGCGGGGACTAACCGAGCCCTCTCAAACGCCTGAATCGAAAAAAGTGGTCACGAATCCACGTTATGCGCATTCGCAACTGGTATCCAGGTTGAATTGCAGGCCGAACGGCTATCGTTTCGCCACATTTATACATGATTTGGGGTGTAACTAGCTTATCCCGCCCCTCACTGCGCCCGCAAGGCCATAACCCGGTGCGCATAACGCGGATTCGTGACCACTTTTCGGCGATCGCGGAATCGGGAGTTCCCCTCCGCCTGAAAACGCGCAAGCGGGCGGCACCGAGGCCGCCCGCTTGCGCGCTGCGAGTCGGATGATCTACCCGATTTTCACGATGGGAGCGTAGTCTTTCAACAGCTTTTTCGTTTGGCCGGACTTCGCGAAGCGAATATGGAGCGTGTCGCCATCGACCGTGACCACCTTACCTCGGCCGAACGTCTTGTGGTCGACCGCGTCTCCTACGGAAAAGGTGACGCCTGCGGCGGCCTTCTTGCCAGCGTTCGGGTTGGCGTACCCGCCCGAACTGTGAACGCTCGACCCCGTGTGCCCGCTCCGACCTGCGCGATTGCGATCGCCATGGCCGGCGCTTCCCGATGCGCTCGAGCGACCGAACACGCGCCCGCCGCCCGCTTCGGTGCCGCTTCCCGCGATGCCGCGGCGGCTCCCGCGCTTTTCCCAGCCTGTGCCCGAGAAGCCAGCGGAACCAAGCCCCGAAGTCTGGCGAAGCTCAGCGGGGATCTCGTGAATGAAGCGCGACACGGGATTCGCCGACGTCTGACCGAAAATCTGGCGTTGCTGCGCGCAGGTGAGATAGAGCACCTTGCGCGCGCGCGTGATTGCGACGTAGGCGAGTCTTCGCTCCTCCTCGATGCCCGCAGGGTCGTTCACGCTGTTCATGTGCGGAAACAGCGTTTCCTCCATGCCCGCCACGAACACGCAGTCGAACTCGAGGCCCTTTGAGGAGTGCACGGTCATGAGCGTGACGGCCTTGCCGTCTTCAGCCATGGTATCGAGGTCGGTACGCAGACGAACCCACTCGATGAAGTCGGCAAGCGAGTCGCCGCGCAGCACGCGCACGGGCTCAGCGTCGCTGCCGATAGCACCCTCCTCGGTAGGCGCGGCATATTCGGCATCGTCCTCTTCATGCGTGTCGGAGAACTCATCGACAACGCCCATGAATTCCTGGATATTCTCGATGCGCCCGCGCGCCTCGTCGGTGTTCTCGTTGGTGAGCGCGGCGATAAGCCCCGCGCGATCGACGATCATCTCCACCACACGGCGCAGCTCGCCTGAGTAATCCTGAGCTTCCTTGATAAGCTCGACGAACTCCCCCACCGCGCGTCGGGTAGAAGCGCGCAGGTCGGGGTCGAGCACGGCGAGCTCGGCACCCTGCATGAACGTCATGTCCATCTCGCGGGCGAACTGCTCGATGCGCTCGATCGTGGTCTTGCCGATGCCCCGACGCGGCACGTTGATCACGCGCTTCGCGGCGATGTCGTCGGCGGGGTTCACGACCAAGGTGAGATACGCCATGACGTCGCGGATCTCCGCGCGGTCGAAGAATTTCGTGCCGCCGACGATGCGGTACGGCACGCCCGCGCGCAGAAGCATATCTTCAAGCACGCGCGACTGGGCGTTCGTGCGATAGAACACGGCAACCTGGTTGTACGAGATGCCCTCCGAGCGGCGCTTCTCGATCTCTCCCGCAATCCAGCGACCCTCGTCGCGCTCGTCGGTAGCCAGGTAGACGTGGATTTTCTCGCCATCCTCGGCGGAAGTGAAGAGCTTTTTCGCCTTGCGGTGCTGGTTGTTCGCGATGACAGCGTTCGCTGCGGCGAGCACGTTGCCCACGCTGCGGTAGTTCTGCTCGAGCTTCACCGTGCGGCAGTTGGGATAATCCTGCTCGAACTCGAGGATGTTGCGGATGTCAGCGCCGCGCCAAGAGTAAATTGACTGGTCGTCGTCGCCCACGACCATGATGTTCTTGTACTTTTGCGCGAGAAGCGCAGTGATCGCGTACTGCGCATGGTTCGTGTCCTGATACTCATCGACCATAATATAGCGGAAGCGGTCTTGGTAAGCCTCAAGCACATCGGGGTGGTTTTTCAGCAGCAAGTAGGCATACACAAGCAAGTCGTCGAAGTCGAAGGCGTTCGCGGCGCGCAGGCGCTCCTGCAGGCGCGTGTATACGCGAGCGGCCACCTTCCCCACCGGGTCGATTGCCTTCTTTTCGAACTCACCTGGTACGACAAGCTCGTTTTTCGCCTGGGAAATGCGCCCCATCAGGGCGTTTACAGGAAAGCGCTTCGAGTCGATGTCGAGTTCGGCCATGATTTCTTTGTACAGGCGCTTCTGATCGTCGGTGTCGTAGATGGTGAAGCCCTTCGTGAAGCCTAGGCGCTCGGCATCGGCACGCAACATGCGCACGCACATGCTGTGGAAGGTGGACACCCACATGCCGCGGCAGTGCGGCCCGATGATGCCCTGAAGGCGCTCGCGCATTTCCGCGGCGGCCTTGTTGGTGAAGGTAATCGCGAGGATTTCCCACGGGGCCACGCGCAGATCCTCCACCAGATGTGCGATGCGGTAGGTGAGCACGCGCGTCTTGCCCGAGCCCGCGCCTGCAAGTACCAAAAGCGGGCCTTCCGTGCACTGAACGGCTTCAGCCTGCGGGCCGTTTAACGTGGCGATGTCTACGGGCATAGGTATCTTCTCCTGCATACTGCGAACGGGAAATGCGCGGATGCGCAACGCGGCCGCGCAAGAAAAACCTCGCGCGGCCAGCATCGATTCATGTGTCGTCCCTGCATTGTATCGCAGGCGTAGAAGCGCCGTCTCGGCAGGTGCAGACGCTGCGCGAAAGCCACAGCTTTTGTTCGATTGCGTGACGTTTCGTCCATGCAAGGCGCGAACCAGGCGCCTTTGGAGTAAAGTAATCGAAAGCAAACAGAGCTGCCGCAGAGATAGGAGCGCTTCATGGCAGAAGAGAAGCCGATCAAGATCATCCTGCTCACCGGGTATTTGGGGGCGGGTAAAACCACGCTTTTGAACCACATCCTCGCAAACGAGGAGGGCATCCGCGCGGCCGTCATCGTGAACGACATCGGAGAAGTGAACGTCGACGCGGCGCTCATCGACTCAAATGGATTTTCAGAGATGGACGGCGACCTAATTCCGCTCACAAATGGGTGTCTATGCTGCACGCTCTCCGATGACCTGGCTAAACAGCTAACTGACATCGCGAATGCCGGCAAATACGACTACATCCTCATCGAGGCGTCGGGCATCTGCGAGCCCATCCCTATCGCGTATATCATCTCCGACTTCTGCGACCAGACGAAAAACGACGGGCACGCGCCGCTCGACTTGGACAACATCGTCGCCGTGGTGGACTGCGCGCGTATGTACGACGAGTTCAACGGCGGGCGCGACCTGCTTGAGGAGGACATCGACGAGGACGACATCGAGAGCCTGCTCATCCAGCAAATCGAGTTCTGCTCGACGCTCATCCTGAACAAGGCCGATACGGTAACACCCGAGCAGATGGCCGAGTTGAAGGCGATTGTTCGCAGCCTGCAGAAAGACGCCGTGATCATAGAGGCCACGCGCGGAGATGTCCCTATGAACGAGCTTTTGGACACCGGTCGCTTCGATTTCGAGCGCGCCTACAACTCCGCCGCCTGGGCCGAGGCCATGGAGCACCCCGAGGAACACGAAGACCCCGAGGTTTTGGAATACGACATCGATACGTTCATCTACAAGCGCCGCAAGCCCTTCGACCTCGATAAACTCAACGAATACGCGGAAAGCTGGCCCACGAGCATCATCCGCGCGAAGGGCATCATGTGGGTCACCGAGCACCCCGACACCGCATTCGTGTTCGAGCAGGCGGGCCGTCAGATGACGATGGACGAGAGCAGCATGTTCGTCGACGCCGCGACCGAAGACGAGCGAGAGCAGGCGATTACCGAGTACCCCGAGATCATGGAAGACTGGGACCCCGAAGTGGGCGACCGCATGAACAAGATTTGCTTCATCGGGCGGCACATGGACAAGGAGGCCCTCATCGCCAGCCTCGATGCGTGTCTCGTCGATTGGCATAAGTAAGGAACCGAACCGACTTCGTCAAGTTCAAGAGGGCCCGCAGCGACACAAATGCTGTGGGCTCTTTCGTTCCATGCGGCTGCCACGTAGCGAAAACAGGAACCCGCCCGTCGAGCCGCAATCTGAACGGCAACCAAAAAGGCCGACCCCCTTATCAGGAGTCGGCCTTCTCTTTCAAGTGATGGCTGCGATAAGCCTACTTCACAGCACCAACAGCCTTGAGCTGAAGATCGTACCACTCCAGCTTGGTGCGGTGCGTTTCCAGCAGAGCCGCCGATTGGTCGTCGCTCTTACTCTCGAGCTGAGCGATCGCCTCACGAAGCTTCGCCGCTTTACCGGTGATTTCTTCGACATCGATGTCGTTGACGTCCTTTCCCATGCGGGCAAGAACCGACAGGTTGTTGTCGATCACCTGGGCGAATCCGCCGTACGTCACAAAGTAGCGCTTATCCTTGCCGGCTTCATCGAGCGTCAGCGTCAACACGCCGGGGCGGTTGGTGCAGACGAACATCTCATGGCCGGCCATAACGCCGAGGTCGCCCTCACTGCCCGGGATCTGAGCGTACTCGATCTCGCCGTGGAACAACTCGCGGGTCGGAATAGCCACCGTGCAACGGAATTTAGGCATTGGCGTTTTCCTTCGACTCGTTGTAAGCAGCGTACACTTCGTCGATGGAGCCCTTCAGACGGAAGAACTGCTCGGGAATCTCGTCGCACTTGCCATCGAGGATGTCGCCGAAGGAGCGGATCGTGTCCTCGAGCTTGACGTACTTGCCGTCGAGGCCGGTGAACTGCTTGGCCACATGGAAGCACTGGCCGAAGAACTGCTGCGCCTTGCGGGCTCGGTTCACGATCAGCTTCTGCTCCTCGGAAAGCTCGTCCATACCGAGAATTGCGATGATGTCCTGAAGGTCCTTGTAGTTCTGCAAAAGCTCCTGGATGCCGACAGCCACGCGATAGTGCTCCTCACCGACGATCTGCGGGTCGAGTGCGCGGGAGGTGGACTCCAGCGGGTCGACAGCCGGGTAGATGCCGAGCTCGGCGATGGAACGGGAAAGAACCGTCTTCGCGTCGAGGTGCGTGAACGTGGTGGCCG
>ERZ1034917.1386-NODE-1386-length-15205-cov-9.729571_pt1 | contig 15205 bp, 8 predicted proteins | sample MGYA00520605_ERZ1034917 | MGnify/ENA primary metagenome ERZ1034917 (study PRJEB33766, sample SAMN09781784) | gut metagenome | biome: gut microbiome | host: Homo sapiens | place: Madagascar | study: EMG produced TPA metagenomics assembly of the PRJNA485056 data... | reverse complement strand
GAGAAAACTGGGATTTGAGAGAATAGCAAGCACAGCCGCTGTCCGGACACGCGGCAATTTTGGGATAATCCCAAGCCCTTATCTTGATTAAATATATGTCGAACTTTGCAGAGAGAGGGGTTGCCTTTATTCGCGCTTTCGATTATAATTGATACTGGGTTTTTTAAAAACATGAGGGTAAAGCTGTAACAGAGGTGCTGCCTATGAATTATCTGTCCGTTTCGCAAACTGCTGAAAAATGGGGTATCTCAACCCGACGTATACAGATTTTGTGTGGAGAGGGACGTATACCGGGCGCAATGCGGATAGGTGCATTCTGGGCCATTCCTGATGATGCTGCTAAACCAACAGACGCGAGAATAAAGAACGGAAAGTATATTAAGAAAAACATCGAAGGCAAAAATGAGTCACAGGTTTGATCGGCGACTACGACTCGAAATCGTGGTTCGCATTCCTGCTTTACGGGTTCGAATGTGCTTGTTAGTTGCTTGAGCCCAATCGTGACCGGTCAACAACTGCAGACTCCTGCAAACAATGATAATAGCAAAGGGAAACTATCATATGGGATGTTGAATTTCTTGGCGAAAATACTGTATGTTTTGCAATAAGGCGTAAGCGGAAGGGAGAAAGAGCAGATGGACGACAGGCAAAATAACGCTGAACAGGAATTTTTTCAATGGCTTCCCAGCGCGGTTTCGCCTTCAGCGTTAAAGGACATTCAAACGTCTTATATTCAGATTAACGCGTTACTCGTGAAATCAAGGGTGCTTCTGCGGCCGATAGTAAATGTAACTTCAATTAGACAGATTGAAGTAGCGCTTCAGCAGGCAAAAAATGTACTGGTCAATAAGCATCTCCGCAATACTGCCACAAAGCTTCTTACGGCATATCTTGTCTATCTTCGCGGAAAGGATGAGATGTGTGAGTCGGTAACGCTACAGCAGGAAATTGAGACAGAAGACGGTTGGATAAAATATGACTTTACCAATTCACGATTGTTTGAGCGCACAAAGCCTGCCTATTGTTCGCTTGCGGGAGAGACGATAACAGGAAAGAACTGGGCCCGTATTCTTGTTGCTATTACGGAGCATGAAATTGAGAAGCAAAATCCCGCACTAGGCGAGCTATATAAAAAGCCACTAGTTGCTGAAAGAAAAAGGCACCCCTACTTAATGCAAGATCGTATTGAGGGACTAAACTGTTCGCAGCTTTCCAACGGATACTGGTTAAACGTGAATCATAGCATCCCAAGACTTATGGAACTGATACAGGCGTTATGTCTACATTGTGGCTATACGAAAGAACAGGTACTTCTATATGGTGTTGTACGAACCAATGCTTTGGCTTGCAAAGAAAAATCGGTGATACCTTCGACTGGAAGTGGAATCCCTATTGAAAAGGCCGAAGAATATCTATGTGCAGTCGGGCTGCGCGGTGTGACTGTAAAAGAACTGATAGAAGCGGTCCAGCCTGGCGCGGCTATAAATCCCACGATGACTGTCCTCAACGAGAGCATGGATGTCATCTGTATGCCTGGAAGTCACTATGTCCACATTGACAGCTTCGTTGACTTAGAGGATTTGGGAGAAGCCCTTGGACGGATATTGAAAACACATTTTGCGCAGTTCGGTGGGTACAGTAATAACCAGCTTCTCTTTGGAGCTGCTTCTCAAGAACTCTCCATGCTTTTGAATGATAACGACTGCGATAACATTGATGCGGTGTATGCCATTGCCCGATTCTTTTTTGAGAAGAAGGCTGTAACAGGGGCACCGTACAAATTCTCTACGCCACATATTTTCGAGAAGGAACCAGACTACCCTATGACTCTGCGGGGCCTGATGATTCACCTTGCCAGAAGCAATGGTGGCCTTCTGTATGCCTCCGATGCTAAGGACTATTTGCAGAAGACCATGCTCACCTACGGCGGTATTGGCCAGCTCCTGCAACTTGGTTCATCCAATACCTTCCTCATTTATGATTCAGACCGCTATCTTCTAAGCGAGTCACTGGGAATCGATGATGCTTGGTGCCTTCGGATGCACGACCGGCTGGATGACCTTTTCCGCAAGGCAAATGTGGCATATGTCATACCGAGAGATATCAATGCTACATGGCTGACAACACTGCCGTCGCTGCCGCATGGCTTGGATTGGACGCTCCTTTTATTGCAAGAAGTGCTGGATAAGTATCCTGCCATTGGCTTTAAATCTATCTCTCCGGATTTGAACCAGACGCTCGATACACTTGCCGCGGCGTTCGTCCCGGTTGACTCGCCGATCCAGACCTTCCCGGATGTGGTTACGCTCTTTATGGAAGAGCACCATGATTTGCCAATGCGTATGCCTGGTGAAGATTTGCGGCTTGAACTGCGGGATGCAGGAATGCTGGAAAACGGCGAAATGATTTATGCGCTGCCGAAGGCATTGAATGACTATCGGTTTGCGTGGTCAAACGAAAATAAAACAGTATATGTGCGTGGGAATAAGTAAACGCGCCATATTAGAATAGAGGCCAATCTATGTACGGATATGAGTGGACGGGTCAAAACGGTATTTACCGTCTGTCAGTTAACAGCAAAATTGAAAAAGAGATTCGTCCTGTGTTCAAAGAGGAACTGGATTATTTCGGCTTTAACGAACATTGGACATATCCGGACACAGATGCCCCGTTACTTTGGGCCGAGGGGATTCGCCGTTACATTCTGAACGGCACTTGTATCGCGGAAGCCACGGGCGGTGGATTCTACACGAAACCGACCATAAAAATTTATACTGAAGGTCTGAATCTGGAGCCAATTGATGTCGATGCACTCTGGAAAGAAAATGAACGTTTGATGCTCGGCCTTGAAAAGACATCCATGGATTTCATTAGAAAGACTCATGATAAATACGAAAAGCAAGGAATGGCATCCGCTGTTGCGTTTAGTGGAGGAAAGGATTCCTTGGTGCTCCTCGACCTTGTCAGTCGTACATTATCCCCGGATGAATTCTCGGTGGTGTTTAGCAATACAGGAATGGAGCTATCCGCCACTATTCAGTCCGTAGAAAAGGCAAAGAAGCACTGGTCATCGCTTAAATTCTATGAAGCCAAAAGCCATCTGAAGCCCACGGATAGCTGGGAAGAGTTTGGCCCGCCGGGAAGAAGAATGAGATGGTGCTGTGCAGTTCATAAATCAGTTCCCACTATTTTGCTACTTCGTGAATTAACAGGAAATTACGCAATTAAAGCTGTGGTTTTCGATGGCGTAAGGGCAGAAGAAAGTGCGCAACGTGCAAGCTATGACGAGATTGGTTTCGGGGAAAAGAATATCAATCAAATCAACTGTCATCCAATCTTGAAGTGGAATTCGGCGGAATTGTTTATTTACCTTCTAAAGAACAAAATCCTGTTTAATCAGGCATATCGTGATGGCTTGTTTAGGGTAGGCTGTGCGGTTTGTCCGATGTCCTCGGCATGGTGGGATGGCATTGCTGATGACATTTATAAGGAAGAACTAAAGCCGCTGCTTTCAAAAGTTGAAACGATGGCGATGATAGCTAAGCCTGAGTCTGAGGTTAAAAAGTATGTCGAACAAGGTGGCTGGAAAGCACGAATGGGAGGGAACATATTGCCCAACGGTGGAAAGCGGGTTATCGAATCCACCTTAGATGATGATTCAATATCCTTCGCTTTCACCGAAATGCATCAGGAATGGTTATCTGTCGCCCCACTGCTTGGGCCAATAGTGTCATTTGAAAATGGACGCGGCGCTCAAATAATAGGCCATCAAGAATTTAGGCTTAGAATTAAGACTGAACCGACAGTTACAGTCAGCTATTACCCGTATTCCAAGATGGATAGGTTCGTTATTAGCCACCTTAGAGCCGTAGCAAACAAAGTGGCATATTGTATTGGATGCAAGGCATGCTGTGTTCAGTGCCCTACAGGAGCCTTTACAATCAACGACGACGGGAAGATTTATATTCGTAGCGAACAATGTGTTCACTGCTATAACTGCTTAACTTTTACAAATAGAGGATGCTTGGTGGCTAAATCATTAGCGTCGACAGGAGGAACCGATATGGAACTCAAAGGTATGGATAGATATAAGCACTTCGGCCTTAGAAGGCCGTGGCTTGAAAACTTCTTTCAGTTCGGCATGGAATACTTTACCATGCAGCGCATTGGCAGCAAGCAATACGAAGGCTTGGGTGCATGGCTGTATGAAGCAAACCTTGTTACGGCGAAGAAGTCAGGTGCCACGACACCGCTTTTTGAAAAGCTCCAGCCGTTAGGGGCCGGAAATCCATTAACGTGGGCTATCATCTGGACAAACCTTGCCTATAATTCCATTATTTCCAAATGGTATATGCTCTACGCACCTTCAGGAGAAATCTACGAGAAAAACGATTTGATTTTCCTTCTGGGAGATGATTATTCAAAGTCCACCCGTGACAACGCGGTAACCGCTCTACTTGAAACCTTTCGGCATAGTCCCATCGGCACAGTTTTGAAGCAGGGTATCCCGATTCCAAGTGGAAACAGCTACAAGTTTTCAAAACAGGGATGGAATACTCCGGATGCTGTCGCTATTCTCTACGCGTTGTATATGTGGGCAGAAGCAACGGGCAGATATACCTTTACGCTTGGTCAGATGGCTGCAGCGAGAGGAAATGGCGAGGCAAAAGGTGTAGATCCGGTATCTATCTTCGGCATTGATCCTGACCGCTTCAAGGACATCCTGCAAGATATTTCCCTTCAGTTCGACAAGTACATCCGCACAACCTTCGTCGCGGATTTGGACAATGTCCAGCTTTTCTCTGAGTACAAGTCTCTTGATATTCTGGATTTAATTGCAAAGTAAGGAGGAGGAATCATGGCTAAGTATAATTCCTACATTGAGCTGAGTCCACACTACGAATCGGTGGTTGATATTGATTCTGAGTCCCGTCATCCTGATATGTGGCAGGAGTATATTGTCCATGAAGATATGAAAGGAGCCATTGAGAAAATCTGTGACTCCATGAAGTATGAAGACGAGAATCAGCGTCGCTCCTTTTGGATCCGCGGTGCATATGGAACTGGCAAGAGCTATGCTGCGATCGTTCTGAAGCATCTGTTCGAGGATAAACCTGAGTCTATTCGTAAGTTCCTTTCTAACCAAATGCTGATCCCTTACAGAGAACGGTTTCTCTCCATTCGTGAAAAGGGAGAGTTCTTTGTTATCTGGAAGAGTCAGGCTACCGACATTAAGAGCGGCATCCAGCTCATGATGACAATGGAGGATGCCATCCGCGAAAAACTCAAGGAGAAATTTGGCGCATCCGCATACTACGGTAAAAGATCCTTGGTTGCTGCTGCGCAAGACGCTGTCAACGATTCCTCTATCAATTGGGAAGAACTCTTCACAAACCAGACGTATGCTCTATATGAAGAATATGGCTCTGTCGATGATTTCCGTGAGGAAGTGAACGCGGGGAACCTGAATGCAGCAAATGTCATCGCACGTATCTATCGAGATAAAGGCTGGGGGTTCTTTACTTCCCTTCAGATGTTCAAAGATTGGGTCGCTGATGTCATCGAGGGGAACAATCTTCAGGAAACAGGTATTATTTTTATTTGGGATGAATTTACCTCCTACCTCCGCAACAATCCAGCAGACGATATTCTTCAGCCACTCTCCGAATTCAGCAAAGAGCAGCCGTTCTTTATGTTCCTCATCGTCCATGACGCGAAAGACTGGATCAATCAAATCGGTGAGGAAATCTATGCCAGGATAGTTCATCGGTTCCACGACATTTCATTTCATGTCAGTGAAAGCGCGGCCTATGAGTTAATTGGAAGCTCCATTCTCACTCGTGCGGGAATGGAAGAACAGTGGAATGCGGAAAAAGATAAGCTGATGAAATCCATCAGCAAAAACTTCGCTGACTTCGACAATCTGGACATGAGCAGCAAAAAAGAACGTCTTCGGCAGCTTTGCCCGCTGCATCCGATGACACTTTCGCTCCTTGCAATTGTTGCCCAGAATTTCGGAGCGTCCCAACGTACTCTCTTTCGCTTTATGAAGGACACTAAAGAGTTAGAAGAGAACGTCGGCTTTATCTATTACATTAACAATTTCGGCCCAGACGATTGGCGGTGGTTGACCCCAGACTTCCTATGGGACTATTTCTTTACCAGGGAGAGTGATGTTCGTAGCTTTTCTACAGAAGCCAAGAGCGCCTACCAACATTATATGACAAAGCGTGAATACATCGCAGACGACTATCACATGCATGTGTTCAAAGCAGCCATGCTGTTGATTGCGGTCATGTCCTCCGGAACAGTTAGCAATCTCTACAGTCAGGCTACTCAGCGCAAGGTGTCTGCCACAAGAAGTACCCTGTATAAGTGCTTTGCCGGACAGCTAACAAAAGAGGATGTAGAATTGTATCTGGCCGACCTTGAGCAGATTGGTGTTCTCCGTCTTGATGCGATGACCAATACCAATGGGGATATGCGACTGCAAATTCCGTATACCGGAAATGCAGATGTATTTGATGTCCGTAAAGAGATGCTTGTCAAGAAGTATACCCGCAACGAATTGTTCAAGAAAAACGGTTACTTTGCCAAGTCCATGGAAGCAAAAATCTGGGATAAGACAAGCGCGTCCTATGGCAGAATGTTTATTGCGGCCTGTGATTCTGGAACGACGTCAATGAATGCTCGTTTTGGGGAGGTTCAAACGGAACTGAAAAAGTGTCCGTATAAGTTTGGAATTCTTGTTGTAGAAATTTCCAAATCCAGCCAGTTTGCGGCAATGCAGGAGAAGATAAAGGCTCTTGCTGCGCAGGACGAAACGGGGCGCATGGCCATCTACCTTCTGAGATCGCCACTGACTGACGAGCATCTGGATAGATGGTATAATGCTATGACGCATTCCGAGCTTGCTAGAGAGGAAGGCAAAAGCGGTGATGCTGATCTGTATTCTGATGTGGCAAGTAGCATTATTGAGGAGTGGTCTGCTCCTGCGATGGACGACCAGCTTATGGTCGTCTGCGGAGACAAAATATATCCGTCGGAATACGGCACTTCTTATTTTGCCGTAAAGTTAGAGAAGAACATTATCTTCGGTTCCATCTTTACAGCGGCTCCTGAGCTTGTTGTTTCAACGAATACTGCCTTTAAGAAAATTCAGCAGAGCACAGTTTTGGCAGGCGTTCAGAAATCCACGCCTAACGCCCAGGTCGGCAATATTGTCAACGGATTGAAGCAGGCTGGAGTGTGGGATGTTGAGGGGCTTGAGGCATTGTCGCAGAGCAAAGGAAACGACGGCACCGCTGCGATTGCTAAGATTTCAAGCTTTATATTACAGCGGTTTTCCCAAGGAACACAGATTAAACTTGATGCACTTTGGCAGGAGCTTCAGGATGCCCCGTATGGTTATTATAACTGTATGGCTTGCGGATATATCCTCGGCTTTTTACTGCGCTACTATGTTAATAGTGAGTTTAGTTGGAACAAGGGAGATAATAATCCATGGCCGTTGACCGACCAAACGCTTGCAACGATGATTACCAGCCTCTGCAAAGAGGAAGTCATCAATAATTACCTTTCTCCCGGCTCCGAAGTATGGCAGAAATTTAAACCCTATGTGCAGAAGGTCTTCCAGATTCAGGGCAATGAGGCGGTCAATGAAACTGAAGCTCGGAAATACATGTCCAAGCAATGCACAGAAAAGGCTGGTGCTCCATTTTGGGTGCTGAAATACGCTCCGGAGGAGAAATTTGGCGGTGCATCTGCAAAACAAGCGGCAGATGAAATTATCGATCTGTTCTGTGATTTTCTATCTGAGAATGGTGACCAAGAACAGGTTATGGGTAATATCACTGTAAGATTCACCGGTCACGGGACCGTTCGGAAAGCGCTTGCAAATCTCTACTTTGACCAGAATACAGTTTATGATGCTTTCAGTTCGTTCATTTCTCAAAAGTGCGCTGAGCTTCCAGAGTTACAAAAGGCCATTGGCCTTACAAACCACGACCTGTTTGACGCCATACACCAGATGATGCAGGGGCAGGTTTCCACTTGGACAGAGACTCAAGTCGAGGAAAAGCTCTCAGAGCTTTGTATTGAGTACCGCGCGGTTGCCGTCTTGAACGATGCGCTGAATGTTCAGCGGAAGAGCATTAAGCTCCTCAGCGACGATATTGCAAACGCTTTTGACCATATGAAGGTTCCAGGTACCGTCATTGAGAAGCTGGACTATACTTGGATCCCTGCGCTGAAGGCAATGAAGAATATTTCTACTACGCAATGGTCGAAGATCGAACTCGCAGACAGAGAAGACTACACCGGGCTTTTGAGAACCGATGCGCAGAAGGTGTGGGGGTTTGTTTCGTCCTCGAAACCAATTCTACAGCATTACATGGAATCTCATGGGCACAATTGCACAGACGAAGAACTGGACAGCATTTATAAGTCACTTAAGGCTGTGAGTTACAATTCTCCGGCTGCGGATTTCGATACTCGCATTGAAGCCCAGCTTAACAAGGTGGCCTATAACAGAAACAAAGTCCGTATTCAGGAACTCTGGAAAGAGCAGAGTGGTTTTGACTCCATTACCCTTTGGTGTGCAAACTATGCAGTGCCTATCCAATGGGTGGTTGGAGATGAGACTCTTCCACATATCACGGTTTTGAAGACGGTGCAGGATGGTAAAATTGCGGACAATACTGCTCTCCATAATGCCACGCAGTTCTTTGAGGCACATACCGTCAGTTCCTTAAAAGATAGAACGTTCATCGAAAATTGCTTTATCTCCCAGATTGGCGAAAGCTATCGAAACGCCTTTGAATCATACGGACAGGTTCTGGTTTCTCGGCTGAAAACCAACAACAAGCTGACTGCCGATGTATATTCCTGGGCCAATAAGGTAGGGGAAATCAGAAAGAACGTTGATGCTTTCTTGCGCGATAAATTCTGCGGAGAGGCAAAGAAGAAAGTCAAATCTATGCCAGAAGCTCAACTGAGAGACAAGGTCGTACAGCTCCTTGACGAGAATCCCGACCTTTATACGCTGTTTTATTAAGTGAGGAGGCTATACCGTGACAATTGCTGGAATCAAGGAAAAACTCAGCCAGGAACGTGGCTTCGGTTCCCGGTACCCTGCACGGATTATTTTCGTCGAGAACCTTGACGACTATTCTGCGCTTGAGCATCAGCTGAAGGGTATCTGCGATGTCACGATAAATGTGGCCGATTTTTGCCGTGCGCCAGATACTGTCCCTCAATTTGACCAGATTAAGAACAAGTTGAAGGAATGCGAGGGACAGCAGGTTTTGTTACTCTCTGTCGGTGAATACCTACGTTTGTGCACGAAACGTGAATTAAATCCTGACCGTCGCCAGTTCAGAGCGTTTTGGGAAACGCAGCAACCGGAAGCGTCCAAGACCAGAGTCATCATTCCCGTTTTCAACTGTAGAGATATCTTTGACCGGATTATCGGAGCGATTGATGAGCGTCAAGAAAATTATGTCTGGACGCTCGATTCTGAGCCATCGGTTGAAAACTATACCGTATCTGTATATTCCCCCAAATTCAAGGATGCCATTAATCCGGATGCAGATAATTTGACCTCATGGTTCCGGGACTGGCAGATAATTCTTAGAAGAAATGTGCCCTGTTCAGTCGTGACCATGCAGTACGGGAATGTCGAAACAGCCTATGGTACAGTTAATATTAAGCCCATTGATAGTCCATTCAGATACCTTGCGGATATTTTGGTGGACGGCAATCTACTAATTGAAAAATGGCAAAGCAATGACTTCTGGAGCCGCGTTGTTAATTGTACCTCTCATTATGCGGCAAAGATGGAATCGTTTGATAAAGTCGTACTCGATGCATTGAATGTCAATGAGTTTGACTTTGTTTCTGTTGCGGCAAGATGGGAAACTCTGAACGATTTTCAGAAGAATCTTGTTTGGCTCTGGTATAGGGTATATTCGACCGATGGGTACTATAGTTATGCTTGCAAAAAGGCATCATGTGCTTCTGAAATTCCGGAGAAGATTCGGGATGAGATTCTGCTCATTTCAAACAGGAGCGACCGCTGGATTGAGGAGCGGATGGCTGCTGTTCGAGCTTTGTCTTTTCATTCCTTTGATGACTCGTATTTTGCGCTCATGGATAAGCTACCGTTGGACGAGACAAAACTGAAGCTCCTTACTTATCAGACTCACGAAGAAAAGGCATATGCTGTCAAGGTGATCAGTAACATGCTTCGTGGTGGTGCTGAACCGAGCGCGATAGCTACTATCTTGTTAGAACGTGATTATCCATCTTTGGCATCGTATATGAAGGATGAAATGGGCTGTGATGATGTCATAGATGAGTATATGGCTTGGTATCGTAAGAACAAAATCATCAATCGATATCCGGGTGACTATCCAGTCCAAATGACTTTTGACCGATTTGATGCTCGGTATAAGCTCATGCATAAGCTGCAGGGGCAAGACTACGTGTCATTTTGGATTGACGGATTTGGAAGTGAATATACGCCCTTATTTCTATACGAGCTTAAAGTACGGGGCATTGTTCCGGAATCCGTAAAACTAGCCACTGCACTTCTGCCCACAGAAACAGAATATAATCATCAATGGGACGAACACGACCCCATGACCATTAAGTGGGATAGGCTGGATTCCTTCTCGCATAAGGGAATGCCAGATGACAAAAGTTACTACTCCTGCATTGTCCATCAGCTTTCCGTGTTTTCTGATGCGGCTAAGAAGGTTGAAGAGCTTTTGGAGAACCACGAGTATGTAGTTGTGACTGGTGACCACGGAAGCAGCCGTTTTGCGGCACTTGCGTTTCATCAGGAAAATGTCGTCCCAATTTCTGCTCCCAAAAAGTCAACGGTTCGTAGCTTTGGAAGATTTTGTGAGCTCGATGATAATGCTGGAGATGTCATTGCTTTGCCAAATACGGTCGTAGCTACTTCAAATGGCAAGCGCTATCTAGTTATGGATAACTACCAGCACTTCTCGGTGAGCGGCAATGCAGCTGGTGGAAACACAGATGAACATGATGTTGTTGGGGAAATCCATGGTGGAAATACAGCGGAAGAACGGCTCGTGTCTGTTATCGTAATCAAGAGGAAGCAGCCTCTTCCTCCTGTAACATGCAAGCCCAAAGGCGGCCTGTTTGTTACAAAGAAAAATGGGCATGTAGAAAAAACTCTGCAATTTAGTCGCCCCATATCAACGCTGGAAGTTTCTTATGATAACAAGGAAGCCACCTGTACGATGAATGCGGATGGGTCATGGCTTGTCATTTTAGACGGTGTTACTACTGATGACATTGCCCTCTCGGTAATAGCTAACGGGCGGCTTCTTCCCAATGTAACTCTTAAGGTTAAAGTTCAAGGCATCAGTAAAAACGATGACCTGTTTGGTGGGATGGGCCTATGAGAAGAAAAATAGAATGCTGTGAGTGCGAAAAAGCACTTAAAAAAGATGAGGTTGCTTTGTGCAAAAAACTGCTTGGTACTGACACAGAAGATTATTACTGCATAGATTGCTTGGCAGAATACTTGGAATGTACCAAAAATGACCTCGAAATAAAAATCCAAGAGTTTAAGGAACAGGGATGTACACTATTCCTGTGATGGAAGGAGGAACCAATATGCTGGAAGATAAAATACGCGATGTTTTTTCCGACATGGTGGTGCTGAAGAATCCAGAAAGGACAGAGTTCTTTTCCAATTTAAGCCTGCCTTCGTATATGCGTGACTGGCTAGTAATGAAGTTTTCGGATGACGATGGAATCATTGACTACGACAGCGTACTGAGATATATCCGCCAGTATATTCCGAGCCGCGAGGATTTTGAGCAATTTAAATTTGAGATGGTGAACGGAGAAACCGTCCGCTTTCTGGCAAGAATCCGTGTAAATGTCGATATTAAGACCGGGAAGACCTTGTTTGAGTTTCCTGATTTTGGCGGTACACGTTCCGGCGCATCCGGGGAGGTGGCAAATGATGTTGTCTCCCGGTGGAAGGAAACACTCCTCAAAGAAAGTGAAAACTGGGGTATTGTTGAGCTGATTTGGGGCAAAGATTACTCCTCGCGTCAAGGAAAAGGTGTAATTAAACTCATCGAGTACAGTCCATTTTGTCCCTACACTGTAGACCTAGAATTCTATAAAGAGGCCAGACGAGCATTTACCATAGAAGAATGGATTGATGTGTTAATCTCCGCTGCTGACTATAATCCCGCTGGATACGATTCAGAACAGCAAAAACTGTATGTTCTTCGCCGACTTCTTCCTTTTGTTGAGAAGCGTCTAAACTTGATGGAGCTCGCTCCGAAAGGCACGGGGAAAAGCTATGTCTATCAAAAAATCAGTAAGCGTGGTTGGCTAATTTCTGGCGGAACAGTTTCAAGAGCTTCTCTTATTTATGATAACCAGAAAAAAACTGGTGGCTTACTGACTCGTTTTGACTTTGTCGGTTTTGATGAAATACAATCCATGACCTTTGATAAGCCTAGCCAGATTCAGACGGCACTGAAGGATTATATGGAATTCGGCGAGGTTCAAGGGTTTGATGCTCAGATCGTTGCCGATGCTGGGGTAATTGTACTCGGCAACATCAACGCCAGCCGGTTCAATGTTAATGAAAACATGATGGAAGAGGTAAGTAGCGTCTTTAGTGAATCTGCGTCACTTGACCGATTCCATGGCTTTATCCCCGGCTGGAAGATTCCCAGAATGCATCAGGGACTTGTAGCAAATGGTTGGGCACTCAATACAGAATACTTTGCTGAGGTACTCCATCTTCTCCGCGACGATTTAACCTACACTACAATAGTAGATGAATGCTTGGCAGTTCCGGAAAAACCTGATAAGCGCGACCTCACGGCAATTAAGAGGCTTTGCACGGCATTCGTTAAGCTACTATATCCAAATGCTACATGCAAGGATGACATACCTGCTGACGAGTTCATTAGGTATTGTTTGGAACCTGCAAAAGAGATGCGAGGCGTTATTAAAAAGCAACTCTGTATTATAGACCCGAAAGAATTTAACGTTCCGGGGAAAAAGGATATTCCAGACATGCAATATAGCTATATGTAAGGGATTAATATGGGCAGACTAATTTATGCGGATAATGCAGCGACTACAAAGTTAGATATTCCTGTATTTGAGTCGATGGTACCATGGCTTCTTGAACAATATGGAAATGCATCTCAACCCTATTCATTTGCACGAAAGCCAAAGAGGGCGCTTGCAGAGGCGCGAACTACTATTGCAAAGTGCATCGGTGCTCAGCCAGAGGAGATATATTTCACCTCTGGAGGTACCGAAAGTGATAACTGGGTTATCAAAAGTTCTGCTTTTTCAGACCCTGGTAAACGAGCAATGATTACCTCCGCTTTTGAACATCATGCTGTGCTGCATTCATGCGCTGCGATTGAACGGCTAGGATATCCAGTTGTCTATATGGAGCCAACTGATGAAGGTTATATTACTCCTGAGATTTTAGAGAATTACATTACCGACAGAACGCGATTGGTATCGGTGATGTTTGCTAATAACGAGATAGGAAGCATTCAGCCAATTCAAGAACTTTGCAAAACTGCTCACGCGCATGGTGCTCTCTTTCACACAGATGCGGTTCAGGCTGTTGGACATGTCAAAATTAATGTCCACGAATTGGAAGTAGATTTTCTTTCAGCTTCTGCGCATAAGTTTAACGGTCCAAAGGGCATTGGCTTTCTCTATGTTCGAAAAGGAATAGAACTCCTCCCATATGCGGATGGTGGCGCACAGGAAAGTGCTCATCGCGCTGGTACAGAAAATGTAGCGTCTATTGTTGGCATGGCAACGGCACTAAAGGAAAACTGTGATTTTCTGAAACAGCATCAACAACACATCTTAGAATTAGAGCATACCTTGATTGCGGGGCTGAACAGTGCAGGAATTTCATACTATCGCAATGGTAGGGGAACCACGCTGCCTGGCCTAATAAGTCTGTCATTTTTGGGGAAGGACGGCGAAGCAATTCTCCACCGTATGGATCTTATGGGGATCAGCATTTCAACCGGGTCGGCCTGCGATAGCGTAAACACCGAAACGTCTCATGTCCTGCAAGCTATTAGGCTTGACGATAATTATGCCAAAGGCACCATTCGTGTTTCACTTGGAAAGAATAATACCAAGGAAGACGCCGAGAAAATTGCTGCGGCACTTGTAAAAATTGTAGGCTGATGCTCGAAAATATTGCTAAGTAGCTAAGCAATATTGTATCGTTAAAATACTAGTGGCTAAGCGGCCAAAGAAAAATGATTATACCCTATTATACCCTTGATTTTGAGAGTATAATGGGGTATAATTCTGCATAGAATAGTATCTCAAGGGAGGTGCGCTATGGAGTTATCTGAGATGCAAACCCGGGCGGCGGAGCTGGAACAGCAGATTTCTGCTTTGCCTGCTGGTTCTGTTACGAAGAAAACCGTCAACGGTAAGGAGTATTTTTACCACCGTTGGACAGAGAACAAGAAGCGGCGGGAGAAGTATATTCCTGCGGACGAATTGGAGAATTTCCGTGCTCAGATCGAACGGCGGAAGGCGCTGGAGCAGGAGCTGAAGGCGCTGAAAAAGCAGCTGCCCAAGGAGAAATTTGCGAACCTTTCTGCGTTTACCACCAATGTCCGTACCAGCGAAGCGCTGCGTTCCTTTGCGGCGTCTGTTCGCGGCTATCGAAGGCGCGAGTGCTTCCGGCAGCTGCACGACTTTGTCTACGGAGAGCCGCAGGACAAGGTGTTCATCCTCTACGGCCTGCGCCGGACGGGGAAAACCACCATGATCCGCCAGATTTTTGCGGAGATGAACGACGCAGAGCTTGCCAAGGCAGCGTTCATTCAGATCACTGCAAAAGACACGCTGGCAGATGTAAACCGCGACCTCAAGCAGTTGGAAGCGCAGGGCTTTCGCTATGTGTTCCTCGACGAGGTGACGCTGATGGAGGATTTCATCGAGGGCGCAGCGCTGTTTTCTGATGTGTTTGCGGCCTGCGGCATGAAAATCGTGCTCTCCGGCACGGACTCGCTGGGCTTTCTCTTTACCGAGGACGAGCAGCTCTATGACCGCTGCATCCTGCTGCACACCACATTCATCCCTTACCGCGAGTTTGAATCTGTCCTCGGCGTTCGCGGCATCGACGAGTATATCCGCTACG
>ERZ1034917.1385-NODE-1385-length-15209-cov-4.406097_pt1 | contig 15209 bp, 6 predicted proteins | sample MGYA00520605_ERZ1034917 | MGnify/ENA primary metagenome ERZ1034917 (study PRJEB33766, sample SAMN09781784) | gut metagenome | biome: gut microbiome | host: Homo sapiens | place: Madagascar | study: EMG produced TPA metagenomics assembly of the PRJNA485056 data... | reverse complement strand
GCCTTTAATTAAGAAAAATCGAATAAAATGCGATTTTTAACAAAATATAAATATTGTTTTTTTAATTTGCTCTATACCTTATAAAATTGTCTTTTTGCTGTCCAGACTTTTTTTACATCCCCATAAGTATTAATTTATGTTTTCCTCTATATTTCTACTTAAACACCGATGTCATTTTTAACGAATACCGTGCATATTTTATCATGTTTTACTTTCATTTTTTCAACCAATGTTATCCACAATTCTTCATCCCAGCTGTCAATCAACCGGGGTTTATCCGCCAATGTTTCAAAAAATCTTCTTCTGTTTTTTGCGTTACCGCTACCGTAAGCCGCGACTTAATTTCCTGTTTTATCAGTATAGCCGCACCGTCCTTGTCGTCAAGCTCCAGCGCATCTTTATTCAGCCGGTAAATACTTTCGACCGTTCCGCGGATTCGGTTTTTCCCCTCCACTGTAAGTATGGAATTTTCCGTAAGTATCTTCATATGACGGTACAGACTCGCACTCGGAATATCCGCCAACGCTCCGCGGATTTCCTTAACCGTAGTCGTTTCGCGAACAAGCAGATATTGAAAAATTCTTTGCCGAACAGGATTCATTACCGCTTCTGTCATTTCCATACTTTATTATCACTCCTTGTATCATTCTCCGTTTTTATTATATCATCATTTTTGAGAATGTTAAGTGTTTTTTATTTTCTCCCGCAAAAAGTGATTATACCGACAAACCGTCCAAACCGTTTTTGGTTTCTGTCATTCCGATTACAAATATTCGTACCGTTTTGAGCTTCTGCCTGCCCGTTCCGAATATCCGTGGTGCTTTTAAAATTCATCCTGCCCGCTCCGAATGTCCGTATACATCAAAAAGGGCTGCTGCATCAGAAATCCGATGCAGCAGCCCTTTGTTTTTTATTCTTTCTTATTTGTTTGCTTCGATAAACCTTTTCAAAATCTCCGCTGTTTCCGCTCTTGTCGCATTATCCGACGGATTGATTGTCGAATCGGTCTTGCCCTTCATAAGTCCCGAGCCTACAGCGTACTGAACAGAAGGTATTGCATACTCCGAAATTTCCGCATAGTCCGCGTAGGAAAGAATATTCGTATTCTCGCCCGCGGAGGTGTCGTACTTCTTGTATGCCGCATATCTGTGCATTATTGCCGCTATCTGCTCTCTTGTGATATTGTCATTCGGCGCAAACTCTACCTCGGAATATCCCTTTACGATGCCCTCACTTGCCGCCCAGCGTACCGCCCCGGCGTAGTACGCATTTTCTTCAACATCGGCAAAAGGCATTATGAGGTTTACCTGCGGCTTGTTTTCCGCTCTCCAAAGAACGGTTACAAGCATTGCGCGTGTTACAAGTCCGTTCGGGTCAAACTCCGTTACGTCCGTGCCGCTCATAAGACCGTTTTTGTTTACATACTCAACGGCATCGCGGAACCAGTCGCCGTCCTTCACATCTCCGAACGGATTTTTCCATTCGGGTGTTTCCGATTTCTTCTCGTTCCATTTTGCATAAAGCGTAAAGCTCTTTGTAACCTTTTCGGAGAAGTTGTATTTCTCGGTCAGCTCCTTGTCGGTATACCAGCCGTCAAACTCAAAGCCGTCCTTGGTCGGCGCGGTCGGTGCGGATATTGCGGTATTTCTGTCCGCCTTTACGTTTTCTACCTTACTGCCGCCGTTTGATTCAAAGCCTATAACGAAAGATGTTACCGCGGTGCTTCCGCCACCGCCGCCTCCTCCGCCGCCACCGCTGTTGCGGGTAAAGGTCGCCGTAATTATAACAGCCGTATCAGCGTCAGTAACCGTATACTCACCGTTTCGGATTGTATTTCCGTTTACCTTAACCGCAAGTGTGCGATAGCTTGTGTTCGGGGTTGCCGTTATCGTCAGCACATCGCCCGCATTGACCGCACTGCCGCTTGCAAGCACTGTGTCGCCGTTCTTTACTGTAACCGTTCCGTTTTCCGCGTCCTCAACCGTGAGCGGTATTCCGCTTGCGGTTGTAACTGTCGGATTAACATTCTTTCTTATACCGGTCAGCTTTATATCGTAGCTGCCGTCAGCGGTGTTTCTGACAATCTCAACCGTGTCCGCCGTATCGTCAGCCAAAACAAGGCTTGTAATCGTCTTTGATTCTGCCGGAACGATTCTGAACTGCGCACTGCCGCCGTCACGTACCGTTCTGTCCGCGTCCGTGCCGTAATCGCTCGGCTCTCTTACCATATCAACTATAGCATACTCGCCCGCCGCGTCATCGGCAATCTTCCAAAGTACAAGGTTTTCAAACTCTACCGTAACCCTTGTGTTCTCCGTAAGCTCCAATTCAAGCGTGTTTGAAAGCTCGTTCATGTCGGCACCGTTCACTGTCCACTTCTTAACCATTTTGCCGCTGTCGGGAGTTGCGGTAAATACGAGCTTACTTCCGCGCGCATGACGTACGGTAATATCCGCCGTAATTGCGGTTTCGCCCGCTTTGCCGCTTACCGTGCCGCCGCTTGTGCCATCCTTAACCCCGTAAACCACATCATAATACAGAGCCGGAATAAACTCCGCGCCGACCGTCAGATTTGAGGTTACCGTCCTTGTGAAGCCGGTTTCCTTTTCTGCCGCCGCGTCATTCGTCCATGCCGAAAGCATATAGTTCGTGTCCGCCACAGCCGTGAACGTAACCTGTGTACCTTCCTCTGCCTCTGTCACATTTATGCCGTCAACCGTTGCGTGTATAGTGCCGTTTGCCGTCGGAAGAATTGTTATCGAGTAAACTGTTTTCGCTTCCTTTTCCGTAAACTTAGCCACAAATTCCGCATCTGTCTCCGCAGTGAAGGTGTATACCTCCTGCGCGCCGTCTATCCTTGTGCCGTCCTTATACCAGCCTTCAAATTCGTAGCCCGCCTTTGCCGCTGCCGTAAGCGTAACCGTATCGCCGTGTCTTACAACCGACGGAAGCCCGCTTACAAATCCGTTTTCGTCCGCCGCTGCGGTTATGTTGAGTATTTCCTTTTCAAGCTCTGCCGAAACCGTAGCGTCCGCTCCGTCCGCGGTGAATATATACTTCAATTCTTCCTCGTCCGCAATCGGAACGCCGTTCAGCAGCCAGCATTTAAGCACATAGTGTTCATCCGGTACAAGCGTAAATTCAACCTCCGCGTCTATTTCCGGAGTGCCGCCGCTGACAAAATTCGTACCCGCCGCCGCAGCCGTCAGAACGCCGCCGTAAGGCTGAACAAACGTAAGCCTGCCCTTGCCCTCCTCAAACTGTACCTTAACGGTTCTGTCGGAAAGTGCCGCAAGCTCTGCTGCCGTAAACGTCAGCGTCTTGCCCGCGTCGGAATCAACCGTGCCGTCAACCGTCCATTCTCTTACCCTGTAATCCGAGTCTGCGTTCGCGTTTAATACAAGCGTACCGCCCTCGTATACCGTGACAGTTCCGCCGATTGTGTCCACGTCCTCTGTCGCATACGCGTTCATGCCCTTTCGAGCCGCTGTTACGGTAAGAGTACCGTGTGTCGCACCCGCAGCGCCCGCCGCTGTGTTGATTACCTCAAAATCAACCTCGTACTTTTCAAGGGCACGGAAGGTAACCTCAATGCTCTTATCGGTATTTACCGAGTTTAACGTAAGGCTGACCTTATCGTCATTTTCCTCCGTTGTAAACCGAACTGCCGCACTGTCAATTTTGATACTGTCGATAACATATCCGAAATCGGGTACAATTTCCGCCGTTATATCCGTGTCAAAATCCACATAGCCGCCGCTTGTGATTTCCTTCTCCGCAAAGTCGGAGGTACCGCTGACCGTAACCGCTCCGTTGCTGCCCGCATTAACCGTAACAACCGGTTTCTTTGCAAAGGTTACAACAATGCTCGCGTCCGCATTGATATTCTCTGCCGTACAGAAACGAATGTCGGTGTTTGCCGTACCCACGCCGAGCGTAAGCGGTGTACCGTTGAGTGCAGCCGATTTAACCGTATAGCCGTGCTTTGGCGTAACGGTAAGCTCCACATCCGAGCCAAACTCCACATATGCGCCCATGGGGTTACCGTTTACATCCGCGCTCACATTGCCCGCCGCCGAATCATAGCTTACCGTAACAACAGGCTTTTTTTCAAATATTGCTCTCACATCTGCCGAGCCGTCAACAGTCAGAGTATATTTTTCCTCCGCACCGCCGACAACCGCTCCGTTGAGCGTCCACTCCTTTACGCGGTAGCCGTCCGCCGGAACTGCCGTAAACTCAATGCGCACGCCCTGCGGCTGCACGGACGGACTGCTCATAACCTTGTTGCCGTCCCTTGTTGCCGAAATGTACTCATGCGCCCAGCTCGGTCTGCTTCCGTCCGTCAGATAACCGCCGAAGGAAACCGTTCTTTCGTTCGGAATAGTGCAGTATACCGTACACAGCGTACCGTCAGCCAAATCGTAATCGTATACGGTGTACTTACCTACACTTCCCGCAACGGTGTCCGCGCCGACAGTCCAGTAATCAATCAGTACGCTGTCCGGCGTTTTTACCTCGATTTCCAGCTTTTCGTACTTATATGCGGTATATACGAATTTTCCGCCCGCTGTTTCCGTCAGCTTTGTACCGTTGACATACACCTCCGCGCTTGCAACACTACTGCCGCTGCTCTCGTCCGTAACTGCGAACGCAAGCGTTCTTTCCTGCTTTGCCGCAAATACCGCACGGTATTCCTCATTTGAGGTTACATCCGACACAGCTCTTACAAGACCCGTGTCATTTTTTTCACTGCCTTCCGCCTTGATGCTCTCCCATATGCCGCCGTTTTTCTTCTGCCAGCGGCTCAGAACATAGCCGTCACCCGGCTTTGCCGTCAGAGTTATCCTCTTTCCTGCCGTTAACGTATCTCCCGAATTAAAGCTCCTGCCGTCAGCATATGCGCCGACAACCGCTCCGACCTCTGCCGAAACAGGATAGCCGTCCTCGTCCACCGCGGAAAAGTCCACGCGGTTAAGCGCGTATGCAAAGCTGATTATAATTCCTGTCGCATTTTGCGAGATGTTCTCTATCGTGAACGTGTTATTCTTTCCGGGGTTGGTCATTCCCTCCGGCACAACCCAGCCGTCAACGCCGAATCCGGGAGTCGGCTGTGCGCTGAAGGTTACGTCCGCACCCTTTGGAATCTGCGAGCCGCTATCAACCGTAAGCGGCGTACTCTTGCCCGCTACCGTGCCGTCCGTGTTGTACTTGTTTGTCACATAGGTTATCAACACGGTTCCGTTTGCCTTTGCCGTTGCCCCTACGGTTACGGTGTCCTCCGCAAGTGTGTATATCCCCTTTTCTATTACTATAAGGTATTTTGTTTCAAGCTCGGAAACATTGCCAAGCTCTACCTCGATTGGGTATTCGCCCTTTGTTTTTGCGGTAAACGCCGCACTCTTAACAGTAATTGCGCTGCGCAGCTTATCCTCGTCCTGCTGCGCTATTCCGTCCACCGTTACGGATATTCTGTCACGTCTTGTCTGCTCGCTCTCGCCGAGGTTACCTGTAGCGCTGTTTGCGCTGACCGTCACGGTTTTCGGCGAAACGCTTACCGTTGCCGCCGCCGTGACGGTTTCACCATTTTCTGTCATGCTTGCGGTAATCTCGTATTTACCTGTGGAATCCGCGGCAAATACATCATTCACGATCATGCTTGTGCTGCATTCCTTCAAGGTTTCAACGCCCTTATCGTCCTTGACATATTTCTTTATTACATATGTCACCTTATCGCCCGCATCGGTCTTTTTGTCCTTTTCGATTATTATCGGCTTTAACGCAAGACCGCTTCCGTACGTCAGGTTACCGCCGTTTATAAAGAGCGATTTTGATTCCGGACTGTAAGCGTTGACCGTTATCTTGTCCGAAACGCTGCTTTTGAATATATTTGACCCCATATACATTGCGGTCACGTCATACGCGCCCGCATTCGGGAACCGATACTCCGCAGTCCATTTCTTGCCCGCCGCGTCAAGAGTTCCCTTTACCGTTTCTGTCGCGCCCGTGGATTTGTTTGTTATTCTGAAGTTCAGATTTCCGTCCTTTATTGCTTTTTTGGAGCTTTCGGACACCTCCGCTGTGAGCGTGATTACCTCTCCTTCCTTACTGTCGGAGGTTTCTGTTGTTACCTTATCGCCGTCCTGAAGCGTTTTTACCTCCGCAAATGAATCCATGCGATAGTCCGCGCCGTCAATCGTAACATAATCAGCCTGCGCGTCAACCGTACACTCATCATATGTGCCTTCCGCGTTTGCAATGTAATACTTCATCACGGTCGCGCCTGTGGGTTTGCCCTCAGAATCCGTTTCTGCAACCTCGCACACGTATACATACTTATCCTCCGATACCAGCTTATAGCCTTCCTTGCTTTCAACGCCGTTTATCGCAACAGCAGCCGCAAGCGTTTCCGGCTTTGCCGCCGTTTCGATACCGGTTTCTCCGTTAGAGAAAATAAGTCTTGATGTCACAGTATATTCCGCCGCAGTGTCCGGCTTGCCCGACTTGTCGGCAAAGTATTTTACAGTGCCGCCGTCCGCCAGCATCCATACATACGGCTCGCTGTATGTATACGATACGTTTCCTTCGGTATCAAAGCTCTCGGTTTCGTCCTTTGCCAACTTAACATATGTATTGTTGCCATCCTCAAAAGTCACCCTGTTCCATACATTAGGCGTTGTCTGCGTCTGACTTACAATTTCGTAATCAGCCTTGACAAAATCATCGTTTCCGACCTTCTTGCCGCCGTTGGTTATGCTTAACGCCGTACTGCTTGACGAAAGTCCTATCGACAGCTTGACGCTTTTACTTTTCAGCACCCGCGTCCCCTGGTAGACAGTACAGTAATATCTGCTGCCGTCCATATCCTCGGTTGCGGCTATCTTCAGCTCGTTTGAGTTCGAGCCGATTCTGTTCCACTGCTTATCCTCCGAATCATAGGTGTACCACTGATACTGAATCGGTTCCGCCGCAGTGCCTACCGCGCGCACGGTAAATACCGCGTCCGTACCCGCCGCGGTTTCGGTATCCTTCGGCTGCTCGGTTATCGAAAATTCCTCGTCACCGTCCGCCAGTGTTCTGCCCGTAACCTGCGGACTTGCCAGACTCCGCACTCCGTACGCGTCAGACGCTCTTACCGAGAATGCGTAAGAGGTAGACGGGTTAAGATTCTTAATTTCGTGCGAAACAACACCGTTCTGTGCCGCCGTTCCCGCAATGTTCGCCAAAGGCAGCTCCTCGCCGTCCTCGGTTATGAATGACAGCTCGTATACCGCCGCTTCGGGAGCCTCGTCCCATTCCACCGTCATTGTATCTCTGCTTATGTCGGTGATGGCAACATTCTTGGGCGCTGCGGGCGGTCTTTTAACGTTATACGTCTGATAACCTATTACAATAACGTCCTCGTCATTGAACTTTATCTGCGAATATCCAAGCTCCCAGTTAAAGCCGAAATCCGTCACGCCCTCGGGCAGGTTATCCACCGTACCTGTATATGCAACACCGTTCATTTTGCTGAATACACCGCCGACGCTTGCCGTAAGTGACTGCACTACGCCCGCCTTGACGTTGTTGCCCAAAAAGCCTGCGCCGCCGCCCGCCTTAAGGCTTTCCTCAACTCCGACCGAGAAGCTGTGCTCCTGTTCATACTCGTCAGTCTTACTAACGGTTACTGTAGAGCCGTTTCCTTTACCTGCGTTTGTCAGCATCTGACGTTCGCCTACTCTCTTGAATTCGCCCTTGCCCCATGTGGTGTACGACTGCGGGTCGCCCGGCGTGCTTTTGAGTACGTTGCCGCGTATAGGCTCAAGACCCTCGTACATACTTGCTATTTCATCATATTTATCAACCGTTACTATTACCGTTGACGGAGTTAAAGGCTCCTCGATTATTACCGGGTAGGTTTTTCCGTTTTCAAGTATTCCGTCATACACATATCTGTGGAACGGCACGGTATACATAACAACATAGTCATCGCCTATGCCGCCCGCATATTCCACCTCGGTTGATGTTGTCCATGTGGACTGGTGCTCGTAGCTTGCGACCGCGGCTATGGACGTTTCCATTTCCGCAGACCCGCCGAGTGACGCCTCCGCCGAGATGTACGCACCCAGCGATACCTCAATGCTCGCGCTTACGCCCTTTGAGTCGGATTCGCTCTTGCCGTATGTTGTCGCGCCGTTGTTGAGGTAGTCGTCATAAACATCCGCAACGTCCCGGAAATACGGCGCAGACTGCATAATCGCCTGTACCTCCGGCTTTGAATAATATGTCTCGCTGCCCTTAAATTTAAGCAGCATTGAATCGTTGTCTACATCCGGTGCGCACACTGTGAGATATGCGCCCTCACGCGATTTGTCGGTACGGTTGTAATAATTTGTTGCCTGGTTTAAAACACCCTCCCAGTTTCTTACCGCGTTCCCGTTACTATCTGCGCTTATATAAGCAATTTGGAACCAATAAGCATCGTTTCCGCTCTCCTTCTGACCGACAACCGCTATAAGCTGTTCCTTTCTGCCTATGTCCTGTTTGGTAAAGTTACCCTTTGTTATTCCGAGTATCCACGTTTTGTCCTTATTGCGCTTTTCGTTTGCGTTGTTGCGCTGATCGGAGCCGTAGTTTATTGTAGTTCCGTCAGCTTGGAAGGTGCCGCCCACATACTTGTACAGTCTGTCAAACAGGAACAGTCTTTCGCCGCTGTTACCGTCTGAATCCTTCTCGCCGTACATATTAAACGCCGTCATACCGACAGGCGGGTTATATTTAAGTCCGCGTTCCACAAGCATCGTGCCGTTAAATTCCTCGCCGTACTTCTGAATATCGCCCACATCATAGCTCTTTGTGCTGTGATTATAATTTACGATACGTACCGCCATTTTATCATTGATGTTTATCCCTGTGGGATTTGCAGTGCTTGCGGCTCTGCCGCCGAATATAAGCATATTACGGCCGTTTCCCGTAAAGTCGCCCGCAGCAGAATTCGCACTGTGAAGCACTACAGAGCTGTCGTAAAGCGGGATTTTAGTCTGCTGAACAAACGGCTTTCCGCCGTATATATAGCCGTAGTTCATTTCCTTATATTTGGTTTTTGACACGCCCTGCGGCGCCGACACGGTTATGACAAGCTCGTCGGTATTGTTTTTGTCAAGGTCATACGATTCAAGCGTAACAATCGCCGCACGTTTCACCGTTGCCGAGCCGTCGCCCGATTTGCTGACTTCGGTATCGGTATAGATTTCGGGTGACTCTATTGTTTTCCATTTTCTCAGTCTGCCGCCCTCATATTTATAGATAACAACCCTGTTGTCCGCACCGTACAGCGCAATTTCGTCCAAGCCGTCACCGTCATAGTCGCCGGCAGTAATATCAATCAGCGCTGTATAATCCGGTGTGTAGAAATATCCCGACTCGTTAAGTGCCGAGCCTGCGCCGCAGGTGGTAACGGTATATGTTGTTGTGCTTCTTGTTTTGCCCTCGTTGGTAAACGACGCAATTTCCAATGAAATCTTCTGATTGCTCCTGTTTCCGTCTACCGTGGTTATGTACACCGTTGCGACATTGGAATCCCTGCCGCCGCCGGGATTAAACGCCACCGACTCCGCGTACGCGCGCCGCTTATGCGAGTTTTTGCTCGTTACGTCACGGTACAGCTCTGTGCCGCCGAGCTGACCGCCGGTGTAGCCGTTTTCATCCTTCAGGTTTGCCCAGTCTCCGTTTTTATACTGACCGTATCTTTGATACGCTCCGCGTTCGCGAAGGCCTCCACCGCCGTTGTACATATTCAGACCGGAACGGAGCAGCTGACCGTAGTTACTGCTTCCGTTATAGTTGAGGTAAAGCTCCTTTTTTGGCATCAGTACCGTGTTTGCCATGCCGAAAAATGAATTGTCATCATTTTCCGCATCCAAACCGGTAAAACCCAACCCCTCATACGCCGAACGGTCTATGGCGCTTTTCTGTTCGCTTTCCGTTGCCGCCGCAGCGTTCTGCACGGCTGTCATCGGCAACATTCCGACAGCCATGACCGCAGCCAGCGCCAAGCTAAGAAATCTTTTTTTCATTACTTACTTAACCCTCCTGTTTTTTTTGTTTATATAATATGAAGCCTTTCGGCTATTGTTTTTGCTTCGCTGCGGCGCGTTGCGCCGAGCTTTTGAAGTATATGACTTACATGGCTTTTAACCGTGGCAAGCCTTATATCGAGTATCTCGCCAATCTCGGAGTTGCTTTTGTCCGCGCATACAAGCCGCAAAACCTGCATTTCCGCCTCCGTCAGCTTTTCCGCGAAGGTCTTTTTCGGTTTAAGGAAATCGGGATAATACACCGCCTGCGCCCTTGCTGCCTTTGTTACCTTTTTGACAAAAGCCGACTGAGCGCATTCCGTCAAGAGCGGCAGCACTGCCGCGCCGTATGTGCTTATTGTGCGTACAAAGCCGTATTCTCGCGCGATTGAAACCGCCCTTTCCATATCGCCGCGCCACGAATCGTCACCGAGCCGATTTTTTGCTATCGCCGTAAGAACACGCAGATGTATCATATCGATATGCCTTGCGCACTTTTCGCAGTATGGCTCAAGCGGCGACAGCGTAAGCATTGCCGCCGTTTCGTCACCGAGCGCAAGCTCCGCCATTGCTTCTGTAAAATATTGGTATCTTTTGAGTATGTGCATATTAAGCGAATCGCGCGGCGCTTCGTCACAGTACCACTTTTTTGTCAACTCGGTATCCGCCCGCCGCATATCTATGCGACACATCATCGCGTTTATGTTCGGCATAAAGCGGTCCAGACCTCTCTCCGAAAATCGCGCCTTCATCGCGGCAAGAGTGTTTTTTGCATCATCGGCTCTGCCGCTGTCAGCCTGACTGCGCACCAGAAGTCCGACAAGCGCAAATTCTATGTCCGGAGTTCCGCCGCTCTGCACCTCGCTGAGACGCGACACAAGGGTGAGCATTCTGCTCGATACGTCCTCGCCCTTTTCAAACTTGCTCTCGGCAACCGCACACTCGGGAAGGACTATTCCGTCCCTGCCAAGCACCGCAGTAACCGGCAGCTTTACCGTTGCATAGAGCAAATCGTCAATTTTGCTCCATTCCGAAAAATCCTTGCCGCCGTTCATTATGCTCGGCAATGTGCTTGTGACCGAAAACGACGGCAGCTCTATCTCTCTGTCCGTCATCAGCTTAAACGCCGATTTTATCGTATCTATAAGTCCCGTCACTCCGCGCTGCGGCAGCGCAACGTCAAGCCATATAAGTCGGCTTTTAGCCTCCTTTGCCGCCGCGTCCGAGCTTTTGCGCACCGCCGCAAAATCCTTCAGGCGGCTGTACCATTTCTCCGAGCCGTCATAGTCGGCATGGAGCGCGCACTGCATACTCTTTCCTTGCATAAGCGCCGGACTTGTCGCGATTGAGGAATCTGGCAGCGACATATAATAGCTCTCCATTTCCTCATAGTGACCCATTCCGGGGTGGAGGTTTGTCGCTTTTATAAGCAGCTCGGACACCTTGCTTTTCTCGCCGCTTTTCATATAGTATTCAAGCGCTTCGGCATATTCCTGATGCAGCTCGTAAAACAGACCGCAGCGGCTGTAAAGCGCGCGCCGCTGTTCCTCCGTATACTCGCGGTTTTGCTCCCACATAAGAAATTCGCGGAACACCGGCCAGAAATGGAACGTGTCGGGACTGTCATAAAGCATCATACTTGAATCGTTTTGCAGCTCTGTCAGAATTTTACCGGCGTTTGCATCGCCGCTGACCATTTTCGCAAGCTCCACAGTAAGCCTTTCAAACGGCGCAAGCTCCAGCAAAAACCGCCGCGTCGGCAAATCAAACCGCTTATAAATCATCTCGTCAAAGTACATATATATCTCATGGGTAACCTCGCCCAGCAGGCTGCTGCCGTACGGCTCGCCCTTTTTCATATGCTCCGCAATAAGTGTGAGCGCAAGCGGATACCCCCACGAATCCCGCATTATGCCGTCGAGCTCCCCGTCCGCAAGTCTGACGGCGGATTTGTCAAAAAAGTTTTCCGCTGTTTCGCGGTCAAAAAACATATCCTCGGCAGAAAGCTCAAACATCAGACCCGTCAGCCGAAACGGCATAACCCATCCCGGAATCGCGCCGCGCGTCAGCAGCACAAACCGCTTGTTCGGATTGTCGCGCACAAGCGCACAAAGCAACTGTTCTTCCTCCTCGGAATGTATCGTCTGCAAATCGTCTACAACAAGCACCTCCCATTTGTCGGGGTCGCGGATGCCGTCGGAAATCCTGTCTGCGGAGATTTTCAAAATTTTTTCACATCTGTCGCACAGCACCTCGTTTACAAGCGTGGTTTTGCCAAAGCCGCAGGGTGCGTGCAATATCATTATTCTGCCCTTTTCAAAAAAGGTCTGAAACCTTTCAAGGCTGTCATTTTTAATGGCAATCGCTTTTTTCAGCAGTATCACATCCTTTCCGTAATATGTTTACGTTTTTTCGCGTCATTGAAAAGACATTTGAATTAGCCTTTTCGGCACAAAAACAGCGCATATTATTTCTATTTTCTATTTTACCAGTTTATACGCGTTTTGTCATCATCCCAAAGTATGATTTTTTGAAAAAGTTTTAAAACCGTTTCTCACGCCCACGCAAAAAAAGCTGCCGCACTTCCGAAAAAGTGCGGCAGCCGAATTTTTTTCGACTTATTTATTTTTTATTCCCAGGCAGCGCATCGCATTCAGAATAGCGATAACCGAAACGCCGACATCCGCAAACACAGCCTCCCACATGGTAGCCTTGCCGAACGCGCCGAGCAGCAGCACCGCAAGCTTTACCGCAAGGGCAAACACAATGTTTTCCTTTGCAATCCGCATTGTTTTTACCGAGATTCTGAGCGCCAGCGGCAGTCTGCGTATATCGTCGTCCATGATAACAATATCCGCCGCCTCGATTGCCGCGTCAGAGCCCATGCTGCCCATTGCAATTCCCACGTCAGCTCTTGCCAGAACAGGCGCGTCGTTTACGCCGTCACCGACATAAACCGCGGTTGCGCCGTTTTCGTTTTTCTCGGTTATCTTAACCATTTCGCTTATCTTATCAGCCGGCAAAAGCTCCGCATGGACCTCGTCAAGTCCAAGCTCGCCGCCGACCTTCTCACCGACCGCCCTTCTGTCGCCCGTCAGCATTACCGTCTTTGTTACGCCAAGCCGTCTCAGGCTCTCTATCGCAATCTTTGCGCCGTCCTTTATCACATCGGCGATGGTAATTCTCCCTATATATTTACCGTCCTTTGCCACATAGACGCAGGTCGCGCCGTCCTCCGCGCCCTCGGTTTCGATACTGTTTTCCTTCATCAGCTTGATATTACCCGCAAGTACCTCGCTGCCGTCAAGAGTTATTCGCATACCCCTGCCCGAAAGCTCCTCCGCGTCTGATATTCTGCTGTTTTCAAACGGTTTTCCGTACGCATTGACTATCGACTGCGCAATAGGATGCTTGCTGCAGCTCTCCGCATATGCGCATACCTCGATAAGCTCCGCTTCGCCTATCCCGCTCGGTATTACCTCCGAAACCTCAAAGCTGCCGCGGGTCAGCGTTCCCGTTTTGTCAAATACCATACTGCGGCACTTTGAAAGCTCCTCTAAGTAGTTTGACCCTTTTATCAGTATTCCGTTTTTGGACGCGCAGCCGATACCGCCGAAGAACGAGAGCGGCACCGATATAACAAGCGCGCACGGACACGATATTACAAGGAATACAAGCGCGTTGTGAAGGCTCTCGCTCCACTGTCCGTTAAACAGCGGTACAATAAGCGCCATTGCAAGCGCCGCAAAAACCACCGCGGGCGTGTAATACTTTGCAAACTTTGTAATAAAGTTCTCCGTCTTTGCCTTCGCCGAGGTCGCATTCTCGACAAGCTCCATAATCTTGCATACCGTTGAATCGTAAAATTCCTTTTCCACACGGATTTTCAGCACTCCGCTGAGGTTTATACAGCCGCTGAGTACGCTGTCGCCCTCCGCAATCTGCCGCGGGACCGACTCGCCCGTAAGGTTTGACGTGTCTATGCCCGAGCTGCCGGAAACAACCGTTCCGTCCATAGGTATCTTCTCGCCCGGACGGACTACTATAATATCGCCTATGTGCAGCGACTCCGGCTCAACCTTTACATAGTCGCCGTCCTTCTCGATGTAAGCAAACTCCGGACAAATCTCCATGAGGTCGGAAATGGATTTTCTGCTTCTGCCTACCGCAATGCTTTGGAAAAGCTCTCCGACCTGATAAAACAGGATTACGAAAACCGCCTCGCCGAATTCGCCGGTCAAAAGTGCGCCCATGGTCGCAATCATCATCAAAAAATTTTCGTCAAACACCTGACCGTTTTTGATGTTTACCGCCGACTTTTTCAGCACATCAACACCGATTATCAGGTAACACGCAACAAATAAAACATCCTTTATAAGCTCCTGCAACGGCAGCAGATATGTTGCCGTCAAAAGTGCCACGCATATTATTATCCTGCAAAGTACATTTTTCTGTTTCTTGTTCATCCGCCATTCACTTCCCATACATTTGATATTATTTTTATTTTATAACGCAGTCCGGCTCAATCTTCTTTGTAACCTCTTTTGCCTTTGCCAAAATCTCGTCAAACCGTTCATCGTCCGCGTCAAGTACCAGTTTTTGCGCCATAAAGTTCACCGTTGCGCTGTTTACGCCGTCAAGCTTGCCTATCGCGTCCTCAATCTTTGCCGCGCAGTGCGCACAGTCCAAATTCTCCAGTTCAAATCTCTTTTTCATTGTTTTTGCCCCTTTCTATTCCTCTATGTGGTTCATACCCTGACCAATTATCGTCCGAACGTGATCATCGGCAAGCGAATACAACATCGTTTTGCCCTCGCGTCTGTATCTAACCAGCCGCGCCCTTTTAAGAACGCCCAGCTGATGCGAGATTGCCGATGCCGTCATATTCAGCAGCTCCGCTATGTCGCTCACGCACATCTCCGCTTCGAAAAGCGCGTAAAGGATTTTTATGCGCGTGCAATCCCCGAATACCTTGTACAGCTCCGCCAAATCGTACAGAACCTCATCCTTGGGCATTGTGTCCGCTACCTGTCTGATAAGCGCCGCATTCGTTTCGGCGTTCTCTCTGTTCATCTCATCGAAAATATTCTCATGCACGTTTGTTCATCCTTTCATTTGAATAATTGTTCAATCGTTACTGTTATTATACTC
>ERZ1034917.1377-NODE-1377-length-15299-cov-7.215298_pt1 | contig 15299 bp, 17 predicted proteins | sample MGYA00520605_ERZ1034917 | MGnify/ENA primary metagenome ERZ1034917 (study PRJEB33766, sample SAMN09781784) | gut metagenome | biome: gut microbiome | host: Homo sapiens | place: Madagascar | study: EMG produced TPA metagenomics assembly of the PRJNA485056 data... | reverse complement strand
CTCGACTCGCTCGCGCTGCTCACTTCCGTTCGCACCCCTCGGCTCTCACCTCGGTTTCGCTCACTTGTCTCTCTCGTCCGACAGCTTTGCTATTATACCTCTCCCGCAAGCTTTTGTCAACACTTTTTTCCATTTTTCTTTCCGTCCCTTTTTACGCCGCATTGCCTTCCGTGTTGTTCATACCCCTCCCGGAATGCTGCAATTCCCTTTCGACATTTATAACCCCTTTTTGCCCTCTGTTCGTTCATTATATTAAAAAGTATATTCGCAATTTCCGCTTTTTTTTGCAAGTTCGGCACAGTCGGCAGCCGCAGAAATAACTCCTTTTCGGTCGATGCGGGCGCTTCTGCGGCAGCTCTCAAAAGGCGCATTTTTATCTCCCCGAGTCTTGCGCTGCAATGAAGTTTTTTACGCATTCAGCCGCCTCACCCCTCTTGTTGCTGTATGTTATTCCGTGCTTCGCCCCCGAAAAAAACACAGCTTCCGCAATTTTGGCTGATTCTGCACTCCGAAGAATCCGTTCCGCGCTGCCGTGTGCAACCTTATTATCCTCTCGCGACTGGATTACGAGCAGCGGTGCAGTTATTTTCGAAACCGCTTTGTTTGCACGGCGGCGTATTTTATTCAAATCGGAAATTCTTGCTGTGGCCATGCCCATATAAGTTTGCGCTTCCTCATCCTCCTTCCAGTGAGGTTCACCCGTTATAATATAAGGCACCGCAAGCGAAATAAATCTGCAAATATGCAGATAAAGCTTCATCTTCGCCGGTGCGCAGATCATAATTACGCCGTCAACTCGTCTTTCGGAAGCAACAATTGCAGCAAGCAGTCCGCCCATGCTTAACCCGGCAACATAGATTTTTTCACATCCCGCCGCAGTCAATCGGTCATAAGCCTTTAACGCGTCATCAATCCATTCCCGTGCGCATGATTTCCGCATGTTCCGCAGATTTGTCCCGTGACCCGACAGCAACGGAGCATAAATTGTGTATCCGTTTTCGTTTTCAACCGCTGTATTCAAGCGGCATTCCTGTTCGTCGGCTTCAAGACAGTTCCAAATTGAATGCATGTTTGCGGGAGTACCTGTGAAGCCATGCAGAAGCAGCACTCCCGTTTTTCCGCCGTGATAAAAATATTCATTTGCAAGCGGTGTAAAATTCCAATCCTTATCAGCAATTTTTTCTTTCATGATTAGTATCGCCGCGGTTGCCGGCGCAGATATTATTGCAGAGCAGCTCTGTCCTTATCCGTATGTTTCTTATTTCTTTTCGATTATTTCAAGCACCTCACCCATATACATCGTGTGCGGTGCTTCGGTCTGATAATAAGCCTCAATCACCGACTTCGGCATGTTTGCGGTATCAAAATCCTGTTTATATATTTTTCTGCAAACTATTGTTGTGTCCGCTTCCCTGAAGCCGACACTGCCGCCAACCGCAATCGGAGTGAGTGACGTTTTTGCAACTTTATCACCGTCGCGTCCGGACTCTCTGCCGAGAATACCGAGATCGGGCTTATATTTCTTATCAAAGAACGTGACCGTAAAAATTTCGTTGTTTTCAATGAAATCATGCGTATAGCGGCAGGGTTTGACATAAACGGAAACTATCGGGCGCGCCGAATCCTCACCGTTCCATATGCAGCCGAGACTGCCCCAGCTTATCGTCATCGTGTTGTAATGCGTCAGGCTGCCCGCTGTGACGAGGGCCCAATTATCGTTAAAAAGCATGAAGTTTTCTTTGGTTAATTTCATTTCGGAATTACCTCCGTCCGAGTATTTTCTGTTCTTTATATTATACCATTCAAGTTGTTTTTTCAACCCCCGTCTTCATCAAAAATGCAAAAAAAGACAGCGAACTGTCCTTTCTGCTCTGTTTATTATTTTACATTACCATGAAAATTCGTTTCGGCACTTCTAACTCACGAATTCCGGTATCATCGAGCAGAATAAGAACTTTAAGCAGCCCGTTTCTCATAAAAAGCTCACTCCGGGCAATAAATTCACTCCGTCCGAAATCAAATTCGGACGGAGTGAAAGTCTGTTTCTATGAAAAGTCAATTTCTGTGAAAGTTAATTTCTGTGAAATTCACTTCCTATGTTACCGACTCATGCGCAAACCGTGCACAATGACTCAGTTATGTTTATAGTGAACGTGGAGCATCTCATGGTTCCTGCCCTTGACATAATCGGCATAGAGCTTATCCATGAGGGGGTTGGTGTCGGAAGTCTTAAGCGTGTTGGTCATATCGGAAGAATACAGACCGTCCGCCCTGACCTTCTTTGCATTTTCGAGGGTAACAGGCTGACCGCCGCCGTTTACGCAGCCGCCCGGGCACGCCATAACTTCAACAAAGTCAAAGCTGACTTCTTTTGCAAGAAGCTGCTTGATAAGCTTCTCGGCATTGCCGAGACCGCTTACGACCGCAATGCGCAGTTCGCCGCCGTTGAAGGGAACGGTGAATTCCTTCACGCCTTCGGTGCCGCGAACGCCGCAATTGCCGATGCTGCGGATTGCATTGATGGACTTGTCATCGGAAACCCTGCGGAGAACAGCCTCAGTAACGCCGCCGGTTGCGCCGAAAATGACGCCTGCACCGGAGAACATGCCGAAAGGTGCATCGATAGCTTCGGGAATAACGGTATCGAATTCGATGCCGGCAGTCCTGATCATGTGGATGAGCTCCTGAGTTGTGATAACAGCATCAACATCGGGCTTGCCGTCATGGGTGAATTCGCTGCGTGCAGCCTCGAATTTTTTGCCGGTGCAAGGCATTACGGCGATGTTGAAATGTTTCTTTTCGCAATCCTTCTGCTGCTCGACGATGAGCGCGGAAAGCATCTGCATCGGTGATTTGCAGGTGGAGATATAGGGCATGATTTCGGGATGCTTCTTCTCTGCAAACTGAATCCAGCCGGGGCAGCAGGAAGTGAACAGGGGCATTCCGGTATTTTTGCCGAGATGTTCAACAAATTCTGCGGTTTCTTCAAGGATGGTGAGGTCGGCACTGACGGAAGTGTCGTATACCTTGTCGATACCCATGCGATGCATTGCGGCAACGAGTTTGCCCATGACATCGGTTCCTTCGGGCATGTTGAGTTCCTTGCCGATCGCAACGCGGACGGCGGGGGCAACCTGCGCCGTTACAACAAGGTTCTTATCGGCGATCGCCTTCCAAACCTTTGCGGTATCCTGCTTGATGGTGATTGCACCGACGGGGCAGACTGCCGCGCACTGACCGCAGCCGACGCATACGGTTTCGGCAATGGGACGTTCAAAGGCGGTGCTGATGAGCATATGAGAACCGCGGTGCGCATAGTGGATCGCGCCGACGGACTGAATCTCGTTGCACATACGGACGCACTGACCGCAGAGGATGCACTTGCTTGCATCGCGGGTGATGCTTACGGAAGAATCGTCAACATAGGTCTTTGCGGTGTTGGGGAAACGAACGGTGCGAACATCGTAACGCTTTGCGAGCTGCTGAAGCTTGCAGTTTCCGTTCTTTTCGCAGGTGTTGCAGTCGCGGCAATGGTTTGCAAGCAGCAGCTCGATGATATTCTTGCGATACTTGCGGAGCCTTTCGGTGTTTGTATAAACCTTCATGCCGGCACGGGGCTGTGCGGAACATGCAGCATCAAGACCGCCGCGCTCGTTTTCAAACATGCACATACGGCATGCGCCGTAGATGGACAGCTCGGGGTGGTAGCAAAGTGTGGGCATGTCGATGCCCGCCTTGCGGATAACTTCAAGGACGTTCTTCTCGCCGTTAAGCTCAACGGCGATGTCGTCAACATACATAAATTTCTTTTCCATTGTTTATTCCTCCCTGATTGCGTGGAACGGGCAGGCGGTGATACATGCGCCGCAGCGGAGACACTTTGTAAGGTCAATATGGAACGGGCTCTTAAGCTCGCCGCTGATCGCGCCTGCGGGGCACTGCCTTGCGCACTTGGAGCAGCCTTTGCAGACTGCGGGATCGATCACGATTCTCTTCAGCCTTGCGCAGTTGCCGGTGGGGCAGCGTTTTTCGAAAATATGCGCTTCGTATTCGTCGCGGAAGTTTTTAATCGTGCTGACGACGGGGTTGGGTGCGGATTTTCCGAGACCGCAAAGAGCGGTGGAAGATACGGTGTCCGCAAGTTCGAGCAGCAGCTCGATGTCGCCTTCTTCGCCCTTGCCGTGAACGATGCGCTCAAGGATCTCAAGCATACGCTTGGTGCCTTCACGGCAGGGGGTGCACTTGCCGCAGGATTCGTTCTGGGTGAAGTGCATGAAGAAGCGTGCAACTTCGACCATGCAGGTTTTGTCGTTCATGACGACAAGGCCGCCGGAACCGATCATTGCGCCGACTTTCTTGAGGGAGTCGAAATCAAGGGGCAGGTCAAGATCCTTTTCGGTCAGACAGCCGCCGGAAGGACCGCCGATCTGAACGGCTTTGAATTGACCTTCACCGCGCATACCGCCGCCGACAGTATAGACAACTTCGCGCAGAGTGGTGCCCATGGGGACTTCGATAAGACCGGTGTTTGCAATATTGCCGGTGATTGCGAACGCCTTCGTGCCGGGGCTGGATTCGGTACCGATGGTGCAGAACCACTTTGCGCCCTTGGAGATGATGGAAGGAACGTTTGCATAGGTTTCAACGTTGTTGAGAACGGTGGGCATTTCGAACAGACCGTGTTCAACGGTGCGCGGGGGCTTGGTGCGGGGCATACCGCGCTTGCCTTCGATGGAAGCGGTCAATGCGGAACCTTCGCCGCAAACGAATGCGCCTGCGCCCTGGTTGATATGGAGATCGAAATCAAAGCCGCTGCCGAGAATGTTCTTGCCGAGCAGGCCGATTTCCTTTGCCTGTTCGATTGCGGTGCGGAGTCTGAATACCGCAAGGGGGTATTCGGCACGGACATAGATATAACCTTCGGTTGCGCCGCAGGCAACTGCTGCGATCATCATACCTTCGAGCATACGGTGCGGGTCGCCTTCCATGATGCTCCTGTCCATGAATGCGCCGGGGTCGCCCTCGTCGCCGTTGCAGACAACGTATTTCTGTTCGGCTTTTTGTGCTTTGACCTGTGCCCACTTTTTGCCGGTGGGGAAGCCGCCGCCGCCTCTGCCGCGGAGCTTGGACTCGGAGATTTCGTTAACGATATCATCGGGAGTCATGTCGAACAGAGCCTTTTCAAAAGCGGTGTAACCGCCGATGCTGAGATATTCCTTGACGGAAAGTGCATCAATGTGGCCGCAGTGTTCAAGAACGATGCGGGTCTGGTTTTTGTAGAAGGGAATTTCTTCCTGTTTCCTGTAGATTTCGCCGTTGCGCTTATATGCAAGCCTGTCGATGGGCTCGTTGTTGAGAATTGTTTTTTCAACGATTTCTTCGCAATCGGAAAGCTGAACCTTGGTGTAGAGGTATCCCTCGGGTTCGATGCGAACAAGGGGACCCATTTCGCAGAAGCCGTGGCAGCCGCTCTTTTTCATTGCGATGCTGTTATCGGCATTTTCTGCCTGAGCGTGACATGCGCACTCGCCGCCATGGATGCCGGGTTCATGGGGTTCAACCTTGAGTTCGACGGGGCAGCTGATGCCGTTTGCTTCGATGAGTTCTTTGAGCCTGTCAAAGATCTTCAGTGAGCCGCTGGATACGCAGCCCGTGCCGGCGCAAACAAGAATCCTTCTTTTCTGGAGCTGAGCCGCAGCCATGCAGCCCTCGCGAAGCGCGATAAGATCCTGCCTGTTTTTAAGCATGTTAATTCTCCTCCCTGAGTTCCTTAAGGACTTCGGCTGCCTTTTCCTTTGTCATCTGGGAATAGACTTTGCCGTTTACGGTGATGACCGGTGCAAGACCGCATGCGCCGAGACATGAAACTGTTTCAACGGTGAATTTAAGGTCATCCGTTGTTCTCTTCGCTGCGGAAAGGCCGAGTTCCTTGCGCAGATAGTCAAGAACTTCGGTGGAATGGCGAACGTGGCAAGCCGTGCCGTCGCAGCAGCGAATGATATTCGTGCCCTTGGGTTCAAGGGAGAAATTCTCATAGAATGTTGCAACGCCGTAAATCTTTGCCTCGGGTACGCCGAGCTTTTCCGCAAGATAAGGGAAAGCTTCCTTGGGCAGGTAGCTGTAGTGTGCCTGAACTTCCTGAAGAATGGTAACGGTGTGGGATTCATCGTAATTGTGTTCTTTCAGAATTTCATCGAGCACGTTGTAATCGAACTCTTTGTTCATTTTCCGTCTCCTTATTAAAATAGATATTTTGAAACCGCTGTTTCCTCGTAATTTCGGAAACTGCCGATTTTGTTTTGAAACAAATTTGTTTTTAAATCCCTTTGAAAAACAAAAGCCCGGAAAGCCCCTGCAGGTCTCCCGAGCCGAACCGATGCCGCACGCATGATGCGCGCGCAAAGCTTTTCGGTCGGCAGAGATTTAATCTGCAAATTGTTTTTGTTCGGTTTTGTTTTTCCGCGCTCCGCCGCCGTATTTCGGACAGCGGAGCGTATTTGATACGGTATCAAATTGATACTGTGCCAAGTATCTTTTTCATTGCCGAATTCATTGCCGAATTTCGGTTTTTATGCCGAAATTGCAGTTTTAAATCGATTATTTATTGCTGAGATACTCGTCGATCGCCTTTGCAGCCGCCTTGCCCGCACCCATTGCGGAAATAACGGTTGCGGCACCGGTAACGGCATCACCGCCGGCGTAAACGCCTTCGCGGCTTGTGAGACCTGTTCCTTCTTCAACAACAATTCCGCCCTTTTTGTTTACTTCAAGACCCTTGGTGGTGGACTTGATGAGAGGGTTGGGGCTGGTGCCGATTGCGATGATAACGGTGTTGACATCAAGCACAAACTCGCTGCCGGGCACGGGAACGGGACGGCGGCGGCCCTTTTCATCGGGTTCGCCGAGTTCCATGCGGATGCACTTCATGCCGGTGACGAAACCGTTCTTGGGATCGCGCTTGTCATCGGGGTTGTTGTAACCGAGAATCTCAACGGGATTGTTGAGCAGTTTGAATTCAATGCCCTCTTCCATTGCGTGTTCAACTTCCTCACGGCGAGCGGGAAGTTCCTCAAGGGAGCGGCGATAAACGATATAGACCTTGTCCGCACCGAGGCGCAGCGCAGTCCTTGCAGCATCCATTGCAACGTTGCCGCCGCCGACGACCGCAACGTTTCCGCCCTTCATGATGGGGGTCACGGGATCAGCCTTGTATGCCTTCATGAGGTTGCTGCGGGTCAGGAATTCGTTTGCGGAGTAAACGCCTTTGTATGCCTCACCGGGGATGTTCATGAAGTTGGGAAGGCCTGCACCGGAACCGACAAAAACAGCTTCAAAGCCCTGTTCGAACAGCTCGTCAATGGTGAGAGTCTTGCCGATAACGGTGTTGGTTTCCATATCAACGCCCATAGCGGTCAGGTTGTCAACTTCCTTCTGAACAATTGCCTTGGGCAGACGGAATTCGGGAATACCGTAAACAAGAACACCGCCTGCGGTGTGCAAAGCTTCGTAAACGGTGACTTTATAGCCCTTCTTGGCAAGGTCGCCCGCGCAGGTGAGGCCGGAGGGGCCGGAACCTACAACTGCAACGCGGTGACCGTTGGAAGGCGCAGCTTTGGGAGCTTCGGAAGAATGTGCATTGTGCCAATCTGCAACAAAGCGTTCAAGTCTGCCGATGCCGACGGGTTCGCCTTTGATGCCGCGAACGCACTTGCTTTCGCACTGGAGTTCCTGAGGACATACCCTGCCGCAGACTGCGGGCAAAGAGGAGGTCTGCTGAATGACCTGATATGCGCCCTCGAAATCGTTCTCGCGAATCTTTGCGATAAACTCGGGGATATGGATATTGACCGGGCAGCCGCTGACGCAGGGCATCTTCGGGCAGTTGAGACAACGGAGCGCCTCGTCAAGCGCGGTCTCTTCGGAATAGCCGGTTGCAACCTCGTTGAAGTTGTGCGCGCGTACTTCGGGTGCCTGGGTGGGCATTTCGTTCTTTTTGGGGCTCATGTTAGGCATATTATTTTACCTCCTTGTTGAGAAGATTGCAGGTTTCTTCGAGCGCATGGCGTTCGAAATCGCGATACATCGCACCTCTGCTCATTGCTTCGTCAAAATCAACTTCATAGCCGTTGAAGTCGGGGCCGTCAACACATGCGAACTTTGTAATGCGCTCGCCGTCCCTGTGCAGGGTGAGGCGGCAGCCGCCGCACATGCCTGTGCCGTCGATCATTATCGGGTTCATTGAAACCGTGCAGGGAATGCCCGTGGGCTTGACGGCTGCAACAACGAATTTCATCATGATCAACGGACCGATGGTGATAACTTCATCGAATTTTTCGCCGTTTGCGAACATTTCGTTGAGAGGTACGCAAACATTGCCGTGCCTGCCGTAAGAACCGTCGTCTGTCATAACAAAGAGCCTGTCGGAAGCAGCTTTGAACTCATCTTCAAGAATCAGCAGATCCTTGCTGCGGAAACCGATAACGCTTGTTACCTCGCAGCCCATTTCGTGCAGCTTCTGTGCAATGGGCAGAGCGATCGCGCAGCCCACGCCGCCGCCGACGATGCAAACGCGCTTCAGCCCTTCGATATGGGTTGCAACGCCAAGGGGACCGACGAAATCCTGAATGTATTCGCCTTCTTTTTTTGCATTAAGCAGAGTTGTTGTTGCACCGACAATCTGGAAAATGATTCTTACTGTGCCCTTTTCTCTGTCATAACCCGCAATGGTCAGGGGGATTCTCTCGCCGTCTTCGTTGACGCGCAGAATGATGAACTGACCGGGTTCTGCCTTTTTCGCCACGAGGGGAGCTTCGATTTCCATCATGGTGACGGTCGGATTGAGTTCTTTTCTCAGCGTAATCTTATACATTGACTGTGATTGCTCCTTTCGAATCTATACTCATTCATTGTATGACTTCGATATAAATCGGCACGAACGGCAAATACTTTCATTTTTTGCATTCGCCTATGCCAATTGTGATTATAACACGCAACCATGCTTTTTGCAAGCAGGCGAAAGAAATATCGATATTATACTTTTTATAATTCGAGCTTGTTCGCGTGCGTGTTTTTCCCGAAAATTTGCTTGCTGCGGCAAAAAACGGGCTTCAAATGCCCGAATTTCAGACAAAAAAACCGCAAATCGACATTTGCCGTTCTGCGGAGTTCAACAATATATTTATTTTTTGTCCTGTTTGTAGTTTAAAATATCGCTCTTCATTAAATTCCGAGTATTTTGGTATGTTTTTCCTTTTTCGTTTTCTCGAAATAAATTCGGCGTAAAGTTTCACATTGTTATAATTTCCGCCCGCACATCGCCGTTCTCAATTTCGAGCAGAGCAAACGAGGGACTTCTGCCTCCGCGCGGACAGGACGGGCTGCCCGGATTCACCGCAAGCACTCTCCCGTCATTGTTCACGATTGAAATATGCGTGTGTCCGAACAGCAGCACGGAGCAATGCAGTTCCTCCGCCCTGTATGCAGCTTTGTCATACGAATACGGGCTGACTCCGTGCGTATGGCCGTGCATCATCAGGATTCTTGCTCCGCCAAGCTCAACAACGGCCTCGCTCTCGTATCTTTGCGCCGAGCCTCCGAAATAATCGCAATTCCCGCGCACCGCATAAACCTTCGCATTCGTTCTGCTCATGAGCGCTTCGGCATCCGAAGTCAAATCCCCCAAATGACACCACGCATCAACCTGACCTGCGAGTTTAATGCACCTGTCAAGCATGGACAGGCAGCCGTGTGTATCGCTGACAACTGCAACTTTCATCTTTCGTACGCTCTCCCCGAGTCCGCCGCATTCCGCGGAGGCATTTGTTTTTTGCTTTGTTTTTTACCCTGTATCTTCTGTTGAAACAATTACTGTTTTTTCAGCGCATCGAGCACCAGTTCCAACGCTCTGCGCCTGTGGCTGACGCCGTTCTTGCGTTCGGCATCGATTTCCGCAAAACTCAGGCCGAACGGTTCATACAAAAACATATTATCATATCCGAAACCGTTTTCACCGCGCTCTTCGAACAGAATGCGGCCGTCAACCCTTCCGACAACCTCAATATTGGGCTCTTCCGGACGCACAAGCACCATTGCACATGCAAAATGCGCAGTTCTTCTTTCGGCGGGAACATCACGAAGTTCGGCAAAAAGCTTTGCCCTGTTTGCGGCGTCATCATGCCCCTCCCCGGCGAATCTTGCCGAATACACTCCCGGTGCGCCGTTCAGAGCATCGACACAAAGCCCCGAATCATCCGCAAGCACGGCATCCTGCGGGCAAAGTTTCGCTGTTTCCTCCGCTTTTTTGCGTGCATTGCCGATGAACGAATCTGCATCCTCTTCAACATCGAGTTCAATGCCCGCTTCCCTCATTGAAACAATTTCTTCAAATCTGTCGCCGAGTATCTCTTTAATCTCGCGAATCTTATTTTTATTGTTTGACGCTATAATCAGTCTCATTATTTAATCCTCCCCGAGCAGTGCTTTTCTTTTTTCGCTTATTTTTTTGGCACAATCTTCGGCAGTTTCCGTCAGAGCAAATGCTCCGTCACATACTGCATGTACCCGTCCAATCCGTCGCAATCACGGGCATGAACCTCTTCAATCCCGAACAGCTCCATTGCATGTGCCAGAACAGCCGCCCCGTACATTATGACGTCGTGCCTCTCTCTGAGCAGCGGGTTTAGTTTTCTTTCCGTGCCCATTGTGCTTAATGCGTCAATCAACCGTTCAACTTCAAACTTATTAAGAACGGCTTTATCGATTTCATCGCGGTCATATTCACGCATACCGAGCGAAAGAGCAGCAAGAGTGGTTATTGTTCCGCCGATTCCCGCACATTTTCCGAGCCGTCGGTTCGGCGTGCCGATTATTTCATCCATATATTGGTTTATTGCGATACGCTGCGTCTCAAAATCATCATCGCAGTCCGTTTTGCCGCTGTTTTGCAGCGCAATATCCTTTCCGCGAACGCAGCCTATCGGATAACTCACCTTGCTTTTTGCTTCCGCAATCTGCATTGACGCGCCGCCGATATCAATGAGTGCGCTGCACCCGTCGGAAGAATTACATGCCGCTTCAAACGCATACTGCGCCTCTCTTTCTCCGCTCAAAACATCGACCGTGATACCGCATTTTTGCTTTAATCTGTTTATAAATTCAGCTTTGTTCGATGCATCGCGGACCGCACTTGTCGCATAGGCGAAAGGAATATATCCCGAATGACGGGCATTCGATGCCAAAGCTGAAATTACGGAAATGCTCTTTTCCATTCGCTCCTCATCAAGCCGCCCGGTTTGTGCAAGGCCTGAGCCGAGACGCGTTGTTATTACGAGTTTTTTTCCGTTCCTGCCCGCCGCATATCTGATTGAGTTTGAACCTATATCAATAACCGCAGCGGAATCCGCTTTGCCGACAATGTCTTTTTTTATGTAAGTATCCGCCATTTTTTACTCCTTTGCAGGTTGTATTCGCAGATTGCGCCTCTTCAGGGTTCTGCTGTCGGCTCCGCCGGTTCCGGCGTATCATGAGCGTCGGCAGAGACCGGTGCGCTTGAAATCGGCACCGATGTTGTGATAATTGCATTCGGATCATCAACATCAAACCTTATATCTCCGTCCAGCATATATCCTTGCGTTTCGCGCATGTATCTTATCAGGAATTCACTGCTCGAAATGTATGCATTCAGCTCTTCAAGCCCCTCCTGCTGAATTTCGGCTTCCTGAAGTTTGCGCTGCTGTTCCTCCCTTTCCGCCCGAAGCCTGCTCATGGTTGAGTTTTGTTTGCCCGTCATCGCAAAAAGCACAGCAAGCAAAGCAAAACCCGCCGCTGTGAAAACAATGCCGAAATAAACCGTTTTTTTTGAAATATTGCGTCTGCTTTCTTTTTTCATAGTCCTTCGCTGTCCGTTCTTTTTTGCATCGGCATATGCCGTCGGCACTTATATGTCGTTGCCTTTATGCACCGTCGGCTGCTTCATGCCTTTTTGTGTTGTTTCTTTGCGCTTTTCATTATGCAGCATTCGAAGGATAATTGCAAGTGTTTTTTTGCCGCGAAAATAAAATCGGCGGAGCAATGCATTCACCGCTCCGCCTTATGAACTTAAGGAACCTCTGAATAAACGGGTTATTTCTGTCCCCATTCGGGCTATTAGCCGCTTTTGGGCTTAGTTAAGGCGATTTTGGTGCAAAATAGCCACTATAACTTATCTTTTCTGCTCTGTTTCCCGAAAAAGGGCAGGCTGCCTCTATATCAGGTTGCAGAGAGTTTTCGCCCGGCGATCGCAAGGGCGTATAGGTTGGCGCAGGCGAACATTGCGTACAGCCGATTCTCGTTTTTCTTCAAGCCGCGATACGCCGTCTTTTTATAACCGAACTGGCACTTAATAATTCGAAATGCATGCTCCACCTTACAGCGCACCGAGGATTTGCGGTTCTCAATATATCGTTCCCAGTCAATTGCATTGTCAGATACATGAGGCAGCTTTCCGGGACGGCGGTTCATGCGGTAATCTATGCTGGATAAATGCTCATCACAGGCTATTTCGGGACGCTTTTGGATCCCCAGATACCCGGCATCCCCATACACCCACTTCATCGTCTTCGCGAATCAACGCGGCTGCCTGCGTGATGTCATGCGTATTTGCCGCCGTGACCGTCATGGTATGAACCAGCCCGCTGCCTGCATCCACACCGATGTGGCATTTCATCCCGAATTTTCACTCATTGCCCTTTTTCGTCTGGTGCATTTCCGGGTCGCGCTTCTTCTCCGCGTTTTTCGTAGAGCTGGGGGCGTTGATGATCGTTGCATCCACGATGGTTCCGCCCTTCATCATGTGCCCGGTTTGCACCATTACCCGGTTGATCGCGTCAAAAAACAGCTTGTTCAGGCCGTTTTCTTCCAGAAGATGGCGGAACTTGCACAGGGTCGTTTCGTCCGGCACTGCTTCCGTCATGAAGTCAATGCCCGTGAATTTCCGCATGGCATAGCTGTCGTAGATCGCATCCTCTGTTGCCGGATCGGACAGGTTGAACCAGATCTGAAGCAGATACATCCGCAGCATCTTTTCGATCCCCATGGGCGGACGGCCGCGCTTTCCCATGGGATAGCAGGGCCTGATGACACTGACCCACTCGTCCCACGGAATGATTTCGTCCATGATTTCCAGAAACTCTTCCCGCTTTGTTTTCTTCTTGCGGCAGCTGTACTCGATGTCTGTGAATGTTTCCTGCTTCATTGCCTGCACCACCATCGTTTTGATGATGTTATCATACCATATCTGAAACCGCTTTGGTAGTGCGGATTAAATCAGAGGTTCCTTAGTTCCTTGCTGTAGTATGAATAGTCTGTCATAAATCCGTTCACAGAAAGAGAATCGTACACGTCGTCAATGCTCAGCTTTTTGCCGCTACTGTTCTCTGCGAGTAGCAACACATACATATCTGCGCTATATTCCGAAGAATCTTCTAAAACAGTTTTCGATACAATCCTTAACCCATTGGCATTGTAAACCTCTGTGCCACTTGCATCGAACTCTGATTTAGTATTAGGAACAATAATGTTTACCGGAACTGCTTCGGTAATGTTGTTTCCGTCAGAGTTGCGTTGAGTCAACGAGAGCGAGACGGAATCTATCGTTTTGATTCCGTATATTTCCCAATATTCAGAATCCAACACCGAGGAAATATCCACATCAACGATGCAACGCTTCCCAGGATTGATAGCATCACTCGACCACGTGGAACTGGTGACAATCAATCCGTTAAGAGCTATGTCCGAAGTCGAAACATAAACAATTTCGTTTGTGGTGTTTTCCAGTTCCATAAGCAACGCTGTGTCACCATCTCTATTGACCATCAAGCCACTTGAAAGTAATTTAACGCCGTTTTCGTTATAGAGATTATCCTGTGAAAAATATGTGATGTCGTAAGTAAAGGTGTTCATAGCTGCACGACTTGTTATAGTCTCTTGATAAAACTCCTTACTGTAGTCGTAAGAACCAAACACGGAGGTCTTTACCTGTCGAGGTCCGGTATAGGTGTGGTTATAGTCATCGTCTGATATGTCGAAGCCTATTTCAATGTCAGCTATTTCGCTGATACCATACAACATCAACGCATCGTAGCTGAAGCTGATTGCATCATTTGCTTTTTTGCCGTTGGCTACATCACAATTCAAATATCCGTCAGCAACCATATAGCCGTTGACTGAATTACAGCTATATCCCATCGAACCGCTGATAAAGGATAAATCTTTTCCGCTGTTATTTTCAATCGTCAACTCCAGCTCAACTGCATAGTTGTTGTAGCTTAATCTTGTTGCGGTTATCTTGACACCGCTTTCATCTACCATAATAGTTTCTGCGAGGGCTGCGCTCTTGCTGAACGTGCCCAACTTTTCGTCGTTCTGCTTGGGCGACTCGGACGGCTTCACTCCGGAATTTCCGTTATCAGATTGCGATGGAGCAGATGTAGTTCCTCCCGGTTCAACATCGGTATTGCCGCAAGCGACAAGCGAGATTACGCAACAAAGTATCAAGTAACAAGGAGATTACCTTCTTCATTTTGTTTTCCTTTCTGGCAGGACGAGGACTTTCGCCCTCGTCCATTATCGCCTCAATCTTCATCATCGAGTTCTACGATTTCATACTCAGGGTCTTCAAAGGTGTCTTCGTCGTAGTCGTAGTCACCGGGGTTGGACATATGGAGAATTTCTGCACCCTCACGTGTGCAGGAACACAGATACAGAGCGTATTCCTCCGCATCCTCCTCCGTACTAAACACCTCGTCCTGCTCCTCACCATCAAAAATGATTTTGTACTTTGCCATTTGTTTTCCCTCCTTAATTTTCAGAAATTTCTTAAATTTTCTGTTCGACTGCTTTTCCGATATTATCTGAATATGCGGAATGAGCAGATGAAGTTGCGGTGCCAATAGTTGGAATTGAACGAGCGTTCAACGATCCTGCCGTTGGACTGCGATGCATCGATCATTGTCCACTTGCCGCTGCATATTGCAACGTGACCGTAATAAACGATTACATCTCCGCGTTTGACGTTGTTGATATTGTTGTTGCGCTGATAACGGGTGCAGCTGCGCCACATGTAACTCGTCATGTAGCCCTGCGAAATGCCTGCCTTGTTGATGCACCAGTATACAAAACCGGAGCAGTCAAACACATTCGGTCCTTTTCCGCCGCGAACGTAGCGACAACCGAGTTTGCTCCGCGCAATGCGGATAAACCTGTCGATACGCTCACTTGCGCCTTCACCGGGATCGGGATCCGGATCGGGATCGGAAGTCTTG
>ERZ1034917.1376-NODE-1376-length-15300-cov-7.409774_pt1 | contig 15300 bp, 13 predicted proteins | sample MGYA00520605_ERZ1034917 | MGnify/ENA primary metagenome ERZ1034917 (study PRJEB33766, sample SAMN09781784) | gut metagenome | biome: gut microbiome | host: Homo sapiens | place: Madagascar | study: EMG produced TPA metagenomics assembly of the PRJNA485056 data... | reverse complement strand
TCCTCGCAAAACTATTTTGTTTTTTTCACTGTCTACTTGACAGGGGGCGCTTCATTTGATGTTTGCAGCGGCCTATAGTTTTATTGAAATCATTTAAACAAAATGTATGTTGCGTTTACCGAAATAAAGCGATACAATTAAAACTGTAGGATGGATGCATTATTCGATCAGGAACGAATGCGTTAATTTTCTATTATACTTGGCGTTACACAAAACCCGGAAATGGGTTCATATGTTTGACGGAACATAACGCATAATACGTTGTGTTTTCGATAATGAAGCGGAAAGTGCAATGCAGGCACTTCCAGTAAGACAGCATCAAATTAATGTATAAACTCGCACGGGGCACAGTTGCACGACAGTCGAAAAATCGAGTACCGTGTGAACAGAAAGGAAATATCAAATGTTCAAATTCACATGTGCGGCATTGACAAAAACAGGGAAGAAACCTGTGAACCGGGATAACTATATGGTGGGAAATCTGTATGTGCCACAGGATCATGCAGATTTACGTAATAATGCACAAGGAAAGACGGAACAGCCATTTTTCGTTGCAGCTGCTGACGGAATGGGTGATGAAGCATCGGGGGAGAAGGTCTCGGCAGAAACGGCTGAAGTCGGAAACAAAGGGAATGGTTCCAACGATTCCAATGATAACGAGAATCCAAAACGTTATCAAAAGAAAGTTATTATTGCTGTTATTTGTGCATTGCTCCTTGTTATTGGAATTCTTGTCTGTATTTTGTCTAAAACATCTAAAAAACAGTTAAATTTTCATGATGCAGCGTTCGAAAAAGCAATCAGGGAAGCCCTCAACCTTGCGGACGATGAAATGCTAACCACCGACATTCTACGCATAAAAGAACTTGATTTAAGTGAAAAGAGGCTATCGGATATCAGCGATATCGCTTCCTTTAAAAAACTGACAACGCTTAACATAAGCGGCAACGAAATCAGCGACATAAGTGCGCTTAAAAACTTAACCAACCTGACGGAGCTTGACTGGAGTTACAACAAAATCGGTGTTATAAATGATGAGCATGTAAGTCTACTTCGAAGCCTAAAGAACTTGCAAGTGCTTAACTTAGGTTGCAACAACATCAGCGACATAAGTGCACTTGGAAGCCTAACGAACCTGCAAGTGCTTGACTTAAGCAGCAACAACATCAGCGACATAAGTGCGCTTGAAAATATAACTAACTTGCAAACGCTTAACTTAAGCAGCAACAACATCAACGACATAAGTGCGCTTAAAAACCTAACCAACCTGACGGAGCTTGACTGGAGTTACAACAAAATCGGTGTTATAAATGATGAGCATGTAAGTCTACTTCGAAGCCTAAAGAACTTGCAAACGCTTGTCATGAGTAGCAACGAAATCAGTAACATAAGTGCACTCGGGAATCTAACGAACCTGCGGTCGCTTGGCTTAAGTGGCAACAATATCAGCAATATAAGTGCACTCGGAAACCTAACAAACCTTTGGTCGCTTAGCTTGAGCGAAAATAGTATAATCTATATAAACACACTTAATAAACTAACGGACTTGCAAAGTCTTCGCTTACGCTTCAACAACATCGGCGATATCAGTGCGCTTACTAATCTGACAAACCTGTGGTTGCTTGACTTAAGCGGCAATGACATCAGCGACGTAGGTGCGCTTGAAAATCTTTCAGGACTGCTTTTGCTTTATTTAGATAATAATAATCTCACAAAGCAAAAAGTTGAAGAACTGTGCCTTAAACTCCCGCAAGCCCAAATACAAAGCGAATGGGTTGATAATGATGACTGACGTATCGGCTGCAATGTGTTTATACGACTGAAATTGCTGAAAACCCTGTCAGAGGTTGCGGCAGAGCGTGAATTTAAGCGCGAAGGCGTATAAAGATTGGTCTTGATATGTGCAATACGTCGAAGCCTTGCAAACGCAAAAAATATGAGCTTGACTGACGACGTGTGAATGTTTTCGTGATCGCATGTACCGCTTGTAACGATATTGACTTCGAGCGAAAAATCTGTAACAAAATATATGTTGCGTTTTGCGAAATTATGCGGTATAATCAAAACAAGCGAACTAATGCAGTATTTGCTGAAAATCATTTGCATGCTGAGTTTTTGCACTTGATTTCATACAAAAATCAAAATGAGTTTGTATGTTTGATTATATAATGCATAACACGTTATGCTTGCAGTTGGTTACAAAAAGTTACACTTAGGAGAGTTGAAATGGAATATGTACTTCTTGTTTACCATGGAAAGGATTTTGCTGAATATCATTTACCAAGAATGAAAAATGATTATTACGAAATGAAATTTGGCGAAGCAAACGCCGAATCGTTAAATTACGCTTCTATACTTTTTGAGGCAAATAACTTTCATTGGCTGTTACATCACAGATCAGAGTATATCATAAAGATTGGCGGTACAGAAGTAGACAAACATATGATTTCTGATGGAGATGTTATAACCATAGAGGTAAAAAAGACAAAAAGCAAATACACGATTGTTGTTGTTGCAGTTAATAATCCAATCCATCCCTTTAAAAAATATATGCTGGATCCGTCAATCAAGATAACAATTGGCAATTCGAAAGAGAACGTTATTCGATATCAATATCGCGGATTCATTTCACCACAACATGCGGTGATTGGAAAAGAGTCAGACGAGTGGTTTGTTGAAGATTGTAAAAGCAAGAATGGAGTTGTTGTTGGAAATCAAAAAATTAATGGCCGGAAAAATTTATCTTTTGGAGATATTATCTATATCTTCGGTCTTAAATTAATCATTTTAGGAAAGTACTTTGCGGTTGATTGTGAAGTAGATGGTGTTACGGTTGATGAACATATACTGAGTTCATATACTGTGGCTGCGAATTCGTTCCGTGAACAAGGCAGCAACCAAGAGAGCGATCCGTATTATAGACGTTCTCCGAGGATGCTGGGGAAGATGTATACCGACCCAATAGAAATTGAGCCTCCCCCTGCACCACAAAAACAACGGAAGCAACCTCTGATACTGACAATTGGCCCTGCATTTACAATGATTCTGCCTATGCTGCTGGGCACAACAATTTCAATGACGTCTGGAGGCAGTGGAAATGCTACTGGACTTATCGTTTCAGGAACGTCTGGCGCAGTTGCTGTGCTTTGGGCAGTTGTAAGATTAAAGAATAGCAGAAAAGCCACAGACGAGGAGGAAAAGAACAGACGTGCCCAATACGAGACATACCTGAGCAAATACGAAAACGAGTTAAAACTACAAACTGAGCATAACGCTAATGCTCTGAAACAACTGTATCCATCGCCGATAGACTGTTGCGAAAACGCATTCAAAAAGAACCGTTTATGGAACAGAAATTTTAGCCATGAAGATATTTTAAGCGTAAGATTGGGCTTGGGAAACTCGCCATTTCAGGTTCCTATTATTGTTCCGAAAGAGAAATTCTCTCTGACTAACGATCCGCTATCTGAAAGACCAAAGAAATTAAAAGAGAAATATGATTTTCTGCGAAACGTTCCAATATGTATCAATTTCGCAGAAAAGAAATTGGTTGGCTTGGTAACGTCCAGAAAAAAAGCAGCGAATATTGCTCGATGTATTTCATTGCAGCTTGCAACAAACGATTGTTATTCTGACGTTAAAATGGTTTTTCTTTATTCAAACGATGAAGAAGCGGAGTGGGAATTTGCAAGATGGCTGCCTCATACATGGGACAATGAAAGAAAAACAAGATTTATTGCAACAAATAAGAATGAAGCAAGCGACATGCTTTATGGACTTTCAGTTGCATTTAGGTCTAGAATGGAGGAATCAGAGGGTTTAATGGCGGAGCCTCTGTTCAAGCCGCATTACATTGTTTTTGTTGCGGAGCCAGCATTTATTGAAGGAGAAGCAATATCGAAGTACCTCACGAACAGCGAAAAAGACATTGGTTTATCTACGATCTGGATTTGCGACCAATACGATAAGCTACCAAACAAATGTTCAGATATAATACAACATGATGACAACTTTTGCGGAATCTATAATCTAAGCATGATGGAGGACGAGCGCATCGAAGTTAAATTTGATTCCATATCAGCTCAAGATGCGGACAAATACGCAAGGGAGCTTTCCTGTTTCAAGGTTCGTGATGCTGAAAGCGATGGAGAAATGCCTAATTCGGTTAGTTTCCTGGAAATGCATGGCGTGAATAAACCTGAAGAGATTAATATTATTGAGCTTTGGCGAAAGAATAAACCATACGAGACTTTGAGAGCTTTAATCGGAAAGCGCGGAGGTGGACAAGGGGTTTATCTTGATATCCACGAAAAATATCATGGCCCGCATGGACTCGTTGCTGGTACAACAGGTTCAGGAAAGTCAGAAACCCTTCAAACATATATTTTATCATTGGCGTTGAATTTTGGACCTGAAGATGTTGGGTTTTTCATTATTGACTATAAGGGCGGTGGTATGGCAAACTTGTTTGAGAAGTTGCCACATACGCTTGGCACAATTACAAACCTTTCTGGTAATCAGGTGCATCGTGCAATGGTATCAATTAAAGGAGAAATTAGGCGCAGACAACGTATTTTCGCTGAGCTGGATGTTAATCATATAGATAAGTATATGAGATTATATAGAAATCGCGAGGCGACGGCTGCCATTCCACACTTGCTGATAATTATTGATGAATTTGCCGAGTTGAAAAAAGAAGAGCCAGAGTTAATGCGTGAGCTCATCAGTGTTGCACAGGTAGGAAGAAGCTTAGGGATTCACCTTATTTTGGCTACACAAAAGCCGGCAGGCGTTGTAGATGATAATATCTGGTCTAACACAAGATTCAGATTGTGCTTGCGCGTACAAGATAGGCAAGACAGTAATGATATGCTTAAGCGTCCGGATGCAGCTTACCTCACTCAACCGGGGCGCGGGTATTTGCAAGTTGGAAATGATGAAATTTTCGAACTGTTTCAGTCAGGCTGGAGTGGAGCTGGTTATGACGATAAAAATACAGTTTTAAATACTAATATTGCAAACTTAATAACCAATACTGGTCATAATGTAAATGGGAAAAAGCGCACCAGACAGATGAATGAGGAGAAAAAACTGCGCTGGTTTACTAAATTGGTAAAGATTATCCGAACAGAAGCATTTGGTTTGGATGGACTATCATCTACTTTGGATACGGTATATAATATGCTTCGGAATGATGGTATTGATTATCAACGCAGCATATCGAATGATAGACGTATGGAGATTTTGATTAATGAGGTCAACGAGACACTATCCGTTTATGGCACAGCAATTTCAAACGAGACATTAGCTGCACGTATTGTGAGTAACGCTGCAAAGCAGGGGATACGTTTACCGGAGGAAAAGGAGAAAACCCAACTTGATGCGGTTGTTGAATATATTTCAAGAACAGCAATTCAGAACAACATTTCCGGTGGTTCGAAACTGTGGCTTCCGGTGCTTTCCAATTACATATATTTATCAGAGCTTGACAACTATGCAGACTGTTCTTTCAATGGAGAAGCTTGGATTGGAGATAAAAAAGATGGCAGTCTTTCAGCTATTATCGGCTTTTGCGATGATCCTATCAATCAAAGTCAATTCCCTGTCGCTATAGATTTTGCGGCCAAGGGTAGCATTGCTGTCTGTGGAGCTGTTGTGTCGGGCAAGAGTACGTTTATGCAAACCATGATTTATTCGCTCTGCAATAAATACTGTCCTGCATCGGTTAATTTTTACATTATTGATTATAGCAGCAGAATGCTTTCTGTATTTGCGAACGCCCCGCATGTCGGAGGGTATGTGACTGAAGATGATACAGATAAATTAAACAAACTATTTATAATGATGGAAAAAGAAATTGTGCGCCGGAAAATGATTTTCCGTGGAGGAAGTTATGCACAGTATATTCGTGCGAATGGGGTCGCTGAACCTGCAGTGATTATTGTCATTGACGGGTATGCTGGTTTCAAAGAAAAAACAGAAAACATGTATGAAGATAAACTGATTTCAATATCAAGAGAAGGTGCGGGATATGGCATATATCTTGCAATTGCATCGGGCGGATTCGGAGCATCGGAGATTCAGAGCAGAATTGGCGATAATATTAAATCTGTAATAGCGCTTTCGATGGGCAACAAATTTAAATACTCTGATGTTTTAAGAACTGTTACCCTTGACATTATACCTGAAGCGGATATAAAGGGACGAGGGTTAATCAACCATAATGGTGCTTTTTACGAATTCCAGACGGCTGTCGCATTAGATGCGCCAGATGATTATACTCGTGGAGAGAGGATAAAAAAAGAAATAAACCGCATGTGTGATGTTTGGAACGGGCGAGTGGCTAGAACCATCAGGATGATCCCTAATGAGGCCAAATGGCATGAATTCAAATCAGATGAGGAGTATAAAGATAACCAGGAGAAAACGGACTTCTTACCGATTGGATATAACGAGAAAGATGCTTCAATATATGCCCTGCCGCTCAAGCGTATTTTTACATTTTTGGTAACAGGAAAGATGCGTACAGGCAAATCAACTTTTCTAAAGACGGTGGCCTTGTCGGCTATCGACAAAGGTGCGGATGCTTATATCATTGATACAAAAGAATGCAGAAACAAAGACTTTGCAGCAGGAAGAGTACAGGGATATTATTCATGCTATGATGAGTATGTGTCGTTCGGAACTTTGATTATGAATGAGCTTGTCAAGCGCAACAGGCACAAAAACGAACTGATAAAAGATGGAAAAAACAAGAAAGAAATTGCTGAGATTATGGCGGCAGAATATAAACCCGTTTTTATTTTCATAGAAAACCTTGTTGATTTCGTCGAAGAAATTTATAAGGTCGATATAAGTCGAACAAAAATATCAGGTTTTATGGAGAATGTGGTCGAGAAAGGAGAACTTCACAATATGTTTGTATTCGCAAGAGCGAGCTTAGAAGATATTAACAAAATAAAAGGAAGAAGGTTTGTTGATTTGATCTTAGCAAGAAGAACTGGGATTCTAATGGGTGGTGGTGCGTCACAACAGAACGTATTTGAATTCCAAAACTCAGAACTACCGTTTAATGAGGCTCGAAAGACTTATAAAGCTGGAACCGGATTAACGAGAATTCCTGAAGAAAGGGTTAACACCGTGATTATTCCTTGGCCGGAGGTATGATGTGCATATACAACTTTGGTATTATGTGTGGGATGATAAAGAACGCAAGCAACTTAACAATGCGATAATTGATACCGCCGCACATATGGAAGATGACCTTGTTATCAAAGTCAGACCCGTGTTTTCTGCCGACGAATTTTATTCTCATATTGATGAAGTGAAAACTTTCGACGTGTGTTGCTTTGATACAATACCAATGGTCACATTAGAAAAAATACAAAAAGTACGACAGTTGTTCCCACACATGCTTCTGATGCTGCTCGTTGATGACAAACTTTCGCCATTGCAATACATTCGACCTGGAATTCTTCCAACAACGCTGCTTATGAAGCCGTTTTCGAATGACTCTGCAAGCAATGCAATTACGGAGTTATTGAATGCTGCCAAGGAGGCAGTACATAATGAAAATGATAAAACATACATAATAGAAACGAAGCAAGAACGGATGATATTTAAGTACTCTGAGATTCTTTATTTTGAAGCGAGAGATAAGAAGCTGTTTTTGAATACAGTGAGTACGGCGTATCCATTTTATTCAACATTGGATAAATTGATTGAAGAATTGCCAAAAGAATTTATTCGTTGCCATAAAAGTTTTATAGTAAATAAATATCAGATACGTAGGATTGATTTTTCGAGCAACGAGATTCACTTGAGAGGTGGAGCTGTGATTCCTGTTTCAAGAAGTTACAGAGCGGATGTGCGGAGGGTATCGATTTGAAAAAAAACGAACGCGTTGAAATAAGGCTCTCAGGAGCTGAACTCGCTGCCGTGCTTGAAGGGCTTGGCCTGAAAAAAATGTATGGCTTTGAACTGACACACGAGGGAACAACAAAATATGAATTAATAACTGCAATACAGCATTTGGTTGAGCGTGGGTACTTGCATCCTGAAGATAATTTCTATCGGATTGATGGTACTGCAAGAGCGTTAATTCTTAGGATTATGCATTCATTCTGCACGATAAGGCTTCAGAGCTTTGTTCCTCCTGCAAAAAATCTGTGTCTATACCTTGGACAGACAGGTACAACGGTGATTGAACCTTCAGAAAATCAAAAAGACACATTCTTTTTGTATCAAGTGCAGCCCAAAAAATTTATTCTGGATGAGATTCGGTCGGTAACAAGTTTAAAGAGTTTTGGAACCGACAAGGCCTCCGATTACTCAAAAGATGTATTTAGCATCAACGTATATCGCAATAATGAAAATATGGTTCATGAATTAAAGATAGTTGATAAGCTATCCTGCATAGTTGTAAGGGTTGATGGAGAGGAGTATGCTGCTTCAGCTGAACTTATAGATAGTATTATAGAAGAGGTAATTGAAAAGGAGAACTATAATGATTAATGTTGAGATTATTCTGCCGGTTTTGATGCGCAACTATGAATTTTCATTAGCGGAGGATGAACCAATCAGCGTTCTTTGTGAAGAGATTGTTGAATTGATTGGCCAAAATGAACAGATAGAAACAAGGAACAACGCAGCGGATTATGCTTTGCTTGACATGAAGCGAGAAGAATTCTTGCCAAAGCAAAGTACGCTTAGAAAGTGCGGAGTGAAGAACGGCGCACGACTGATGCTGATATAAAGCCGTTTATTCCATTTGGAGTGCCGTTTATCACAGATTTGTGAATGCGAACTGCGCAGCGGATATAATCAGCATCAGAAAGCGAGGTTAGGAGATGTTTATAGAAGTAGACGCAATGATTGATATATCCGAAACTATTTCTAAGGCGGGTAAACAGGTGTTCAAGTTATGTGAAGAGGCGAGGGATGTTCTAATATCTTTGAATAATCTGGACCAAACAGGAGTTCTAACAGAACAACTAAGAACTATAATCGATAGATTGTATTTTGACGTGACAATAGTTAACACTCTTGCAAGGGCATTAGAAATAACAACATCAATGATTTGTGACTGCGAAAGGATAAATTGTACGAGAGCAGATGATTGCCGCGTTGAGGTCAGGAGAGCAGATACAATTTCAATTATGCCTGAAGAGCTATCCTCAGTCATAGAAAGAATTATTTGATCATTGGAGAAGGGTGATAATGTGATTATAGAGATTAACAGTTCATTATTAAACGACGATATTAACGGGGTAGAAGCATTAGTTGCCGAGTTGGAAAAAGCAAAAAAGAATCTGCATGATTCTACCATAAATCTAAATATGATGTGGAAAGGCCCAGCAAAGGAAGTCTTTGAGAAAGAAATGATGTTTGATACTGCTATTGTAGAGTGCATGATTGACGATATCAGAGGCATGATTGAAAGCATGAGAGAAGCAAACCGAGAATACTTGGCATGTGATAGCGCTGTCGATGGTTTAATTGAAAGCATAAAAGTATAGTGCAACGAAGGGAGCGATGAAGATGGTTACAAACGTTGATGGTTCGGTACTTAACACCATGATAATTGCCGAACCGGATGAACTTCGTGAGCAATCGGAAAAAGTTAGGCAAAACGCAAACGTGATGAGGACAATTTGGCAGGAGATTACCCATTTGGTGAACACGACAAACACCTATTGGAACGGGGAGGCAGCGGAGCATTTTCGCAATGCGTTCAACAATTATACAGATGTTATTGAAAGTATGGCAAGCAAAGTTGAAAATCAAGCAGTAAGACTGGAACGAATTGCCGGTGTATATGACGAAGCTGCGATTCAAACTGAACAGATCATCGAGGCATTGCCTACAGATATTTTGAAGTGAGGAATATAAAATGGCAACATTTTACAGTATTCAAATGGACTTCAGCGAGGCTAAACGTCAGGCAAACAGTCTGGATGAGATCGCTCAGAATTTACGACTTATTGCGAATGGTACAATGCAGGAGTCAATGACCCACATAGCAAGCAATTGGAGAGGTGAGAACTCGAAAAAATTTATTCAAAAACAACAAACAGTGACAGAAAATATTAAACGAAGAGCCGATGAATTAGAACGCATTGCAGAGCAAATTCGACTGGCGGCAAAGCGCATATATGAGGCAGAAATGGACGCATTGCAAGTGGCGAACAACAACAGTTTTGGCGGTGGCGACGGCGGCGGTGGATTCCGCTGAAATGTCCAATTCAACTATACCCTACATATAATGGCTCTAACTGAGCGTTATAATAATTAATAGTAAATGGAGGCAATTAAAATGGCAAATTTTACAGTAACAGCATCTGAACTGCGTCGTGTAGGTGACAACCTGATGAACCTAAACGGCCTGTTTCAGCAGCAAGTCGGGAAGCTTATGCAGCACGAGGAGGAGCTCGATGCGATGTGGGATGGTCAGGCGAACGATGCGTTCAAAGTGCAGTTCGCAAGCAATTGTGAGTCGCTGAACAGCTTTTACACAGTTATCGGAGAGTACATTCAAATGCTTGAGAGTGTAGCTACGATTTACGATGCAAAAGAACAACAGGCGATTGATATTGCGAATAACTAAATAACGAAAGGAAAGAATGACATGGATGGAATTATAGTAAGAGTTGATAGCAGTGTTTTGGAGAACAAAGCGAGTGAGTTTGAGTCATGCCGTGCTCAGATTATGGATCTCATTGATCAGATGAAGTCTGAAGTCAGATCGCTCGACTCGGTTTGGGAAGGCGAAACTTCCCAGATGTTTCAGCGGAAATTTGCTGCTCTTGATGACGATATTGAATATCTCAATTCGATCATAATAGAGCATGTTACGGATCTCAACGAGATTGCGGCAACATACGCAGCCGGACAAAATGAAGTGGAAAGTGCAATGCAGGCACTTCCGGAAGATATCATCAAGTAAAAGTATAAAACTTACACGGGGCACCGGTGCACGACAGTCGAAAATCGAGTGTCGTGCTTGGTGCATTCCAAACAGAAAGGAAAGAATAAATGTTCAAATTCACATGTGCGGCGTCGACAAAAACAGGAAAGAGACCTGTGAACCAGGATAATTATATGTTGGGAAATCTGTATGCGCCACAGGATCATGCAGATTTACGTAATAATGCACAAGGAAAGACGGATCATCCCTTTTTTGTTGCAGTTGCTGATGGAATGGGCGGTGAAGCATCAGGAGAGAAAGCTTCGTTCGAAACAGTCCGAGTATTAGCTGCTGTTAGCAACAGACTGCGCAATGATTTTGAATCAAATAAGCGGATCGTCCACGACTCTGTTCTGCAGGCGAATGATGCCATATGCAATGTGATGAGGAATGAAAATATTCGCAGCATGGGCAGCACCGTTGTTACACTCTTATTGCAAGACGATAAATGCAGTTATACAAACTTGGGCGACAGCAGACTGTACATGCTTCGCAACGGTGAGCTTGTTCAACTAACAAAAGATCACACCGAAGGACAGACAATGGTTGATGCCCATGTGTTGACAGAAGAACAGTTGAAAACTCATCCGAGCAGAAATCGACTCAGTAGACATTTGGGAATTTCGCGCGAAGACATGATGATAGATACCCCTGTTTATCCGGACATAACACTGCAGGCCAATGATAAATTTTTGATTTGCAGCGATGGGGTATGCGGAGTACTATCAAAAGAGGAAATGTCAAAAATATTGAGTATGTCCGCTACAACTGTTGCGAAGGCAGAAATACTTGTGGCCAGCTCGATCGATGCCGGAAGTAGAGACAATGTAACCGCTCTTGTTGTTGAAATTGCTGCAGACGGAGCAGGCAGCACGGATAAAGTAAAAAAACAGATAAAACAAACAGCAATAAATAACAGGACGAGTTCCAACGGTATCAAAAATAAGTTTCTTGTTGCTATTTTTTGCGTGTTGTTCTTTGTTGTTGGGATTCTTGTCGGCATCGGTATTTCACCTAAAACATCAAAACCCGAAACAGATGGAAAAGAAAACGTGCGTCCCGGTTCGAGTCATACCCCGGAAGAATCACCAACGATTTATCCAACTTCTACAACCGGGTCAGCTGTCAGTCCATCAGAACAGCCTTCCGAACAATCGTCATATTTTAGTAATGAGGATTTTGAAAAAGCAATCAGGGAAGCCCTCAACCTTGCGGACGATAAAATGCTAACCACCGACATTCTACGCAAAAAAGAACTTGACTTAAGTAAAAAGGGGCTATCGGATATCAGCGATATCGAATCCTTTAAGGAGCTGACAGAGCTTTACTTAAACAGCAACAATATCAGCGATATAAGTGCACTTGCAAACCTAACGAACTTGCAGACTCTTCACTTGAGCGGCAACAGTATCAGCGATATAAGTGCACTTAGAGGCCTAACGAACTTGCAAACGCTTGACTTATGCAACAACAGCATCAGCGACATAAGTGCACTCGGGAACCTAACGAACTTGCAGACTCTTCACTTGAGCGGCAACAGTATCAGCGATATAAGTGCACTTAGAGGCCTAACGAACTTGCAAACGCTTGACTTATGCAACAACAGCATCAGCGACATAAGTGCACTCGGGAACCTAAAGAACTTGCAGACTCTTAACTTGAGCGGCAACAAGATCATCAGCGATATAAGTGCACTTAGAAGCCTAATGAACTTGCAGACGCTTAACTTGAGCGGCAACGGTATCATCTATATAGGTGCACTTGCAAACTTAACGAACTTGCAGACGCTTGACTTGAGCGGCAACGGTATCATCTATATAGGTGCACTTGCAAGCCTAACGAACTTGCAGACTCTTAACTTGAGCGGCAACAGTATCAGCGATATAGGTGCACTTAGAAGCCTGACGAACTTGCAGACGCTTTACTTAAGCAATAACAACATCAGCGACGTAAGTCTGCTTGGAAATCTATCAGGACTGCGTTACCTTTATTTAAGTAATAATAATCTCATAGAGCAACAAGTTAAGCAGCTGCGCCAGAAGCTCCCGCAAGCCCAAATATACTAAGTGAATGAGTTGATTAATGGTGACTGACGGAGGGAAAATGGATAAGATAAAGCAATTTGAGCCTTTCTTTGGTGGATGGCATGTTGAAAGTTTCATCGGTGCCGGTTCTTTCGGGCGTGTGTATAAAGTTTATCGCGAAGATCTCGGAATGAAGCTTTATTCAGCGATGAAATACTGCTCCGTTCCTCAGGATGAGAGCGAGATTGTTCAGTTAAAGTCTGACGGCATGAACGAAGGAAGCATGTCGGAATATTTTGAACAAATGGCCAAGAGCATAGTTGAGGAAATAAAACTCATGAGCTCGATGAAAGGGCACACAAATATTGTAAGTTACGAGGATGCGGAAATTCGCAAGAAACCCGGCGGTATTGGCTGCGATGTGTTTATACGAATGGAACTGCTGAAAAGCCTATCAGAGGTTACGGCAGAGCGTGAATTTAAGCGCGAAGACATAATAAAGCTGGGTCTTGATATGTGCAATGCACTGGAGCTTTGTGAACGCAAAAAAATTATTCATCGCGATATCAAACCTGACAATATTCTCGTCAATGAAAACGGTGACTACAAGCTTGGAGATTTCGGGGTTGCAAGACGACTCGAAAGAACGTCAACATTCATGACGCGCCGCGGCAATCAAGCGTATATGGCACCCGAGGTATACAAAGGGGAAAGGTACGGCATACAAGCAGATATATATTCGCTCGGTCTCGTATTATACAGGCTGTTGAACAATAAACGCATGCCATTTATGCCACCGGTGGAGGAACAGCGATATGATGATGGCGAAAAGGCTCTTGCTCAACGAATGAGGGGAGAGAAATTCCCTCTGCCTGCAAATGCACAGGATGAATTGGGCAAGGTCATTCTAATGGCATGTGAATACAATCCGGAACGTAGATTTTCAACGGCGACTGCAATGCGAAAAGCTCTCCAAGCGGCACTTGCGGTCGGAACTGTCGCTGCCTTCCAGGTTTCACAGGAACAAAGTTTTGTTTCGCAGGCCAGTACGCGAAACAGCATTCCTCAGCAATTTGAAGCATCAGAGCTTAATCTGCAAAAGGCGGACTTAATTGAACGATCATTGCAGTCGGAGCCGGGCGAGTCATCGGAAACTGATTTGGAGCGAACAATGCGTGTGACGCGTCCAAAACAAATTGAACCATTCCCGCAAACCGAATCAAGAACGCAATCGACATACGCAGAGCGGGTGCAGCAAGTCAAGCAGGCAGATATGCAATCGCATGAGCCGGTAAAGAAGAAGCGTGTATGGCCGAGGGTATTGGTGTCACTTCTTTGCATTGCCTTGCTTGCGTGTGCTTTCTTGTATGTAACTGCGGTTAAGTTCGAAAGTGCGGCATTCAGGCGAGCTCTGTGCACAAAATATGACATAATGCGAACAGTGCGTGTTTGGGATATAAAGGGATTCATCGGTCTGAATCTATCAGAGTGTGAACTACGAAATATCAACGACATTAAACTCTTTACCGAAATCGAACAGATAAGTTTGGGTAAAAACGACATAACAGACATAACTGCCTTCAGCAAGATGGACAAGCTGAAAAGAATTTGGCTTTACGACAATTCGATCAGCGATATTCGTCCGCTTGAAAATCTTACGAATTTGGAGGAGCTGTATCTTTGGGATAACTCGATTAGCGACTTGACTCCGCTCAAGAAACTTAAAAATTTGAAGGAACTCAATTTGCAGAACAATTATATCAGTGATCCATCTCCGCTGTATGGGTTGAAACAGCTGGAAGTTTTGGTCATTGGCGACAATTGCATGACAGAAGAACAGGTAAGCAGGCTTCGTCAGGCTCTGCCGAATACGATGATTTATGCTGATTATCAGTAAATAAAAGGAGATATTATGGATAGAGTCAAGAAATTTGAGCCTCTGTTTGGAAATTGGTATATTGAGAGCCTTATTGGAGAAGGCTCTTTCGGTCGCGTCTATAAAATTTACCATGAAGAGCTCGGTGAAAAGTATTATTCAGCTGTGAAATACTTTTCGATCCCGACAAACCTAAGTGAGATAAAGCAATTGCAATCTGATGGTATGAACGATGAGAGCATTTCGGAGTATTATACCAACATGGCAAAGAGTATCACATCGGAAGCGAGAATGATGAATACTCTGAAGGGCAACACGAACATAGTATGCTACGAGGATTCAGATGTGCGCTTAAAGCCGGACGGAATTGGCTACGATGTTTTTATCCGCATGGAATTGTTAACAAGCCTTTCGGATTTATCAGCGAAGAACGA
>ERZ1034917.1375-NODE-1375-length-15302-cov-18.757395_pt1 | contig 15302 bp, 24 predicted proteins | sample MGYA00520605_ERZ1034917 | MGnify/ENA primary metagenome ERZ1034917 (study PRJEB33766, sample SAMN09781784) | gut metagenome | biome: gut microbiome | host: Homo sapiens | place: Madagascar | study: EMG produced TPA metagenomics assembly of the PRJNA485056 data... | reverse complement strand
CACCGTCATTAACGGCATGGAGCTGTTTGCCGAGCGCATTGACGGCGTGGTCGTCGGCACCATCGATAACGGCACGCTCGGTTCCCTGACGGTCACCTCTGCTGCTGGGTCTAAGAGCGGCGATACCAAGCTGACCGTATCGCCGGCAAAGGCTGCGGCGGGTAACAAGTATAAGTATGCGTCCGGTGCCTCTGCCGCGACCGTCGCTTACGGTGACAACGTTGCCGGTTGGAACGATTGGGACGGCAAGAGCGATCTGACCATTGCAAGCGGCCAGACCGTGACAGTGGTTGAGTGCGACGGAAATTACCACGCGCTTAAGAGCGGCAATGCGAGCGTGACGGCAAAGTGATAAGGAGACGGCGCTGATGACTTACGCAGATTTTGAATTTTACTCTGGCTGCTACTACGGCAGCGTGAGTGAAGAGGATTTCCAGCGTCTGGCCGTCCGCGCCAGCTCCTTCCTCGATTATTACACGCAGAACCGAGTAAAAGACTACGCGGATCTCGAAGCTGTGAAAATGTGCTGCTGCGCTCTGGTCGATCAGTATATGCTGATCGACACAGCGCAGGAGCTTGCCAGAAAGAATGTGTCCGCCGGGCTTGCATCTGACGAAGGAGAATTGCAGAGCGAAACTGTAGGCGGCTATTCCAGGACGCTTCGCAGCGGCGGAGATTCTTCCGTATCCGCATTGAAAGCGGCTTCGGAGGCGAAGAATGCCCTTGCAAGCGTAGCGCGTGAATATCTAGCCCATACTGGGCTTCTCTACAGAGGCAGGTGTTTTGCATGTACGCCCCACACACTGTAACGATCTACAACGTGTCGCAAGAGGAAGATAAGACGACATTCGAGGATGTGCAAAAGTCTTATATCACGATTCTCCGCGGCGTGTTTTTAGAGGCATCCAAGGCGGCGAACGTCCGCCAGAGCGGGCTTGAGGGCGCGGATGCAGTCAATCTGTACATCCCGTTCTCAACTCCCGCCGTGGACGGCGTGACGGGCGCACAGAAGCGCTACGTCGGCCCGCAGGAATTCTGGCGCGCATCCAATAAAAGCGGCTTGTGGACGCTCTCCACGGACGGCAACGGTGGAACGACCTTTTTCGTAAAAGGAGAGGTCGTTGAGCCGGAAAAGACGGAGCAGACGATTGAAATGCTGTATGACGATGTTTACAAGGTGACAAAAGTCGATATGAAAGACTTCGGGAGCGCGTCGATGCAGCACTTTGAAGTCGGAGGGGCCTAAAATGCTGAAATTCAGCGTAAAAGCCGATGGCTTCGACGAGCTTCAGGAGGCCATAGCGCGGGCTTGCACAAAAGCCGAACACATTGTAGCGGTTCAGGTAAAAAAGGACACAAGCCCTTATGTGCCGTTTCTGACAGGCTCCCTTGATGAGAGAACGCGCGTTGTCGGAAATGCGATTATTTACCCAGGGCCGTATGCTCGCTTCCTGTATTATGGGAAAGTCATGGTGGACCCTGAGACCGGCAGCACATACGCGCCGAAGGGTGGAACGAAAGTGCTGACCGATAAGAACCTTGTGTTCAACACGTCCGGTCATTCACAGGCACAGTCGCACTGGTTCGAAGCTTCGAAGGCTGAAAACCTTGAAAAATGGATTCGAGTCGCAGACAAGGCGGTGAAAAATGGGCTCTGAAAAAGAAAAAAAACTTGTTTCTTCCGAGGAAGAACAGGACATATCCAGAAAAATGATGGTCTGGGTAAACTCGTTTTCGGATGACGATCTCCCGGCTGCAACCATCAATTATGAGTTCCTCGCCGCCGATTCTGCTAGCGTGGCTCTGTCCGTGATTCAAGGAGCGTACATCACAAAAAGGTACTTGCTCGGCGGGCATGAGGCAGAATACCAGTTCAAGATCATAGCCCGTATCAAGCCGGGCGGGAGTAACGACAAGCGCCTGAAAGCTGATGCGGTACTGAACCGCTTCGGGGATTGGGCGATGCAGAATTATCCGTCTCTTGGAGATGGCGTTCGTGTCCGTCGCATGGAAGCGGTCAGCCGCGCGGCGGTATTCGCCGTGTATCAGGACGGATGGGAAGACCATCAAATCTTAATGAAGATGAAATATGAGGTGATTTAACTATGGCAGATATGACCTTTAACACCGTCGCTGGGCAGCCTGTAGACAGAGAGCTTCTGATTCTTTGTGTAAACACGGGCACTGATTCCGCCGCCGTGTGGTCGCCGCTTGGGACGCGCGTCACGGATTCCAGCATGGAATACGACTGGCAGAAGGATTCCAACAAGGACATTCTCGGCACGACCAGAACTACGATGAAAAAGCCCATCATCACGCAAGACTTTGAGCCGTGCGAACTCGATGCTGGAGATGTTGCGCTTACGCATATTTGGAATCTTGCCGTTAAGGAACAGAATGCGGCGGCTCTTGCAAATCAGGACATTCTTATCGTGCATCATTACGCAGGCACGAAGAAAACGGCTGTTTTTGCGGAGCGGTACAAGGGCGCTGCAATCGAGGCGACAGGGCTTGGCGGCGAAGGCGGCGGCTTCGTAGGTATGCCGCTTACTGTAACTCCGGGCGGCGAGAGAATCACCGGCACTGCGTCGGTTGGGTCCAACGGAGAAATTACATTTACGCCGGACGCGGCATAAGGAGGGACGATAGATGGCGGACATCAAGATTGCAACTGGCGTTGAAAAAATCAACATCAACGACAAAGTAACGCTCGAGTTCAACCCAACAGACGCAGAAATTGTAGAGAAAATTTTTGACGTGTTCAACGGATTGGAAGATCGTCAGCGGAAATATCAGGCAGAGGTGGAAAAGAACGCGAATAAAAAAGAGATCTTTGAGATTGCGCGTCGGGAAAGCAACGAAATGCGCGATACGATCGACAGCCTTTTCGGGTTTCCGCTTTGCACGCCTCTTTTCGGCTCTATGAACGTCCTCGCACTGGCTGACGGTTTGCCTGTATGGAGCAATCTGATGCTCGGCATCATCGACCAGATCGACACTACCTTTGCGAGAGAACAGAAGGCTACGAACCCGAGAATCAAGAAATATATGGAAAGATGGAAAAAGTAATCTGGTCTTTACCGACATCGGTCAATGTAAACGGAACAGAATACGAAATCCGGTCTGACTATCGGGCGGTGTTGGATATCCTCACCGCCCTTGTTGATAGCGAGCTGGACGAGCAGGACAAGGCGGAGGCATCGCTGAGAATCTTCTATCCCGACTTTGAGGGAATGCCAGCCAGCGACTATCAGGAAGCTCTGAACCAGTGTTTCCGGTTTATAGACCGTGGGGAAGAACGCAAAGAAAAGAAGAGAGAACCCGTGCTGATGTCATGGGAGCAGGACTTCAACATGATTATTGCCCCCGTGAACAGAATCGCCGGATGCGAGGTTCGGGCGCTTGAGTATCTGCACTGGTGGTCGTTCCTGTCTTTCTATCAGGAGATCGGAGACTGCCTGTTTGCGCAAGTGGTTCGTATTCGAGACAAAAAGGCGCACGGGAAGCCTCTGGATAAGCAGGAACGGGAGTTCTACCGAAAGAACAGGGATATAATCGATTTGAAAGTTACATACACAGAGGCAGAGAAAGACGTTCTCGCCGCATGGGGCATTTCAAAATAAGGTGGTGAGACAATGGCAGACGGCAAAATCGTTGTTCAAGCGGAGGTTGACGCAAAAAACGCGCAGAAGGAGCTTGATAAACTGACGGCGAAAATCGACAAGATGGAAGCCAAGTTGAAAAAAAGCACCGGAGAGCAGAGCGGCCTGAAATCTCAGCTTGACGCGGCGAAAGAATCTGCAAAACAGGCAGAAAATGCGTTGAAATCGTTGCGCGCTGAATCCGAGCGGCTTAGGAAGATCACGTCTGGCGAGGTGTCTGCATCTCCCGATGCGTATATTTCTGCATATAGTCGGCAATCCGAAGTCGCTGCACAGATTAAGGAACAGGAAGCGCTTCTGAAAGAGCAAGACAAGATAGTTGAGAGCTTGGACGGCAAGTACGCAAAAATTACGGACAAGGTAATGGAGCAGACATCCGCGCTGGACGCGGCAAAGACACGCGCAGGAGAGCTTACGCAAGAGATTACAAACGCAAGCGGAGCGTCCGAACGAATGGAGCTTGCCGCAAAAAATGTTTCCGACAGCATGAACACGTTCGGCAAGCGTGTTTCCGGGCTTTTTAAGCGTGTCCTTGTATTCTCTCTGATTACTAGAGCGCTGCAAAGCCTGCGGACATGGCTTGGGAAAACAATCATGCAGAACGAGGAAGCGCGTGCAGCGGTTGCGCGGCTTAAGGCGGCGTTTTTGACGCTGGCCCAGCCGATTCTTCAAGTCGTGATTCCCGTTTTTGTGAAGCTTGTGAACATTCTGACACAGGTTGTCACAGCGATTGCAAAGTTCTTCGGTATGCTGTCCGGGAAAAGCTGGTCTTCGCAGAAATCCGCTGCGCAAGGCTTAAACGAAGAACAGAAAGCGTTGGAAGGTGTCGGCTCTGCTGCGGAGGACGCAAGTAAGAGCATGGCAAGCTTTGACGAGATCAACCAGCTAACCGATAATTCCGCTTCTGCGGCAGGGGGTGGCGCTGGCGATGCGGCATCAACGGAGATCGCACCGGACTTCTCGAATCTCGACATGGCAGAAGATAAGCTCCACGACATTCTCGGGCTTGTAGGCGCTATCGCCGCCGGGCTTCTTGCGTGGAAAATCGCGAGCTTGTTCACGAACGACCTGAGCAAGATTTGGGGCATCGCCCTTGCTGTTGCCGGTGCGTTTGCGCTTGTATACTTCTGGCTGGATGCTTGGAATAACGGAATCGATTTGCAAAACTTCCTCGGGATGCTGGCAGGTCTTGCCGCGCTTGCAGTTGGACTTGCAATCGCCTTCGGACCAATCGCAGCAGGAATTGCACTTGTTGTAGGCGGTCTTGCCATGCTGGTTGTCGGTATCAAAGACGTTATCGAAAATGGCTTTAATTTGGTGAATACGCTTACGATCATCGCAGGGATGCTTGCCGCCGGTATCGGCATTTCACTTCTGACTGGTAGCTGGATTCCACTTCTGATTGCAGGTTTCCTTGCCGCGCTGGTTGCGCTTGTGTCCTTCACCGGACATGGAGAAGAACTGATTCAAGGCTTAAAAAATATTATAGACGGGTTCGGGAAGTTCTTCAAGGGCGTATTCACCGGAAACATGAAGCTTGCTGTGGAAGGCATTAAGCAGATCTGGGAAGGAATGAAGCAGACTTGGAACGCGATTGTAAACTCTATCAAGGATGCGTGGAACATGTTTATCACATGGCTGCAATCAAGGAGCCCGCTGCTCGCATCAATATTTCAAACATATGGGAAATTTGTCTCAGATGTATACAAAAACATCAAGGACATCTTGAAGGGTGTCATTGACTTCATTGTTGGCATATTTACCGGAGACTGGACGAAAGCATGGCAGGGTGTCACCGAGATCTTCAAGGGGATCTGGAATAACATTGTTGCCATCATTGAGGCGGCGATCAACTTCATTATCGACGGTATCAACCTTCTGATTTCCGCTTTGAATACCATCCACTTTGAGATTCCGGACTGGGTTCCCATCATCGGCGGCAAGTCCTTCGGCATCAGCATTCCGCTTGTCAGTCAGGTTGCGCTTCCGAGGCTGGCAGAAGGCGCGGTTATCCCACCGAACCGGGAGTTTATGGCAGTCCTCGGCGACCAGAAGAGCGGAACGAACATCGAAACGCCGCTTGAGACAATGGTGCAGGCATTCAAACAGGCTATGAATGAATCCGGCGGACGGTCGCAGACAATCATCTTGCAGCTCAACGGCAGAGAATTTGCGCGGGCTGTCTATAAGGCGAACAACGAAGAAACGCAGCGTGTAGGCGTAAGGCTGGCGGGGGTGAAGGCATGACGAGTGTTTTAACTCTTGACGGAGTGGAGTACCCGAATCTGCACGTGACAAGCCTGAAACGCTCTTTTGCAGTGCTGGATGGCGATAACGCGGGCCGCGTCATGACCGGTGCGATGGTGCGCGACATTATCGGCACGTTTTATAACTACAGCGTCGAGCTCGACCCCGTCGGGACAGACCCCGCGGAATACGACAAGTTTTACGAGGCAATTTCCGCTCCGGTGGACAGCCATTCTCTCACGATTCCATATGCACAGAGCACATTGACGTTTGACGCATACATAGCGAACGGAGACGACGAACTTTTGACGTCTTACGGCCAAAGGAACGAATGGGGCAATCTGACGTTTAATTTCGTCGCCATGAAACCAAAGAGGGTGCCCTCATGAGTGTAAAAGTTGTATATGAGGATGTGGCGGTTGGTTCTGCGGCGGCTGCGCATGTGACAGCAAGCGAGGCTATGGGTATTTCAAAAACCTCGCTTCTGCCCTTCGGGGCATTCGATGGGCCAGTGGCAACGACAGAGCAGAATCAATGGGTGCTGAACGGCACGAGAAAGGTAAAACCGGCTTCCGAGGCGGTAGGCTTCTGGTCAACGCCTCGGAGCGGGAATGATTGCACATTTGAAACGCCTCCGACGATTACAATCACACTTGACGGCCAGTTTACATCTCTTGGCATCTATTTCAAATTTGATGGCGACACGGGAGATTATTGCAGCGATCTGAATTTGACGTGGTACAACGGCGATACGCAGCTCGCCACACAGCAGTTTTTCCCGAATGCAGGGAATTATTTCTGCGAAAAGACGGTGGAGCTGTACAACAAAATCGTTATTCAGTTCAATAAGACGAATCTGCCGAACCGGCCCGTTAAGATATCGCTGATTCTTTTCGGCATTATTCGAGAATTTGAGCGTCAGGAGCTGCGCGCCGTCGAGGCGACAGAGGAATTGAACATCATTTCTGATGAGCTGGCCGTGAATACGCTGGATTTCACGCTGGATTCGCTAGACGATATCGATTTTATCTTTCAGGAGAAGCAGCCCATATACGCTTACAACGGCAAGACGAAGATCGGGACATTTTACATCGACGATTCCACGCGCGTCAGCAAAAACGTTTATAACGTATCCTGCATTGACGCGCTGGGCGTTTTGGACGAAGATCCTTTTGCCGCGGCGATATACGCGAATGCAGATGCAAAGACTGTGCTGGAAAGCATTCTTGCGGGACATTTCGTTCTGGAACTGGCGGAAGAACTGCAATCAGAAAAGCTTACCGGATACATACCGGATTGTTCACGGCGTGAGGCATTGCAGCAGGTGGCCTTTGCGCTTCGCGCAGTTGTGGACACCAGCGGCACCGGAAATGTCAAGGTCTGGCGGCTTCCGGAGGCTGACGCGGCGGAAATCCCGCTGGAACGGCTGTACACAGGCGGTGACGTCAGTACGTCGGCAATTGTGACGGAAGTACGCGTGACGGCCCACACTTACAGCACATCCGGAAGCGGAAGCGAAACAGTCAGCGTTGACGGCAAAACGTACTATCACACGACAGCGGTAACGACGAAGCAGAATCCGAACGTCACAGCGTCCACAAAGCCGAATGTTATTGAGGTCAAGGAAGCGACGCTGGTAAATTCCGAAAATGTCGCGGCTGTGACGCAGCATGTCTTTGACTATTATATGCGCCGCCAGACGCACGGCGTGAAAATCGTTATGAGCGAGGAAATGCCAGGCGATTACGTCACGACCACAACGCCGTGGGGCGACCAGATCACCGGCACGATTACAAGCATGAGCATTAAGCTCAGCGGCATCGCGGCGGCAGAGTGTGAAATCGTTGGAACGGGGGCGTCTGCATGAGAATCATGAAAACGCTGGTAACGGACCGGACACAGGCGGATGTGAATTATGCGGAATCTCTGTACAAAAAGCTGTGGGGTGATTTAACAGAGCAGGAAAAGGCGGATTTTAACGCCGGTCTGAAAGGCTCCTACAACGCATCCGACCTGAATCGCGTCGGTACCGCCCTGATTACCGTCCGCGACCGCTTGAGGACGCACGGAATTGACGTTCCGGCAGATGTGCGGGAGGATTACGCTGCTGACGAGGTGCTAGACAAGGCCGTCATGAATGCTTACATCGAGTCTGCAAATGCAGTGCATGATGCTGTAGAAAATTCAGCTCCGCAGCCGCCCGCCGGAATCGACGGCCTCGACTGGGAGGGCGCGAACAACATCGAGCGTGCAATCATCGCCGTGGATGATGTACTGGAAAGCCGCGAAATCGGCTGGATATACGCGGATGCGGAGTTGTACGCGGGAGATATGGAGGAAATCACATGAAAGACCGCACACCAAAGTACCGCGGGCGGGTAAAGCTTTTACCCGTCGCCGGACAGGAAAACATTTACGATATGACCCGCGCCGACGAACCGGACTACACCGGCACGCCGTTTAACACGCGGACAATGCTGCAAGACTCTACGGCGCAGTTTCTCAAACTGCCTGTATCGAACCCGTTTGTAGACGATGCGCTTCGGCACATGCCGGACAGGGTAAACCCCGTCGGGACCATCCGCACAACGCCGCAGCAGAGTCTCGGCGACGCGTGGCTGCCTTGCGACGGTTCGCAGGTGACGTTTTCGGAGTATCCGGAGCTGTGCCAGATTTTGAGGAATGTTTCTGAAGCGCAATGGAGCCAAAAAACGATTGGCACTGCGGCGGAATCGGAAAGAATGTCGAACGTTGTTAAATTTAAGGGCAATTGGTATGTGGCTGGGCAGGGGAAAGACGGAACGAAGCATAGAATCACAATTAGGAAATCGAGCGAAATACTAGGCGAATACACCATTTCGGGAGAGCATGAACGAACACGACAAAACACTTATTTTAGTGTATACAATACAAAGTTGGTTTGCAGTGAAGATTTGTGTGTAGCGATTTGCCCAGTTAAGGATGAAATAGTTGTTGGATATACAGAAGATGGCGACAGCTGGAATTGGTATGTTTCTACTAATTATCTCGGTTTGTTTCAATTTACCGTTATTTCAGCTTGCACGGATGGCGTTTTCTGGCTTGTTGCAAGTGAGAGCGCCATAATTTGCTCATCCAACCCCAAGGAGCCTAGCAGCTGGTCCATTATTGCAACAGCAAGCACAGCTGAATCGCAGCGATATGGCGGCCTGTCTGTAGTAGATGGGACTTTTGTACTAACACTAGCCCAGTATTCCCACATTACTGCAACGCCAACGGAAGTTTCAATTAGAACATCAAAAAACCCTCCTGCCGGATTCACGGAAGTTGGTTTTATTCGGACGGGGAATCCTAAGGGGAACGCATATCTGTCAAGTGTTCAGAAATTTAACGGTAAATATTGGTTCGCATATAAGTATTATAAAGATGTAAATGCAGAAGATATCAAATTTGCCTATTCCGATGACATGAAGACATGGGCGGTTCCTGACAGCTATTTGTATACTAATCCCGGAGAGCAATGCAATATAAACTTAGTAAAAAACGACAAGTTCATGATTGCTCAGTCTGGGAATCGCATGAAACTAATAGGCGATCCACTTTCAACAACATCCGACATTTCTTTGCCGACCGGTGGTGCGGTGGACGTCGTCAGCATTCATGGAGATATTGCGATAGGCGGGAAAAACGGTGTTCTTTACTATAACGATTATTCGCAAGAAACGCGCTTGCTCCCGACAATTTCCCTTTCATCCGACACAACGACATTTATCAAGGCGAAGAAAGAACTGGACGTTTTTGAAGCGGCGCAGATCGGGGGGTGATTAAGTGGCGGCAGATAGAATCACGGTAATGCAGGGCGATCAATACGCGTTGGTATTTCGGGGGACGCAGGACGGCGAGGCGCTGGACACAGACAACGTGGAAGAGATTGAGTTTGTGGTAGGGCCTATGCGCAAATGCTGGCCGCAGGAGGTCACCAGAGACGCGGGGGGACGCTTCCTTTTCCCGCTGACGCAGGAGGAGACCTTCCGGCTTTCCAGCACGCAGAAGCGCATTCAGGTGCGCGTCAAATTCTACGGATCCGGCGCGCCGGTTGTGATCGGCACCGTGTCGCAGGGCGTGTGGATTGAGAACTCCATGAGCAAGGTGGTGCTGTGATGGAGCTGCGTTTTGACGTCAGCGCGAAGCGGCCGGAGATTGAATTCGCGCTGGAAAATGTGCGGGTGATCGATACCGGCAGCGCGCCGCCGTACGAGGGGGATTATGAGGTCACGCCGTCGGCGGAGGAGCAGCGGCTGCCGACGGCAAACCGGCTGCTGAACAAAAATATCGTAGTCAAGCCAATTCCCCAAAATTACGGCCTGATTACATACAACGGCTACGAAATCACAGTATCTTAAGGAGAGCAATTATGGCGAAAAATGTAATAATCAACGGCGTTACCTATGAGAGCGTCCCGTACGTCAATATCCCGAAGTCCGACGGCTCCGGCAAGGCGAAATTTGTCGACACGGACAGCGGCGACGCTGCTGCGGGCGATATCCGCGCGGGCAAAAAGGCGTGGGTCGACGGGAATGAGGTAACGGGCACGAAGCCGGTAAAAACGGAGGCGGACGTGGCGCTGAACGGTGAGGACGTGACGGTCCCCGCAGGCATCTATGACAACGCCGTGAGTAAAAAGGTGCCGACGGAGGAAAAGACGGCTACGCCGTCCACGGCCGCGCAGGACGTCACGCCGTCGGCAGGGAAGCTGCTGAAAAAAGTGACGGTGGAGGCGGTGGACGTGTCGGCAACGGCGACGGAGGCGACGGTACCGGAGGGCGTGACGTTTTTTGCGAATAGCCTGACTCGCAAAACCGGCGCGGCAAAATTCCCGACGGTCGCGCAGGATTCCACGTCCAAGGTCCTCTCGATCTCCTGAGAGGGGGCGGTGAGGGATGGCGCAGAATCTGATTATCGCTGGGGCGACCTACAGCGACGTACCGGCAATCGATGTGCCGAAGGCAGGCGGCGGCACGGTGCGCTTTGTGGAGCAGACGCCGCCGGTACAGGAATCGGACATCAATTTTTACGACTACGACGGGACGCTCCTTCACGCGTGGACGCTGGCGGAGCTGGCGGCAAAGACGGCGCTGCCGGAGCTGCCGACGCGGGAGGGTCTCGTCTGTCAGGGGTGGAATTGGACGCTGGCGGAGCTGAAGGAGGAAAACGGCCCGATTGACGTCGGGGCAAATTACATCACCGACGACGGCAAGACGCGCATCTATATCCATCTTGAGGAGGGGCGCACGTCGCCGATGCTTGGCATCGGGACGAATGGCACGATACTCGTCGACTGGGGGGACGGATCCACACCGGATGCATTGACGGGGGAAAATGCCGGACTGACCACATGGTCGCCGACGCACAATTACCCCGCTGCGGGTGATTATGTCATACAGCTGACAAGGCAGAGCGGCGTACTTTTTTTTAACGGCGCGGAGAATACCTCGCTTGGCAGCTGCCTTCTGCGGCACAGCTCAACTGCCGACGAGCGGAATTCCGTGTACCGGAATGCAATCAAAAAAATCGAGATCGGAGACGCAGGCCGTTTTTCCCCCTCCGCTTTTGCCGAGTGTGTGGGCCTTGAAAGCATTTCAATCCCCAAAAATATCGAGCTCAGCTTTTATTCGCCATTCGGAAATTGCAAAAATCTCCGCGCGATTGTGATCGGCGCGGGTACCGCAATCGGGCAAAATGCCATTTGGAATGCAGAAAATTTACGACTTTTTTCTGCGCCTAAAAGTGTGACGGCCTATGGGGCCACGGCTTTTTACACGACGAAAATCACCAGAATTCGGACCAGTGGGATTACGTCAATCGGTTTAACCACGTACGGGAATCTGAAAGGCATCAGAACATTATCCATTGATTCTGCCATCACCGAAATTCGAAAGGGCCTTTGCCAATATTGCGATTGCCTTGCAAGTATCACGATCCACGGCAGCATATCAAGTATAGGCGCAAATGCTTTTTTGCAGTGCAGATCGCTGGCGTCTATCACAATTCCAGGCAGCCCGGCGATAATCGGTGCATCTGCCTTTTCGGAGTGCGACGGTATGACATACTGCGATTTCACCGCCTGTACTGCTATCCCGACGCTGTACAATGTAAACGCATTTACCGGCATCCCGTCCGACTGTGAGATTCGCGTACCGGCCTCGCTGGTGGACGAGTGGAAAGCGGCTACAAACTGGTCAACCTATGCAGATCATATTGTGGGGGTGAGTACGACATGATTGTAAGAGAATATTTTCAGACGCGCAGCGACGGCGTGCGCCTCTTCCGGACTTATTCGGATGCAGGCTTTTTAATCCGCCAGACGCAGACCGGAGCCGAGTACTCCGAGGCCGTGGACGTGGAGGACGCGCCGTACACCTACGCGGAGACGGACACGCCCATCCCCGAGCCAGAGGGGCCGGAGACGGGCGATGTGGCGGCGCTGGAAGCGAGGCTGGACGCGGTGGAAAGCAGGCTTGCGGCGCTGGAGGAGGCTTAATGTACATCGATTGGGATACGATTATCACCATCGGAAAGGTGATCGCCGCGCTGGGCGCGATTGCGGGGCTTTTCGTGGGCGTGTATAAATTCATCGCGCGCGACCGGCGGCAGCAGGAGGAGATCGCGGCCATCAAGAAAGAGCAGACCATGATCTGCTATGGCGTTCTGGCGTGCCTCAAGGGCCTCAAGGAGCAGGGCTGCAACGGCCCCGTCACCGAGGCGCTGAACAAGATGGAAAAGCACTTGAATCAGGCCGCGCACGGGCAGGAGGAGGGGTAGCGATGGCGGACAGTGAGAAAAAGACAAAGCGAAGGACAAAGGGGCGCATGGCTCGGGAGCTGGTATACTACTGCATCTACGCGCTGACGCTGACGCTGGCGTGGGCTGTGGTGGTGAAAACGGTGGCGGTTGTGCTGGACCGCTCCGCCGACCTGTCCGATGTGCTCATCTTCGCGGCGGCGGCGTTCGGCGGGGAGCTGCTGCTGCTCTTGTGTAAGAGAGTATTTGCGAAACCAAATGAACCGGTAGAATGAAAGGGGTACATACAAAATGACAGAAAAGAAGTTTTTTGAGCTTGTGAAAAAGCTGGTGACTGCTTACACCAACGAACACTTAGACCAGAGCGACGGCAAGCAGATCAGCCCTGATGACGTTTACGTCGTGTGGTGCTGCAAAACGTTGCAGAACTGGAAAGCGCTGGCTTCCACGACGCTGCTTGACGGCATGTACTATGAGCTGACGCTCAACGGCGACAAGCAGGAAATCTATCTCGACGCTTACAAAAAGTTCGAGAACCGCGCAATCAAGGTGGAGGGCTAAACATGGATAAGATCATTAAGCGGCTCGGCAATCTGCTGAGCGTCAAAAGCCTTGTAACGCTGGTGCTGACGGGCGTATTTGCGTACATGGCCGTCGCGGGGAAGATCTCGCAGGATTTTATGACGATCTATGCAGTGATCATCGCTTTTTATTTCGGAACGCAGAGCCAGAAGATGCAGGACGCGGTGGACGGCGAGTCCAAGTCTGACACCGGAGCGGAGGGCTGATTATGGTACCGATCAAGCAGAATCTTGCCAACCGGCAGAATTATGGCGGAAAGCGCACGCAGAAAGTCGAGTGGATTGTGATGCACTACACGGCCAACGACGGCGACAGCGACGAGAGCAATGCGAAGTATTTCCAGCAGCCGCTCAATCCGGTTGCGTCGGCGCACTACTTCGTGGACGACGATTCGATCACATGCAGCGTGCCGGAGGACTATGTGGCGTATCACTGCGGCGCGCAGACGTACCGGCACCCGAGCTGCCGGAATGCCAATAGCATCGGAATCGAAATGTGCGATGCAAAGCGCGACGGCCGCGTGCTGGCGACGGACAAAACCATCGCCAACGCTGCGGAGCTGGCCGCGCAGCTGTGCAAGAAGTACAGCATTCCGGTGGATCACATCATCCGGCATTATGATGTGACTGGCAAGCTGTGCCCCGCATACTGGGTGGACGGCGACGGCCTGAGCCGCTTCCGTCAGCAGGTCGCGCGGCTGCTCGGCCAGAAAAACAGCAAAATCATCATCAACGGCAAGGAGTACGCCGTCGACCGCGTGCTGCAAGGCGGCACAAATTACATCAAGCTCCGCGACATGGTCGCCGCGCTGGAGGCCGCTGGCGTGTGCCAGCTGGAAGTCGGCAATCGCGGGAATATCGCGGTGCTGGTAAGCAAATAAGCCTGCCTGAGCCGTCCTGCGCGCCGGAGAGGGGGCACATGGCCAGAGGGCGCATACATTTGCCGGTAGAGCTGGAAAATCTGCTGACAGACGATTGGGAGCGCGTCATCGGGCAGGCGATGCTAAGTGCGGAGGACAAAGAGATCGTGCGGCTGTACATTGTGGAGCAGCTGCCGCAGGTGGATGTGGCGGGCGAGCTGCACATGGACCGGTCGACGATCTCGCGGCGCATGAACAAAATTCTGACAGAGGCGCGCAGGACGGCGCGGCGGCTGAATTTGATATGAAAAGGCAAAGGCCCGAGGCAGCAGAACGCCTCGGACTTTTGCCTTTTCTCTATCACCCGCATTTTTTGAAAAGATGCACACAAATGCACACAAATGCCGCAAAAACGCACACAAATGCCACGCAAAGATTTTTGAGGTGCGGTAAACTAGAGGCAGAAAGGCGGTGGGACGATGGGATATGTGAGTTACAATCCGAATCCCACGAAAAAGCAAGTCGGGGATTGCGCCGTGCGGGCCATAGCAAAAGCAACCGGCCAAAGCTGGGAGGAAGCATATTCCGCGCTGGCTTTGCAGGGCTACTGGATGGGCGATCTTCCAAATGCAAACAGCGTGTGGGGCGCGTATTTGCGGCAGAATGGATTCCAGCGGCAGTTGATTCCGAATACATGCCCTGATTGCTATACTGTGGCGGAATTTGCCGCAGATCATCCGCACGGAGTTTATGTGCTTGCCTTGTCGAGCCACGTTGTATGTGTACAGGATGGCGAATATTTCGATTCATGGGACAGCGGTGCAGAAATCCCGCTGTTCTACTGGGAAAAGGAGGATAAATGATGTTCGGACAACAGCCTTATGTGTATCAGCAGCCGATTTACAATCAAACGCCCATGATGCAGGAACCAATGATGCGTCCACAGTATCAGCCTGCGCCGTTGGCGCAGTATCCGACTCCGCAACCTCAGCCACAGCAAACGAGCGGTGGACAGTCTATCATCTGGGTTCCGAACGAAAAGGCGGCAAACGAATTTATTGTCGCTCCGAATAACGCCGTCACGCTCTGGGACATGAATGCGCCGGTTGTGTATGTGAAGAAAGCCGACGCAAGCGGTAAACCAGCAATGACAACGTATGACCTCGTAGAGC
>ERZ1034917.1373-NODE-1373-length-15331-cov-4.135638_pt1 | contig 15331 bp, 12 predicted proteins | sample MGYA00520605_ERZ1034917 | MGnify/ENA primary metagenome ERZ1034917 (study PRJEB33766, sample SAMN09781784) | gut metagenome | biome: gut microbiome | host: Homo sapiens | place: Madagascar | study: EMG produced TPA metagenomics assembly of the PRJNA485056 data... | reverse complement strand
CTTGCTTCCCTTCGGCAGCCATCGCTTCCACAGAAAAACGCAACGTCTCGCATAACGCAATAAACTCTTGGTCAGAAATTGCTTTCCCATTCACCCGGAATCGTTCGACAATATCAATTAAATGAGGTGAAGTATAAAAACCGGTTGAAAACCCGACGGTACGGAGTGCCCGCTCCAACATCGCGCCGCAAGATCCTTTCCCATTCGTCCCGGCAATATGGATAAAACGTAAATCGCGCTGTGGATTTCCACAGCGCGCAAAGAGCTCTTTTGTTTGCTCCAATCCAAGTTTTATCCCGAATTTCTGCAATTTGCCGAGAAACTCTTCGGCATCTTCTTTGGTAAGTATCAAAACATCTGCTCCATTATTTCATCAATGGCGACCATGACGGCATCGACAAATTCCTGGCGACATTGAGCAATGGACGAGCAGCTCCTGTGAACGTGTCAACCACCCACAACGAACTCTTCCCATTGACAATACGGCAGCAAACGACATGACGGTTATCTGGAGACCAACTCGGAGACTCCCATCCGCCACCGGGATTACCCTTTCCACGGGAAAAAACATCCCCGCTGAACTTCTGGGTCTCCGAATTGAGGCCCAAAACTGCAATCGTATAGCCGCTGGGAACTCGTGCAGAATACACAATTTTATTATCTCCAGACCAATCCGGAGATGTTGCTTCCGTCCCGATCGTTGGAAGCTTCTGCCGCCCGGTGCCATTCGCATTAATTACCCACAACTTCGGTGTCCGGCCGCCTTCATCGGACACAAAACAAATCATATTGCCTTCTTTGTTCCAGACTGGTGACGCTTCGACCGCCTGTCCATTGGTCAAACGTTTTTTCGTTGCACTGTTTACCGCTTTTACATACAACTCCACCTGATTATCCAGACTTAAAATCAAAGCCAGATTTTTCCCATTCGGACTGATCGCAGCACCGACATTCAATCCGGGATATGATGCCAGGCGCCGTGCTTTTTTGGAATTCACATCAAGTTCAAGAATATCTGTAGTCGTCCGATTATATTTGGTAAACGCAATCGTCTTTCCGGTTGGAAACCACGCAGGCTCAACCACAAGACTCTTGAAGTGACTCAGCTGAGTCAACTCCTGCCCATCGATATCACACATATATAAATTGCGCTCATTCGGGGCGGTTTCAGCACAAAACACTATCTTGCTTTTACACAACCCATCAAGGTCGTAATCAGGAAAACATTTCTTCAGAATCATGTCGACAAGCATTTTCGCTGCAACACGTTCTTTGCCTGGAGCAATCTTCACCTGCTGGCGCAGCAATTGCGAATTTCCGAACTCCAGAGTAACGATAAAAGTCCCATCACTACCAGAACCGGATACCACAAAGTCGGTATTTTCCCCATTCTTCATCGTGAACCATCCCGTTGCCGTCAACAGGGATTTCATCGCGTCAGAAAAAGCCTGGTTGCCGCTGATTCCGCGAAAATTCAGCGTCGGATTGACAATTAGATCCTTGCTTTCTGACTGAATAATAATCTTCGTAGTCGGTGCTGCATCGGCAATAAATGCCATGCCGGAAAACAGTGTCAGCGTTGCAAAAAAGACACCCAGTCGTTTCATCTGCATCTCTCCTAAGTCGGTAAGACTCCGGCTCAGAACCGGAACTGTTACGTAATGATGGCGAAAAAAATCTGTTGTTTCACTCGGCAAATGTCGCCGCTTCCGGCAATCAGAGATTGCGGTGGTCAATCACCCGTTTTGCTTTTCCTTCTGAACGAGTAATTGTTTGCGGAGCAACCATTTTGACCAGCACACGCAATCCGATGGTGCTTTCGATTGCGTGCACAATCCGCTTTTGCAGAGCCTCCATTTCCCGGACGCGGTCACTGAACAATTCTTCGCTGACCTCAACATCCACTTCGATATTGTCCATACCCTTTTCGGTATAAAGCACGATATTGTAGTGCGGCAGAGTTCCGTCAACAGAAAGCAAGGCAGCTTCGATCTGCGACGGGAAAACATTCACGCCACGAATAATAAACATGTCATCGCTGCGAGTTGCAATACGGGCAATGCGGCGAATGGTACGACCACAGCTGCACCTTCCGGGAATAATCCGGGTAATATCGCGAGTCCGATAACGAATCATCGGAAAAGCACGCTTGGTCAAGCTGGTAAGAACCAGTTCTCCGACTTCCCCGTCGGGAAGCACCTCTCCAGTTTCCGGGTTGATGATTTCGGGGTAAAAGTGATCTTCAAAAATATGCAGTCCCTGGTGTTCTTTGCATTCAATTGCGACACCGGGGCCGATAATTTCTGAAAGGCCGTAAATATCAAAGGCTTCAATGCCACTATTTTTTTCGATACGCTGGCGCATTTCATCGGTCCATGGCTCAGCACCAAAGATCCCGGCCCGAATCGGCAGATTACGCAGATCAATCCCCTGCTCATTTGCCTTTTCAATGATATAGTTAAAATAACTCGGGGTGCAGCAGATTGCGGTCACTCCGAAGTCAGTAATCGCCATAATCTGACGCTGGGTATTGCCGCCGGAAGTCGGAACAACGGTTGCGCCGAGGGCTTCTACTCCGTAGTGAGCCCCTAAGCCTCCAGTAAATAAGCCGTACCCATAGGAAACCTGAATCACATCGTCGCGAGTCAGCCCGCAACAGGTAAAGGCACGGCGCATAACTTCCTGCCATACTTGAATGTCTTCTGCAGTATAAGCAACAACAATCGGTTTTCCGGTAGTACCACTGGAAGCATGGAGTCTGACCACATCGCGAAGCGGACAGGCTAAAAGGCCATAGGGATAGGTATCGCGCAAATCGGTCTTGACGGTAAATGGCAACTTCTGGATATCTTCCAGACAAGTGACATCCTCAGGAGTCAACCCCCGTTCTTCCATGCGACTTCTAAAGAGCGGAACATTGTTAAACGACAATCTGACTTCTTCTTGAAGTCTGCTTAATTGCAATTTACGCAAATACTCCGGTTCGACATAATCAGCGACCGCGATTTCGTTCGGTATCAATGTTCTCTTACTCATTTTGTCTTAATTCCAACCTTTACATTACTGAATATAGGAATTGTGTAATATATTATTCCCTTAAGATTTTATCAAGTCTTATCTGCTTATTTCAAAGTTTTTTTTCAGGAAAATCAAGGCCTCATCCTTTCGTTGCAGTTGACCGGAGAGTTGAGCATCGCGTATAGCGTTGAGTATGGTAGAGTACTGTGGACCGGGAAGATACCCGGCAGCCTTTAAATCCATTCCATTCACCAAAGGAGGAGGTAATCTGCGCGCGCCGGCATCAGCGCAAAGTTTATCCAGCAGAAAAACAAATGCCCCCATGAGTTTGTGGCAGGCAATACAATCCAACCGATTTAATTCCAACATAGAAGGGAAGAGATCGAGCGCCAGGAAACGTTTTAATTTTGCCGGCCGCATCTCGGCAACCTGAGAAAACGTCATATGCCGCCGCACCAATTCAGCAATTGCCTCCGCATCGTCATTCCGAAAACGCAATCGTTCTGCAATCGAGGCAACCATCTTGGCCCCTTCTGCTTCATGGCCGAAAAAATGAATCTGGCCTTGGGCATCTACGGTCTGTGTCAAGCGTTTTCCAATATCATGCAGCAATACCGCCCAGACCAGAATTTCATCAGCAGAAGAGTTTCCTGAAGGGACAAAATGTTCCAGCATCAGCATCGTGTGAACAAAAACATCCCCTTCCGGGTGATAATTTTCAGATTGCTGTACCCCTCGGAGTTGGGAAACTTCTGGTAAAAATTCATCCATCATTCCGGCTTCTGCCAGGAGCTGCATTGCCCGCGCGGGAAAACGTCCCAGCAACATCCGGGTAACTTCAGAACGAATCCGTTCTTTTGCCAATTTTCCAATGTCCTCAGCATGTTTGCAGGCGCTCTGCCAGGTAGCACAGTCAATCTCAAATCCTAAATCAGCCGCGAAGCGAACCAGCCGAAGCATCCTGAGGTAATCTTCCTTGAACCGCCGTTCCGGATCTCCGACCGACCGGATGATTCCGTGCTTTAAATCTTCTATGCCTCCAACATAATCCAGAACTTTTCTACCAACTGGATCAAACAACAATGCATTAACCGTAAAATCACGACGTTGCGCATCCACATCGAAATCTGTGGTATACCGCACCAGTTCGGGATGACGGCCATCGAGATAGGTGCGTTCTTCCCGGGCAACTGCAAGTTCAAAATCCCATCTTCCGCGATGAATCAGATGTACGCCGAAACTTTTCCCGACAGTCTTCAAATCCGGAAAAATTTTTGCCAGTCTCTCAGGTACAGCGTTGGTAACCAGATCGATGTCATGAATAGCTTTTTCCATGAGCATATCACGAACGGCTCCCCCCACCCAGAAACATTCAAAGCCATGCTGGCGAAGTTGAAGTACAATTTCCTCAGCAGCACGTGCCATGGCATTGTCAGGGGCGGAAAAAGCAATTGTCTGCATTTGATTGTCTCCATGGGTTCAAGCAAAAACCGGAACAGTAACACTATACCTCCGGCGACATTACTATACGCATTGTCTGAAAAACTTTCAAGGATAATTCCCCTGGAGTAATAAAACCACCAACCAGTTTCATCATATTGACTCTCGGAACAACGATCCCCTATCGCATCTTGTATTCTTTTCTTGTGTTTGCGGGCATTGATTCTCCCAACTGCGTCAATATAACAGACATTTCCCCTCCCCAACTCAAATTTGATGGAGAAAATCCCCGCTTTTCCAAAATGCAAAGATTGACAAAAGGTCCTTCCTTCTGTACAATATATCGACTTAAAATTATCGATTGACTATGGAGAAATGGATGGTAGAGTTGCTCGTTGCCGGCATGATGTCCGGCACCAGCGTCGACGGAATCGACTGCTGCCTGGTAAAGATTGAAAAAAACTGGAAATGGGAAATTGTCGGCAGCGCCTCTTATCCGTTTCCGGCGCAACTCCAGGAAAATATTCTCTGCCTGGCAGAGGGCCGCGGAAATACAGCGTTGATTTCCGAAGTAAACGCCGAACTGGCCAAGTCGTATGCTGCTTGTATTGCGGCTCTCCCCCAACGTCCAGAGTTGATTGCAAACCACGGGCAAACTGTATGGCATTCTCCCGGAAAAAATTCCCTGCAAATAGGGGATATTTCCATGCTTTGCCAATTTACACAATGCCCGGTAGTCGGGGATTTTCGTCCAGCTGACATTGCCGCAGGCGGTCAAGGAGCACCCCTGGTGCCTTTTGCCGACAAAATTATCTTCGGGACTGAAATTCCTCGCGCGATTCAGAATATTGGAGGGATCGGTAATGTCACCATTTTAGCACCCGACACGGAACCATTTGCCTTCGACACAGGTCCGGGGAACATGTTGATTGATAGATTTTGCCAATTTTTTTATGGGGAAGCTTTTGACTGGAATGGACTTCACGCAGCGGCGGGAACGGTTGATGAAAAGGCGCTCAACCGACTTCTCAGTCATCCGTTTTATCAGGACAAACCACCCAAAAGTACAGGCCGCGAACTTTATAATTCAGAATATTGCAGAGAAATCGTAACCTTTCTCCCCAAGGATCCTGATGACTGCCTGGCAACGCTGACCCAATTGACGGCAACAACCATTGCTTTAGCACAAAAAAAATTCGTTTTACCGCGGATTCAACTCCGGGAGATGGTATTATGCGGAGGTGGGGCAAACAATCTGACGCTGCGCAGAATGCTTGCCGAAGCACTGCCGGATTTGTCTTTCCATACGGCAGCAGACTTCGGGATTGCGCCGCATCTGAAAGAAGCCCTCTCTTTCGCTCTTCTCGGATACGCGGCACTCTTCGGCATTCCCAATAATATCCCGGGCTGCACCGGTGCGTCATATCCGGTAGTCATGGGAAAATTTGCATTTCCTGCTGGCGTGCAACCATTTTTTGAAAAACTGAAACCTCAAGGGAACATCCAGTTATGAACGGACACGACTTTCTCAACTCGAAATGGTGCAAGGCAGCGGCTACTGCAGATGGCCAGTCGCAAATTGGCAAGCAGTACCGCCGCTGGAGTAAATATGCCACCAGCAAACCCTTATTGGAGCGTTGCCGGCAAATTTTTCAATTCTTCACCCATCCGGACGTTGCAGCTTCAGATAAAATTTTGCTGGGGGGAGCACTGCTATATTGTCTGACACCAATCGATCTGCTACCGGACTTTCTGCCGGTCATCGGTTGGCTTGATGACATCGGGGTTGCCTCGATGGCATTGACTTTTATTTTCGACCGCATGGATAATCTTGACGCGGACGCTGTACTGGATGCAGAAATATCTTTTCCCCATATGCCAGGCGCCAGTTTCAACGATGAACCACAATCTGCGACAATAGATCCTTCCGGCCTCAATAACGTGCGGACAGAATTGCACCGGAAGCTGAATCTCCTCCGTAAAGCCACTGCACAGTTGCCCGATCCACATCTCTTCGATAAAGAAATTGAAGTTCTGGATATCCCGGAACAAACCTGTTTCCGCATTGCAGTAACGGGCAGGTATTCCAGTGGAAAAAGTACATTGCTGAATGCTCTTCTTGCGGCGCAGCTACTGCCGACAGGCCCGACCCCAACGACGAAGAATTTTACCTATTTGTGCCATGGCCCCGATCATGATTGTTTTGAAGAACTCGCCGATGGTACGGTAGTTCATCGTTCTACCCCGATGGAAGCCCTTGGCGGACCGCTGGCGCTGACAATTCCATCAATTCCTGAAAATATTATCTGGATTGATACTCCGGGAGTGGAAGATCCGGATCGAACAATGCTTGAACACACGCTCAAAGTTGTTGCTGAAGCCGATGTGCTGGTTTTGGTTCTTGATGCAAAATATTTGGAAAATGGGCGGGAATTTGAGTTTCTGCATAACCTGTTCCAACGAGACAAGCGCAGAAAAATCTTCACCATCCTTAACAAAATCGATGCGTTAACTGCAGAAGAAAAAGAATTTGCCATTGAATTTGTACGCCGTGAACTACTTCGCTGCGGCACTACAGAGCCTCGAATTTATGCGTTTTCTGCGAAAGAGGAATTAGGGAACGCCATTTCAGGCCGGGCACATGGAGAAGTCTTTTCCAATTTTTTGATGGAACTTCACGCATTTCTGCATAATTCAGGTCAGGGAGAAACTTTGCGACGGAAAAACCTGGCAGCAGACCATCTTGCCGAATCAATTGGCGCAATGTGTACTTCCATCGCTGCCGGGGTTGAAGAAAAGACCGCCGATAAAGTACGGAGATTGCAACTCCTTGTTGAAAAGAAACAGAAAGTCGAGCAACTCTACCGAATGCGCGAAGAAGAACTGCTGCGTACCCTGCGCCGCGAAGAACGCCGTTTTTACGGTGAGTTGAATCACTTCATTCTTTCCCTGAAAGAACGAGTTCGCAATCAAGTCGCCCAATTGTCTCTTGAAGAATTACAAAACAGTGATCTAATCGGAAATTTCCTGACTGAAGAATGTACAGCTTTTACTGAACAGTGCTTCCAATCTGTCAACGATGCCTTGCTCCGCGATTTACGGGCCGCAGGAGAAGAATTACACATGGAAATCACCAGAGCGGACTTTCATATTGCCGGCCGCAACGTACATAGTGCAGTTGCACAAACTTTGCCAACAGTCCTGTTGCCTTCCGTTCTGATTGGAGCATGGTTTTATTGTTCAATCAGCTCTTTTCTGGTAATTTCAATCGCAGCCATTGCCGGCAGAGAGCGGATGAAAACGCTGCTCAGTAAACTCTTGACTCAAACAAAACTTTCTGTTGTCCGGCGCGAGTTACTCAAGGAAATAGACCGAGGCCTGGATGAATTTCACTACAAATTTGATGATCATGCAGCACATCTTTTCAATGAACTGGACGATCGGCTGGCTCACATTCTTGCGCACACCGTCGAACCGTTGCATGCAGAAGAACAACTTGCCAATACCTGCATGACCAGCCCGGAAAGCGCAGCATCCCTTATGGCTGTCGCCCGCCTTCTGCGCCAGATTCCCGGAGGAAGTGAACATGTTTGATCGAGATATTGTCCTGTTCGACTCCACGGCTGCTCTGTTACAGAAACTCCTTGACGCTGCGAAGCGCCTGCCGGATCATTCCACATTGCATCGCCGCGCAGAAGAACTTTCAGACACTTTACTCCACCTCAAGGATCACCGCTACAAACTTGCTGTCTGTGGACACCTCAAACGTGGAAAATCCACATTAGTCAATGCACTTCTCGGTCGTTCGGACGATTTGTTATCGCCTGTAGGCCGAACAGTATGTACTGGATGTGTTCTTGAGTATATGGATTCTGGCAACGGGTCGGAAACAATCCAAATCGAAGGAGAAGAACCACAGCCGCTTGATTATGCTCGCATTCGTGCATTTGCAGATCAAAAAGGCAATGCGTCCAAACTGACCATCCGGGCAAAATTTCCGCTTCTTGGCCGGGCAATTACTTTAATTGACACCCCGGGCCGCGGGTCAGTCTATTCCATCCATGACGACCTTGCCAATCGTATTGTAGGAGAAGCGGATGCTGTTTTATTGCCGTTCAGTGCAGATTTACCACTGGAAGATGGGGAATATGAATTTTTGCGTCAATTGTCTTCGGCGGGGAAACGCAAACTGTTTTATGTCATTACCAAATGGGATGAACTGGAGACAGAGCGGGAACAAAACGATGTCAAAACTTTTATTCGAGCCCAAATCCACCGTGCAGGACTTCCCGAAGGGCCACTTTATCCCTGCAGTGCAAAACTGCTTCTGGGCTCCTATCCGCCCGCAGAACGGCAACGACTCTGGAAAGCCAGCGGTTTGGAACGATTAAGCAGCGACCTGGAAACCTTCCTCAGGAGTGAATCCGCAACAGGGGAATATCTTCGCAGCCGAGGAGAACTACTGCTGAATCAAGCTATCACCTTGGCAGATGATCTCAACGCAGCCTGGGAAGTGGAAGAGCGGAATCAGCAACTGCTCCGGCAAGCTGCGGAACAGAAAAACCGGGAAACAGCACTGGAAATCGAACAAATTAAAGAAAACGCATTGCGGATTACCCGCAATTTTGAAAGCAGCTGGAAACGGGAAGTTGACCGCTTTGACCGTAAACTTTCCCGCCGTACCGGACCAATTGCGGAACAGTTTCAACTCGACATTCGCCGGGCAGGATTAGCCGATAAATTTCAAACCGTTATGGCAATGCAATTGATCCTGGCTAAACGGCTGCAGAATGAATGTGATGATCTTTTCAATATCCTCTGCTCCAATTTGCAAACACTTTCCACGCCGCTTCAGTCTGATCATCTGGACGAGGAATTTGATTTGTCGCTGCCAGAACCGGATATTTCCCCCCGGGAAAATGTGATTATCCGGATTCAATGCGGATTGCTGTTTTTACTGACGATCTGTGCGTTGGGCCTTGCAGTCTGGCAATGTATCCGACAGGGCAATGCTGTTCTGGTTGCCTATCGCCGTTACCTGGCATGTTCGGAAACTGTAGTACGCTTGACGGCAGAAAACAGTACCGGAGCGATCGGAGCAGTTGGAGTAGCAAAAGGGTTCCTGCTCGGCTCCGACCAGTCCAATGCGTTAACCATGGCGCAAACCCGTTTGGAAGCGGCACAAAACGCTCTTTTTAACGCTGGACTGACTGGACTGTTTCTTCTCCTGGGCATTGGAATTGGTCTGTTTCTGATAGTCAGACTTGTCGATTTTCTGTTGAAATTTATTGCTTCAGGACGAACAGCGAATCTACTCGACAAACTGGCGGATTCTCTGAAAGCAACAATTCATAGTGATTTGCAAACTTCACGGGAAGCGCTTTTAGAGGAATTCCGTTTTCGGACAGATACGAAATTTCAGAAAAAACAAACAGAAAATACGATTGTGCCCGTTTCCCCCCAAACAACAGATTTCCCGGCAATTTCTCCGATCATCAAGGAATTGCAGTCGATTCGGGAAACGCTCTGGAGCAATCTATGCAGGAAGTAATTTATTCGTTTCCCCCGAACGTCAATGCAGATGTCAGAGTCCTGATTCTTGGCTCAATGCCGAGCGCGGAATCTCTGGCGCAGTCGCAATATTATGCCCACAAACGCAATGCATTCTGGCCGATTATGGGAAAATTGTTCCAGTTTGATCCGGGCATTCCTTACTCAGATCGACTGCAGCTTCTGCTCCAAAACCATATTGCATTATGGGATGTCGTTGCCAGCTGTCGCCGTACTGGCAGTGCAGACAGTGCCATCAGTGGCCCGGTCTTTAACGATATTCCAGCATTGCTCCAAAATTTGCCGCATTTGCGCCGAGTATTCTGTAACGGCACCTTTGCGGCAAAGATGTTTCAAAAACTCAAAGTAGACTTTCCTGCGGAATATATTTTACGCCTGCCATCAACCAGTCCCGCCTATGCGGCAATTTCCTTTGAAACCAAACTCAACCAATGGCGCAAGGCATTTGAATCAGCAGGATTTATTTTTTCAAAAGAACTGGAAAAAAAGTTTGCTGAAGCAGCAGAGCGGGTGTAGATTGTTTCCATTCATCCCGCAATCCAGATCTTTCCCTTTTCCGAGGGAATGTGGTTCTGCCAATGCAACCGAAGAGATTCCGGGCAAAAAAGTAGGATTTTGATTATATGGCTTTGTTTCATATTGTTCTGGTACATCCGGAAATTCCTCAGAATACCGGTGCAATCGGACGTCTTTGCGTATCGACAGACACCAAACTTCATCTGATTGAACCGTTGGGGTTCTCTCTGGAAGATAAATATCTGAAACGTGCAGGAATGGATTACTGGAATTATCTCGACAAACAAATCTACCCGGATTGGGATGCGTTTCTCCAAGCCAATCCTGATGCGGAAGAGAAACTGTTCTTTCTCTCAACCAAAGGGACGAAATCATTCTGGGACATTTCCTATCCGGAAGGCTCTTACTTCGCATTCGGCAATGAGGGGCATGGACTCCCCAAGCCCTTTTATGAACGCTACGCGGAAAAGCTGATCACTATTCCGATGCGGGGAACTTTTCATCGCAGTTTGAATCTTGCAAATTCCACGGCGATTATGCTTTTTGAAGCGCTTCGTCAAAATGAACGGAAGGCGTAAAGAAGTCCCCATGCAACGAATGATTAATATTTCTACAATTTCTCCATTGTCCTGTCTGTTCATAACTGTACTGCTGATTATCTTACTGCCGTTTTTGCTGGTTGCAGCAGTAATTTTTGCGATTCTCTGGAAATTTTTCGGAGTACGTCTTCCCGCCACTGGAGTCTTCAACTCCTGGAAACGTCCATCCCCCCAGCAACGCCCCTCCCCATCAAATTACCGTGAAGAAGCGCCTCCGGCCTCTGAAGATATTATTGATGTCGAAGCTCGTGAAGTAAGATCAGAAACACCCACTCTGCCCCGATAAACTGTTTTCCAAGCAGCCTCGGGCAGAAACAATATTAACCCAACACCATAGAGAGACATTATGAATCCCATCAAAACATTGTTACGGACAGCAACGGCCGGACTAATAATCGGAATTACTGGTTGTTGCACAACGGTACAAGACAGCAAACAGCACAATCTACAATTGATGCTTGACGAAGCCAGAAATCAAGTATTTGAAAAATACGGGACAGAAGAGCCGATAGGGCTGATGCTTTATGCAATCAATGGCGATGATGAATATTTTGTCTGTTCCAATATGCCCGAGGGCATCACGCCGGACTCTTTCATGCGCATTGCCAGTGCAACAAAAACTTTTGTTGCAGCCTCGATTCTCCTGCTGGAACAACAGGGGAAACTCAATATTGATGATACTGTTGTCATGAATATTCCCGGGAAAGACATTCCCTATCTGCCCAACAATGAATTTTACCAGATTCCCCATAAAAAAGATATAACCATCCGCCAGCTTCTCCAGCATAATGCGGCGGTTTTTGACGTCTCCGATGCAGCGATTCCAGAATCCACACAAGCGCCATACGCGGGAGAATCCTATACCGATTATCAAACAGAAAAAGATATTTTCCATACCTTTACTGCCGACGAACTTGCAGCAGTGATTTCCAAATATCAGCTGGAATTTGGAAAACCTGGTGATATCGGGTTGTATTCCAACGCTGGATATACTCTTCTGGCAAAGATTGTTGAACGGGTATCTGAAAAACCGATTGACGTTTTTATTACAGAAAATTTATTGATTCCCAACGGCCTGAACCATACCCATATGGTCGTTCGCGCCGAAGAACGTACCCTCCCGCAGCCGGCGATAGATGGATTCAGCGGCCGTCCCGGTAAACTGACTCGAGGTGTGGAGTCCAACCTGACCCGTTACCTTTCCAGTGGAAATATGATTTCGACACCAAGGGACATTGCCAACTGGATGCGTCTGCTCTATTCAGGCCAGGCTGGTCTTTCTCCAGAAACCGTTCAACAAATGACAGATCCCGGACAATGTGACTATGCACTGGGAACCATGAATTATCAAAAACGTGCCTTTGGGCACAATGGGGCATTGAACGGTTATTTTTCCATGAATTATTATGATCCCCAAACCAATACAGCCTGGACTCTGTTAGCGAACTATGCCCGATTTGGAGATGATTTTGCCGGCCAGATCGCAGCGATGGAAGAATTTGAAGGCAAAATGCTCAATCTCTTTGCAGGGGAAACACAATCGAATCCAAATGAAGCACAGTAAAATGTTTTCCGTCTCCCCGGGTCAAAGATAAAAAAAGTGATGCGAAAAAGAAAAAATTTTCTTTTTCGCATCTTCTCTTTTTCAAGTTCCATGCAGCATTTTCTACAAGTTCCGAAAGAAAAATTACTCCGGTTCTACCACCTCATTGAATAACATAGCCCCTCCAACGGAAAGGGGAGGCAACACAAAAATAGCGCCAAAAGGGATCAATAATAACGCATATCCGACAATTCCAAATCCCAATACAGCCCAACGTTTTCGCGCTGCCTTGCGCCGCACCTGCCGAAGCGTCCAGTTTCGGGTGGAAGCCGGGGAAAGCAGATAACTTAATGCCAGTCGATATCCAAGGATCACCGCCAGCAAGGCCGGTCCAACAACGGGAATCAGCCACCCGGGCAAAAACAAAATCAGGGAAATCAAAAGGGTTCCCAACGCCAGTCTCAAGCCACGTAAAGTGGCATAAATATTCTCCTTCAGAGAAAGAGCTGGAGCTGTCCTGCCATAAAGATCCTGCTCAACGCGAATTACCAGTTCATCAAAAAAAAGCCCTCCAACCGCTTCATACACCATTGAGACGACCAAAAGCATTAATAAAATACCGACCAACAAAACCGACCAGAATACCATTGTTTGCAAAACCGTCCATAATGTGGCAAAAAAAGAATTAGCAGCCACTTCCGGATCAGGGAGGAATCCAGCCAGAGTCGGGCCAAGCCACCACCACAAAGCACCGATCCCTATGGCATACAAAATCGCGACAAAAACCATTGGCAATAAGCCATAACGCCAATAGCGCCGTTGTGAATAGTAAAGGTGCAAACCGCGAAACACACATCTTGCTCCGGCAGCAAAAGTTGACGGCTGCGGACCCCCCTGAATCGCACGAGTTAAGTCATCCATAACGTCTCCTGAAAAAATAAAATTATTGTAACAATGCCATTGACTGAAAAAAATGCAAGAGTTTTTACAGAAAAAAAGGTTTTCCCATTGAGAAGCCGTCCCAATAGCAGTATAGTATAGTTTTAAATATACTGGAATACCGCTATGAATTTATTCGATACGCATTTTCATTTCGACTCTGACAAATCTCCGCGTGAATATGTTGCCGAGCTTCCTTTGGAGCACACCTACAAGTTGATGTGCGTTTCCGGCAGCCTTGAAGACTCCTTCCAGTCGCGCGACTTTGCGGCAGAAATTGCATACGCTTTCTACAGTGTTGGGGTTCATCCGCAAACCGCCGAAACAGCCCCGGCGACACTGGAACAATTTGCAATTTTCCGCGATGATCCCAAATTAAAAGCCATCGGAGAACTGGGGTTGGACTTTTACTATGAAAACAGCAACAAAAAAACACAAATGAAAGTCTTTGATCGTTTTCTGGAGCTTGCACTGGAATGGGAAAAACCGGCAATCGTCCATTGCCGAGATCTAGATGGCTGCTTTCACGCTTACGAAGAATGCTTTGCCATATTGAAAAACTTTTCTTCTGCCGGGGGGCGTTTTGTTGTCCACTGTTTTGCCGGGACTCCGCACTATGCTGAACGCTTTCTGGAACTGGGAGGCTACTTGGGAATTACAGGAATAGTCACATTTAAAAAAGCGGAAAACATCCGCGACATTGTTCCCATGATTCCCTTGGAACGCCTTCTGCTCGAAACCGATTCCCCTTATCTGGCGCCTGTACCATTTCGTGGCAAGGTCAACCATCCCAAGTATCTTCCTGAAATTGCGTCAGCTGTTGCTCAACTTAAAGCAATGCCTCTGCGGGATCTTGCCGAGCAAACGACAGAAAATGCAAAAAACTTCTACCGCATTGAAACACAGGTTCAGAGTTAATCATGAAATTCCAACTAACAACCATGCCGCGGCCAGCAGAACTGGAAGATTGTACCGATGACGGATTTGCGGTAATTTTCAGCGGCCGTCATATCTTACTGAATCGAGAAGCGCCTTTTTTGCCGACATCTTCAGTTCTGAAACAATTCGACATTACTCCACTTGCCATCGGAACCATCGGAGAAAATCAGTGTTATGCAATTGATTTACCGACAGAACCGCGCATTCTGGAAGAAAAATTTCAGTTACCGGAATTGCGTTTTGCCCTTGGGGCCCTTCAACAATGGGAATATGATGCGGTCAGCCGGGCGCGGCATCTGCTAACCTGGTACAAGACGCATCGTTATTGCGGGGCTTGCGGCAAACCAACAAGAATGAGTGACATGGACATTGCCATTGTCTGTCCGGAATGCAATACCCGGTTCTACCCCCAATTGGCGCCAGCGGTTATCGTGGCAGTTACCCGCGAAGATAAAATCCTACTTGCCCACAATAGCCGTTTTGTTTCCGGCGTCTACGGATTAATTGCCGGTTTTGTTGAAGCGGGAGAAAGCGCAGAACAAGCAATCCATCGGGAAATCATGGAAGAAACGGGAATTGAAGTCACTGACATCCGTTATCTTACCAGCCAAAGCTGGCCATTTCCCAATTCTCTTATGCTGGGTTTTCAGGCGAAATACAAAGCGGGAGAAGCACACGCTGACGGTGAAGAATTGACAGATCTGGGCTGGTTTACTGCAGATACCTTACCTTCTATTCCCCAACCTGGCAGTGTTGCACGAAAAAT
>ERZ1034917.1369-NODE-1369-length-15378-cov-11.764537_pt1 | contig 15378 bp, 18 predicted proteins | sample MGYA00520605_ERZ1034917 | MGnify/ENA primary metagenome ERZ1034917 (study PRJEB33766, sample SAMN09781784) | gut metagenome | biome: gut microbiome | host: Homo sapiens | place: Madagascar | study: EMG produced TPA metagenomics assembly of the PRJNA485056 data... | reverse complement strand
ATTTACAATTTCATTTGTTTTTTCAGGAGTAACAGAAAGCGATACCTGCTGGTAACCGTCCGTGTTTGCACTAAAGTTCTGATAATGGAATTCGGGTGTACTGCTGTTATTATAGTAAATATTGAGTGCAATGCCGAATGTTCTGTTTTCGTTTGAAAGCGGAACTGAATTTGATTTTGCTCTACCGTTAATTTTAAACGATACTCCTGCTCTGCCTACTTTGATATTCTGATAGATATACTTGTTACCTAAAGAGTTATCGTAAGATGAAGTATCCGAATCGTCATTATCGGCTGAATTATCAGTATCACATCGCTGTTTTGGAGATCGTTGAAGTTGTTCGCACAATTCCCCTCATCAAACTGAATACAGTCAAACCGCTTAAAATAGCGTTATCTGCAACATGATCTGACAGGCTCTTGTTTGCAGTTATCAACCCAATTGCCTGAATAATATCATTTGTGTTGGAATCAGAAATCTCGGTGAGTTGTTCATGGAAAGAAGCCTCAAAACGCTTGATCTTTCCGAAATGTTCAATTGTCAGCTCTTTTATGACCAATCAAAATGTTCTCCGTCCTTTCTTTTCTATATTCATAATATACAGTTCACCAATGTACAAATGCGGTGCATTATGTGCTGAAACCAATTTGTTTCTTTTCCGTCTTTGCACTTGACTTAGGAATTTCAATATCATCAGCGGTGATTAATGCAATATCTTCACTTTCAATGGAATCAAAATCCATTGTTAGCAGTCTGGAGGCTTGAGCCATCTTTGCTTTTTCAATTACATTTCTGACATATCTGCCATTACCGAAATCGCTTTCATTCCTTGCGGCATCAAACAAGACAGTCAGTTTATTACAAGCTTCGTCAGTAAATGTAAGCCCTTTCTGTTTTGCGATAAGTTTTGCTATTTCGCAAAGTGCTGCCGTATCGTAATCGTTGAATGGAACATGGTAGGCAATTCGCGATCTGAGACCCGGATTCTTCTGAAGGAGCCCTTCCATCTTGTCAGGATACCCTGCTAATATAACGACAACATCGTCTCGATGGTTTTCCATTTCCTGAACAATAGTGTTAATTGCTTCATCGCCAAAAGAACCGTTTCTGTCATCTACAAGAGAGTAAGCTTCATCAATGAAAAGAACACTTCCTTTTTTCGGATGATATTGTTCAATTATCTGCTTTGCGAGGTTCTCGCCCGGTGTGCTTTCTCTCTTTTTTGCCACTTCGTTCATTCCTTTTCTGTCCTTTCTTTCATTGTAGCACACTTTCCCACAAATGCAAAAAGTGTGCAAGCTATTTTTTTAACTTACACACTTTATTTTATAAGCTCGCCGAGTTCATCGGAAAGCTCACATTCCATAACCTCCTGAAGAATGTCCTTGAACATATCTTTCATCGCTGTCATCACTTCATCTGTTGATGTGAAATTCTGACTTCTTACAAATTCTCTCATTATTTCTGCCGGTGCTTTTGCCATTAAAAAACTTCCTTTCAAGCTTTAATTTTTCTGTTTCCATTATTGCTTGAAAGGAAGCTTATTATTCACTTTTACACAAAATTTTCGGTGGTCTCTTTTAATGCTACCCCAACTATTGACATAGAGCCGCTTTTTCTTGGGATCTTGTTTATTTCAGCTTTTCCAGAATCTCGTCCGCACTCATGCCGCTCGCCAACAGCTTCTTCAGTACAGCCTCTGCTTCGGTCTTCTTAGCTTCTTCAGCGGCCTTAGCATCCGCCTTTGCCTTCTTTGCTTCCAGGGATGCCACTTCTTTTTCGGCCTTCTTCAGAGCAGTCTTCTTCTCGTTCAGTGTATTCTTCTACTCCTCAATCGCTTTCTGGATGGATGCGATCTCAGTATTCAGAGACGCAATAGTCTCCTGCTTCTCTGTAATATGGGATGCGTAGTCATTGATTGCCTTCGGTTTGTTCTTGCTGCCTTTCGTTCTGGGCATGGTGATAACCTCCAATATCTATGACAAAGCTAAAAATTACAAAAATAAGTGGACATAGAGGATTCGAACCTCTATCCTCCCCTTCATAAACGTACAACTTGCATTAAGTTATACGCTTATGAAGGGGGATGCTCTACCATTAAGCCAATGTCCATATGGAATTATACCACAAAATGCGATATAGATTCAATAAGCCTAGAGTCATTTACATTAATCGGATACATCTGGGAAAGAAAATTTAATATTCTTGCCTTCTTTTTTTCCTCTGAATCATTAGAAAGAATAAAGCTATTAATCTTCGTTCTATAAATTCCTAGAACCACATCCCAATCATACTTACTATCCTTGTATATCCTGTCACAAATCGTTCTTGCTGCTCTTGAAAATAACACTTGATCATCAAAATTAAGATTTGTAAAATTGTTGGGTGCATTTAAATGTCCCCTGATATTGGATATTGCTAAATCGTCAATTAAATTATTCAACACAGTTTTCGCTTGCCTTAACTCGACTCTGCCTGTACCACAATGTACAATTTCATTCCTTACCAACCTGTAATAGTTACAAATAAAGTAAAGTTGCTTTACATCGTGTGGGATTCGATTACCGTAGCAAATATTTAGAATCCACTTCAACCGGTTATCATCATCTTTTGCGCTGTAATTTTGACCACGAGCCGGACTTCCTGAAAGGAGACGGTATTGTACGAGAAAGTGTTCCACACACGAGTGAACCCCAATGATATATCCATTAGCAATTCGCTTAAGATAATCTTCTGGCAAAGTCGCGATCGATAGCCCCACCATTCCTGCTCGTTCCTGCAAGTTATCATTTCCATGATCCACCTGAAAAGTCCTTGCTGCCAGCTCTATATATTGGTTTGTGACATTCGCATATCCAAGTTCATTTTTCAATTCTGTAAGAATGTTCATAATAACAACTCACTACGCTTTTTCTCACATCTTCGCCGATCATAAGATCGTTGCCTGCTGCTCACCACGGAGAGGTGTGTGATTATTACGAGCAGCGTAGGGAGCTACCGCTCCCATTATATCACAAGTCTGTAAATAAATCAGCCTTATACACACCGTTCTCCAGCATCTTCTTGAAACTGTTCTTTACAGCTGCAACATCTTCATGGTAGGTCATGCCGTACCAAGTGTCGTTGGTCTTCAGGACCTTTACGGACATCTTTCCCTGCTCCAGCAGCTCACCGATGAAGATTGGGATCAGATACTCGGCTTTCTGAGGATTGCTCGGTACTTCTTTCTCGAAAAACTCTTTGAAGCCCTCTTCCAGTACATCTAAAAATTCCGGAGTCAATCCCCACATATTCATGGAAACCAGAGAATTCACATCGACAACCACACCATCTGCCTCTGCTCCATTTGCGGTCTTGACGATGTTCTTAGTTTCCACAACCTCCGTCAAGTTTCCATTCTCATCCATCTTGCAGATACCACGGGTCACGCCACCGTTATCGGACAGCGTGTTCTTCAGCACAAAGCCAGCCATGCAGGACTTTCCGCCGTTTACCAGATAGTCATGGACAGCCTTGAAGCCTTCCTTTCCATAGTAATCATCTGCATTGATTACTATGAACGGGGTCTTGATTATCTTCTTCGCTGCAAGTACTGCCTGTCCGGTTCCCCACGGCTTTGTCCGGCCTGCCGGAAGTTCTCCCGGAATATCGTTGATATCCTGGAAAGCATAGTCCACAGTTACATTATGAGAAGAGCAAATAGCGGCAATACGATCACCAATGACCTCTTTGAACTCCTTCTCGATATCCTTGCGGATGATAAATACTACATGATTGAAGCCAGCCTCAATCGCATCATGGATTGAATAGTCCATGATGATATGGTTTGCATCATCGACCGGCTCCAACTGTTTTATTCCTGTTCCAAATCGGCTGCCGATTCCGGCCGCCATGATAAGTAATGTTGTGTTCATAATCTCTCCTCCCTATGCTCGTGTAGCTTTTATCGGACACACCTTAACATAATCTTTAATTGGCTTCTCTGCTCCATTGACTTTCACATAAGCCGTTGGGGATTTCCAACCATTGCGCTTGTCTTTTAAGGTGAGATAAGTTATCTTTCCATCTTTCTTCCGAATAGACTTAGCATATTCTCTCCACAACTTTGGACTTGGAGATCCATGACAGATAATATCTACGATGTACACCAGGTCACGGATTCCTTTTATTTCGCTGAACTTCCGAAATCCATCGGACTGGCATCCCATGCCAACAAAGAGCAACTCTTTCTCCGGATTTTCCATCAGCCAGTGATACGCTTTCCTGTAAATATCACCAGGCTTGCTCTGCATATATTTTGAACCTTTTGCTCTTTCACGCTGTTCTTCGTCCAAAATCATTTTGAACTCTGCAGTATGATTCTCGTAATTATAGATTGCTGCCACCACAGCATTACCATTTTTCAGAAAAAAGTCAGAAAGTGCCGTAAATGCACCACCAGAAGAACTGCCCATCAAGGCAGATTTGTCTTTTAACCTTTCTGCATATACTATTGTATCTATCAAATCCACCATAAGCTGTTCATCCTGTGTATTATTTGCTTTTCATTGCCATCTTAACCTTCTGTAGAATGATAAGGAATACAAGTGTTGCACAATAAACCACAATCGGTGCAACACAGCTGTAAATCGATTTTATGCCAAGTTTACCAGCTACCATTGAGAAAGCCGTAATAAAAATCGGATGAATAATATAAAGCCATGTGGAATATTTTCTTCCAATCACAGCCAATTCCTTATTATGCCAATTACTCTTGAGCGTATAGGCAAATAGACAGATTGCCAAGAAAGTCGTACTGAGATAATGATCTCTCGTAGCGTTCATTTCAGCATTCACCAAAGCAAATCTTTCTGCAAGACTAGTTACCGCAAAAACAACAATCAATATCTGAAGCACTTTTTTATTCCATGTTTCAGAGCATCGTTTTTCTCTGATAAGGGTTCCAATACAAAAATACGGTATTCCTACAAAAAGAAAATTTCTAACCAGTATGTACGGGAACTCCCGATGAAAAATAAGCAGCGAATACTTTCCAAGTACCAAATCTGCAATTAACAGAGCTGGAGTTAAATAGTACAGAACTTTTCGACAGTTGAACTTGTCCATCAGCAAAACAATCACCAGCACATAAAAGATTGCTCCTAAATACCAGAGGTGTCCTGCCAGCGGAGATTCATTAAGAAGAAAAAACTTTAGCAGATTCATTCCCGTAAAAATCGACCGAATATAGGCTACTATGTTCTCACCTCTGAGAACATTAAGTGCAATATTCCAGATGAAGAAAAGCACATTTGCTTCTACAAGCAAGTAGAGTATCTTCTTGATTTGATGCTTTTCCTTATGCCGTGCAACGGTATCCGAATAGAAGTACCCTGTAATCATAAAGAAAACAGGAACTGCTACTCTGGTTAGTGTCGTAAAATATGCACCGACTTTTCCTGGAAACGGAACATGAATACAGACAATTAAGAAAGCGCATAATGCTTTCAAAATGTCAATATTATCTGCTCTACTCTGCTCTACTCTCATAATTTTATCCTCACTTCAATTATTGTCAACTTTATAATTGACTACTTATTCATAGACGACTTTACAAGTTTTTTATTACTTTAGCGGGTGAACCAACAGCTAATTTTTTCACCACCGCATGAGTTTAAAAAGAATTAGCGCCTAATACTGATGCATCACCTAGCGAAGAACCCTTAGCACACACGCAACATGCCCCAAGCCAAACATTATTTCCAATACGTATCGTTTCTGCCGAATCAGCCGGATTTATCATTCTGTCCGCTGATAAAAAATGATTAGCGTCTATTATATAACAATTTGCCGCAATAGCAGTATGATGTCCAATATAAACACCCGCATTTTTGCTAGCATAAATAATTGTATTAAACCCTATTTTCGTTCCATCTCCTATTTCGACATCTCCATCTCCCCATATAATAACATTAGAATATAGATGTACATTTTCTCCCAAAGTAACATTTGGGTTTAAAATCTTAACATTATCATCAATAATGCAAGTTTTCATTGTCTGTGAATTTTTAAATTTTATTTTTGATTTCACATAGTTTCTTTCAAAAAGCAATGAAATTTTTTTTGCAAACCTTATATACAAAAGCAATCATTATTCTACTTTCTCCCAACTCGGCTTTCTGAGGATTGCTCGGTACTTCTTTCTCGAAAAACTCTTTGAAGCCCTCTTCCAGTACATCTAAAAATTCCGGAGTCAATCCCCACATATTCATGGAAACCAGAGAATTCACATCGACAACCACACCATCTGCCTCTGCTCCATTTGCGGTCTTGACGATGTTCTTAGTTTCCACAACCTCCGTCAAGTTTCCATTCTCATCCATCTTGCAGATACCACGGGTCACGCCACCGTTATCGGACAGCGTGTTCTTCAGCACAAAGCCAGCCATGCAGGACTTTCCGCCGTTTACCAGATAGTCATGGACAGCCTTGAAGCCTTCCTTTCCATAGTAATCATCTGCATTGATTACTATGAACGGGGTCTTGATTATCTTCTTCGCTGCAAGTACTGCCTGTCCGGTTCCCCACGGCTTTGTCCGGCCTGCCGGAAGTTCTCCCGGAATATCGTTGATATCCTGGAAAGCATAGTCCACAGTTACATTATGAGAAGAGCAAATAGCGGCAATACGATCACCAATGACCTCTTTGAACTCCTTCTCGATATCCTTGCGGATGATAAATACTACATGATTGAAGCCAGCCTCAATCGCATCATGGATTGAATAGTCCATGATGATATGGTTTGCATCATCGACCGGCTCCAACTGTTTTATTCCTGTTCCAAATCGGCTGCCGATTCCGGCGGCCATGATAAGTAATGTTGTTTTCATTTTCTCTCCTATGCTCGTGCTGCTTTTATCGGACATACCTTAATGCATTGATAGCACCGCACACACTTGCTTTCATCAATCTGCGGATACTCAAAGCCTTCTTCATCCTCTACCATAGAAATAGCTTCTTTCGGGCAGATGGCATAACAGGCCGTGCAACCACAGCATTCTTCCTTTCTTTTATATAGTACCGGTATTTCTCTTTCCATATCCAATCACTCCACCGTCACACTCTTTGCAAGGTTTCTCGGCTTATCCACATCGAGGCCCTTTGCCACAGATACATAGTATCCCAGCAACTGCAGCGGAATCACGGCAAGACTGCCAATGAAATGCTCGTCTACATTCGGGACATAGACTGTGAAGTTCGCCTGATCTTCAATCTCGTACTTGCCATAAGTAGTCAGTCCCATCAGATAAGCCCCACGGCTCTTGCACTCCAGCATATTGCTTACAGTCTTCTCATACAGTTCACTCTGAGTTAGCACACCGATGACCAGTGTTCCCTGCTCAATCAGGCTGATGGTGCCGTGCTTCAGCTCACCTGCTGCGTATGCCTCGGAGTGGATATAGCTGATTTCTTTCAGCTTCAAGCTGCCTTCCAGGCTGACTGCATGGTCGATACCACGACCAACAAAGAACACATCATGAGCGTTGGCGTACTTTGCCGCGAACCACTGGATACGCTCTTTGTCTTCCAGAATCTTCTGTATCTTCTCCGGGATAGTCTGCAGTTCAGAAATATAATAGCTGTACTGCTCATCCGTGATTTTGCTTCTGACCTTCGCAAACTGCACTGCCAGGCAGTACATAGCGGCAAGCTGTGCACTGTATGCCTTTGTCGTAGCAACAGAGATTTCCGGTCCAGCAAGTGTGTAGAACACTTTATCAGCTTCACGCGCGATGCTGCTGCCCACCACATTAACGATTGCCATTGTGGTGATGCCCTTTTCTTTTGCAAGACGCAATGCTGCCAGTGTATCCGCTGTCTCACCAGACTGGCTAACAACGATCACCAGTGCTTTCTGATTGAGCGGCATCTTACGGTAGCGGAACTCAGATGCAAGTTCCACACGCACCGGGATGTCTACCATATCTTCCAGCACATACTGAGCAGCCATGCCCACATGCCATGCAGAACCACAAGCAACAATATAAATCTGCTCGAAATTCTTAATCTCATCTTCGGTAATCTCCACGCTGGACAGATTGATAACTCCGTTCTTAATTACGGAATTAAAAGTATCCTGGACAGCTTTCGGCTGCTCATGGATCTCTTTCATCATGAAATGCTCAAAGCCGCCCTTTTCAGCCGCTTCTGCATCCCACTTGATCTCGGTGGTCTGCTTTTCGATTTCATCACCATTCAGATCATAGAAATGAGCCTCACCTGGAACAAGTTTTGCAAACTCAAGGTTTCCAATATAATACACATTGCGAGTGTATTTCAGGATTGCCGGAACATCCGAAGCCACATAAGTTTCACCATCCGCAATACCGATGATCATCGGGCTGTCCTTACGCGCTACCCAGATCTCGCCCGGATAGTCACGGAACATCAGCTCCAAAGCATAGGAACCACGGACACGAACCATTGTCTTTGCAATGGCATCGATGGGGCCAAGGTTATACTTTTTATAATAGTAATCAACCAGTTTAACAACTACTTCCGTATCGGTCTGGCTGTAGAAAGTGTAACCGTGCTTCAGCAGCTTTTCCTTCAGTTCGGTATAGTTCTCAATAATACCGTTATGTACACCAACGACCTCGGATTCGACCGGGCCGGAACCAGATCTGGTGCAATTACCAGATACATGCGGATGTGCATTTGTCTGGCTCGGCTCACCGTGGGTAGCCCAGCGGGTATGTCCGATACCACAGGTTCCTTTCAATGCCTTACCGCCATCTGTCTTTTCGATCAGATTGGACAGACGCCCCTTTGCTTTCACGACTTGTGCCAGATTCTCTCCATCACGGACAGCCAGTCCGGCCGAATCATATCCTCTATATTCCAGTTTCGACAGACCATCCAGCAGGATCGGTGCTGCCTGTCGGTTTCCTGTAAAACCAACGATTCCACACATAGGTTTATCCCTCCCGATATTTACTTCTCTCGACTATTACACTTTTCCTCTTATGCAAAACGACTCCGGTTAATTGCCAGAGTCGTCATTGACTTTACGCCGTCTTATATCCCTTTTCGCAAATCACATTAACCACTTCGTCAACATACTTCTGGCAAGTATCAAGATCTGGTGCTTCCACCATGACACGCACCACAAGCTCAGTGCCGGACTCATGCACCAGAATACGACCAGTGCTTCAGCAACCTTAGACACAGCTTCCTGAACAACAGGATCATTCTGTGCAGCCTTTTTATCGGTCACACGGACATTTTCCAACACCTGCGGATAAATATCTTCAGCGGCTCTGCCCCCCTATAAATTTCATATTATATAACACGGTCTTTACGATATTTTTCAAGTACTTCTTAGGGTAACATCTTTTTACTGCTTTCTTAAATCCATACCCCTTTTTCAATTCCTTAAAAAACACTTCCCGTTGCTTAGGCTTCTGAGAGGGCTGATATAATTGATGATTGCTTTCTATAGCTTTTTTCAAATCAACATCTACAAGAGTTAAATCTGCTTGATCTATAAGTTCTTTTCCCTTTTCATTTTGGCAAAGCACTAAAGAAATACCCTTATCTTGGGTGCTTTTTTCAAGTTCACTGCCCCATGAATCCCCCAGGGTAATATCACCGGGCCTTTCAATCTTGGCATATTGACATTGATAACAATTCTCCGTGTATGTTGTCGAATTCAAAAATGTCATCAAATAATTATCAGTTGTTATCGGAACTGCAAAACGCTTTCCATTCTGTTCCAATTTAAAATTATTTTTCTCCCGAAATCTAATGCTTTGAACTTCTGTTAATCGAATCCCATAATCAAACAAAAAGCTGTCCAAAATTTGTGGTGAAGGTGTTCCATGACAAATTAAATCAGCGGTATACAAATTTTGATGATTCTTTGTATAATGCCTAACCGCTGAAACCTGACATGGCAACCCAATAAAAAGCACCTTTCTTCCCAATTTGAGTTTTTCTAAAATTTTCTTATATACTCCCTCAGGATTACTTTTCACATATTTTGAACCTGTAAATTTATATACTTCATCTTCTGTCTCAGCAAAATCAAACTCAAACTTCCCAAAACTAAATGTGCAGCTACAAACAATCCCTCCATTTTTTATGAAAGCTCGTCCTACTGCTGTTGCAACTCCTCCAGATGAAGAGCGCATACGAACGCAATCATCTTGCGCCCATCCCTGTTTCCAATAAATCGGTTTAGTTAGTACTTGTTCGGCGTTGTTTTGGCATGCACTATGGCATGCATTACATTGAATACATTTCTCAGAATCAATTACTGCATTATATTCCATCCATGAATCAATTACTTTTATAGCTTTTTTAGGGCAAACATCAATACACTCCATACACCCTGTGCACTTACCTTTTTCACATACTGTAGTCATATCATCGTCTTCCTTTTAATTTTAGTATTTTTCTCACTATGGGGAGCCAGATATCTGAAAACAAATATATAGTAACGGCTAGAATGACGCATTGTAGTAAAAAGCCAAACCTATTATCAATGAACATCAAGCCCGCAGACAACGCTAAAGCCGTACTTCCCACTATAAATTCTTTATTATTTATATTATATTGAATATATTTTCTTGTATGAAAAAGTCGAAAGACAAATACAAGTATATAACTAATACATGTAGCAATTGCAGCACCATAAACGCCTAATTGTGGAATTAATATAAAATTCATTGCAATATTAAATATTGCTCCAAAAGTACCAGAAAAAAGATAGCCAAAACTATCTTTGTGAACCGTATAGCTTGTAGCCATAAAACTAGCCATTGTCAAATATACGCATCCGACTGTCAAAAACGGCGTATATTGCCATGCAGAATAATACTCTTTTTCCACATACACACTTAAAAACGGTTTCATAAATGTTAACAAACCTATTCCAATCAACATAACAATTCCAATTAGAACTCTAAATATTTTATTATTATATTCGCTTTCATCTTCTGTTCCTTCTTCACGAATTGCTGAATAACTCCACGCTTGATTGAATATTGTTGTCAATGTAGAAACTAGCGTAGGGAACTTATATGAAACGGCGTAAATTCCATTGGCTGCCACACTTATCATGCTAGACACCATAATGCGATCCGAGGAATTCATAATCCACCACATAAATGAATTCGGAATTAATACCACGGAATATTTCGCCATCTTGATCAGTAGATCTCTATCAATCCTTGAAAATGAGAATGATTTATATCCTTTTCCTACAATAATTGCATATATGGCAGTGAGTGTATTTGCTATAATGTAAGCTTTTAAATACCCATCAACACCTTCTTTAAAGACCAAGAGGAACAGAATATTTAACACCGCAATAAAAAAAGTATGTAGAACATTTCCTATCGAGTAATAAATCAACAGTTCTTTCCCGCGCAAATCGGACAAATAAAGCTGACTTGCTGCCAAAGAAACGACATAGAAATAAACAAACACGGCATATTCAGAAATCTTGTCAAAAGAACGACATATCGGAAAAATCAATAACCCAACCATCATTCCGATTAACAGTATTCTCGTCCCTATTTGGGTAATTTTTCTAGTATTAGCATCCTTATCCAATGCGAACCTCATAACAGACTCACAGATATTTAAAGTAAGAAGCGGAACCGCAACTGTTCCAACTGTCGCAACCAAATCAACGACGCCATATTCAGCAGTTGTAAGTGCATTTGTATATAACGGAATCAAAAAAAATGAAATGAATTTTGAACCAAGATTTCCCAAAGTAAATATAATAGTGTTTTTTATCAAATAACTGTTTCTGCTATTTCTCATTCTCTACCGCTTGCTCCTTGATTATTTTTATAGTCATCTTTCATTCAAAAATGAAATCCAATCAAATTCATCAAGCCAACGTTTTCCAGTAAATCTACTTTGATAATCACAAAGATTTTTTACATTTTGTATATCTACTTCGCTTTTCGGAATATAATACGCTGAACGATACTGTGGATATTCTTTTACCGTAAAAATGACTTTATGTTTAAATTTCAAACTATCGAATGAACAAATATCCTGTTCCGTACATCCATCTTTTTGCACCATAATAATATAAAGATTGTCCATATTCAGCCGTTTCAAACGTTCGATCCATTTCTGTTTTGCCAGTTCAAACGTTTCATAATGTGTAAAATAGACATGGATATCTTCTAACTTTCCAACCGGATAACCGTATTTTTCACTGTTTTTCTCATCCATTTCGATTTTGCAATCATATAAATAATGCTCCAATTGACTCAAAAATTTGATAAATTCCTTTGGAGTAAACCAAAGATTTACAGTTGGTGAGTTGAATCGTAATCCCAATTCATGACTCACCACCCCCCCTACGCAGTTCATTGAAATAATCGAGCAATCCTTGTTTTTTATTTTTCTTTGATACTCTTTATCCATATGCATACGAAGAATTCTTCTATAAATCTTATTTATTTCTTCCATCTTCGTCACCTATTTATAAGTTTTCTTTCAAATACTTCAATGATTTTTCTCTTTCCAAACCCAGTATCTCACCAATTTTTTTCTTATCCAGCTCTTTTTTCAGCACTGAATTCAATTGAGAGATATCGGTAATAACATGACTCTGTATTTGAAGGCGTTGCGTTAAATCCTCTAATTTATTCTGGTTACTCTCTCGAATCAATACCGCCATTCTCTTTCCAAATTTTGCACCAAACAGTGTTCCGTGAAATGTGTCCGTTACAATACATTCTGCATTCTGAAAAGCTTTCAACAACTCAAACGGAGTTAGTGTTTCATACGACGGTATCCATTTCTGCCTTCCAAACGGAGCCACTATCTTCAAATTGTACTTCTTGCAGTATTCAGAAATTGCCTTAATTTCCTCTGGGTCACTAAATCTCTCGGCATAAGAATAAACGATGCAATATTTTTTAGGAAGTTTAGAATTCACTGTGACATTCCTGATTTCATCATCAAAGTTTCCTACAGCCACCGGATCTAAATTATATACAGGCTTTTTTTCGGAAATTTTCTCTACAAAGTCTGCAGTGTTTTTATCCCGCACGGATACAACTGACAAATTCGACATCGCACTTTTAATAGCTTCTCTCAATTCGTCCGACAAATTATCCACTTTTGTCGATCCGCAACTTGCTGCATATGTGATTACCCTTTCAGCAGCTTCAACTTTCCCAAATAGCTGCGAAGAAAAACCCCATTTGGATTTTTGTAAGCAGTTGAAAACCTCATCACTTCCTATTACGCATGTATCAAAATGCTCGTCGCCGTTCACACTATTCAGACCTGTGCTATTTCTAAATTCATAAAAAACTCTCCGCAAATTTCTTCCAAGTATTTTGCCCTTAACGCGATTCCATTGTGTTTTTAACCAGCTATCATTTTTTTTGTCAATATCCTTTTTTTCACATTGTATACTTAGAGCATCATCCGTTCCTTTTTCTATCGCAAGAAACCTCACCCCATTACCTAGACTTTCTATCATTTTTTTTAATGAATACGCTTGTAAGACGGATCCGTAATTGTTAACCTGTTGCATTGATAAAATATATACCTTCATATTTAATTTCTCCTTCAATCACTCGACCGTATTGAACCCTCGGCATCGCAATTCCATCGAATTAGACATAAACCTAAGAAAAAAAACCAGTTCAAGGCCACTTCAAAAATTGATGCAATAATCATTCCATACACAATAATTGAAATATAAAAAGACTTATCTGTCTTGAGAGTATTTTTAAAGCTCCAGAAGACAGTAACAATTAATGAAACTACACTCAAAAATCCCATATTCACCATGATTTCAAGTAATCCGTTCTGTGCATTTGCATATAATCCTGTCATATTCTTCATCATCGAATTGCTATACCCATATCCAAACCAGAATCTACTTCTAATGATATTCAGCAAATAATCATTATATATTTCCAAACGCCCAGTCACGGTGTAAGATCTGTTGAAGTATCCAAATACGATATTATTTACAAATTCATTTTTAAGAATTTGTTCCATCATCAAAGCAACCAGTGCAGACATAATTAGTGCTGTTACCGCAAATCTTTCATTTAACAGCAACATTCTGATTTTTTGAAATGGAACTATTGTTGCTATAAACAGCACTGCCAAAGTTACCGTAGCCGTAGCACAACCTATGTATAAGGTAAGTGCAATTGAACTTATAAACAATGCAATATAGCAAATTTTATTTTTCCATAAAATCATCTCATGTGTTGCACCATATAAAGCAATAAGAAATATAAATAAATATGAAGATGTGAATTTATTTCCAAAGATATATGCAGACTGATTGCTGTTATTCACTGTACCGACCGATAATATTGAAACAATTGTCAATATACAATATAGTCTAATGATATTATATAAGCATTTTATTGTCTCGTTAAATCGATCCTTTTGCTTGCAAAGTCCAATAAACGAATAAATATCATAAAATGTAACGGCATAGAGAAGTGCGTCCAAAAAGTCTTTATCCTGATATCCACCTTTAAGATATGCCATAACCGCTGAAAGCAAAACACAGCCAGAAAATAACCACGACAAATTTACAATTCTTTCTTTTTTTTCTCTTGAAATTGTAAACAAAAAAACGCTTATGAGAATAATAATTTTACTTGCCTGCCTTAGTTCTGCAGGCAAAAAATATGGTTTAATAATTGCAAATACCAACAAATATGTCAACAAGTTATATACATTGATTTTATATTTAATCTTCATTCTCTTATCCTTGCATCTTCATTATATTAATCCTATAGTACAATCTTAAACTAAATGCAAACAGAATGGCTTTTGTTCTGTCTTTTTTAAAGCAAACCTTACGCAATGGATAAAACCGATCAATCTCCATATTCGTTTGATACAATCTTCCTTCTGTCATACCTTTCATATAAAGCATCGCAATGTGATTATCCATGTATTTTTTTAATTCTGGATTCTTAATTTCATTTGCTAATATATCTAATTTCTTACAAATACGGAGCATATCTTGCCCATGTTTTGTTTTGTTTCTCGATCTTGTAATAGATCCATTTCTTCTTAAATAATGGTAAAACACATAATCTGATGTATATACTTTGTTTGCTCTCAATATAACTTGTGGCGTCCAAAGCTCGTCTTCATGTAGAATTCCTGACTCAAAGTATAATTGATTTTCTACAATAAATGCCCTTTTGTACACACCGAAGCAAGCCGCCGCGTACAAATTCCTTTGCTTTAGTTCCTCTAGTGCAAACTTCTCACCTGTAAAAGAACAATTTTTAGCCGACACATACCCATATTTTATTAATTGTTTATCGGTACTTTCGTATTCTTCACAATACCCAAAATATATAATATCAGGTGTAT
>ERZ1034917.1368-NODE-1368-length-15382-cov-9.737979_pt1 | contig 15382 bp, 11 predicted proteins | sample MGYA00520605_ERZ1034917 | MGnify/ENA primary metagenome ERZ1034917 (study PRJEB33766, sample SAMN09781784) | gut metagenome | biome: gut microbiome | host: Homo sapiens | place: Madagascar | study: EMG produced TPA metagenomics assembly of the PRJNA485056 data... | reverse complement strand
GTACCGCAGAAGCCCCTCCCGTGTACCAACCGTGCCCTCCATCCCGTTCCGTACCGCAGAAGCCCCTACTGTGTACCAGCCGTGTCCTCCATCCCGTTCCGTACCTCAGAAGCCCCTCCCGTGTACCAACCGTGTCCCTTACCCCGTTCCGTGCCGCAGAAGCCCCTCCCGTGTACCAACCGTGCCCTCCATCCCGTTCCGTACCTCAGAAGCCCCTCCCGTGTACCAACCGTGCCCCTCATCCCGTTCCGTACCGCAGAAGCCCCTCCTGTGTACCTACTATGCCCCTTACCTCGTTTTGTGCCTCGAATCAACCTTTTTTTGAACCGAACTCTGCTCACTATATTTAGGCGGATGACAGTCATCTGTTTTTGTCTGCACTTAATGGAAATAATGAGTCCACTTCGTACTGTGTCAAACCAAGCGTGCGGCGGATCTGCCCGTTGGATGAACGGTAGTCGTAGTGGAGTTTTCGGGCCAGATCCAACTTCTGAGCCTTGCTTAAATCTTTCAAGGCATTTAGCCCGTAGCCGGACTTTACAATCTTGGTTACCTGTGTAAATAGTTCAGTGTCTGTAAGAAACTCTCCATCGTCAATCTCGGCGGCCAATTCGCTGTAGGCCTCTACGTTCTTGCTGACCATAGAAAAATAATGATGCGCGTCCCTGAATATCGCCATTCCGAATATGATCGCACAATAGGATTTAGGGGCAATATATCCATCAATCATTCTCCAGTCTCCTGGAAGTTCAGGTGCACGACCTCTGAACATCTTTCGTCTTGCTCCGGTGTAGAGGTCCGAATATGTCTTTTCCAGTGGAAATTGTGTGAAATAATAACATCCTGTTCCCCACGGATAACTGAACGGAGTGTAATTGGGATCCGCCACGTAGCCGTTTCTATTTGTGTAGATGATGTTGTTTCTCAGAGATTGAAGATCTTTGATCGGTTTTATCGTCAGCTTTGCTTTCTTGATTCCAGAAATAGATCTGGAAATCCGTCTCCGGATAAACTCAAAGAATGCTTGGATGACTGACTCGCTGCCGGAAATCACGAAATGAAAATGATTGTTCATCACTTCAAAGGCGATAATCCTTAATTCCGGGAACTTGTCCGCAGCCTGAGCTATTACGTTCATCGCAAATCTTAAGTCATCAGAGCCTGTAAAGAGAATCGGGGTCTCTTTCCCTGATGTGTAAGCGTGCCAATAAGGCCTGGCACTAAAGAACGTTGCCTCGCAACTTCTTTCCTTTTCATTGTAATTCTTCATAGTTGTCGAATATCTCAGTTAATATTGTAATCGTTAATCTTATAAAATTAAGCCCTTGTACCGGTATTCTCTTTTCGTTTATTCTGTACACTATAGCCCATTTCCCTATACCAAGGGTGTTTTGTGGAGCATTCCGTACATCAGAGGCCCCTCTCCTGTACCACACATGTTCCGGAGAGTAGTTTGTACCCCAGAGGCCCCTCTCCTGTACCAAACATGCTCCAGAGTGTAGTTCGTACCCCAGAGGCCCCTCTCCTGTACCGAACACGTTTCGAGTGCGGTTCGTACCCCAGAGGCCCCTCTCCTGTACCACACATGTTCCGGAGAGTAGTTCGTACCCCAGAGGCCCCTCTCCTGTACCACACACGTTCCGGAGAGTAGTTCGTACCCCAGAGGCCCCTCTCCTGTACCGAACACGTTTCGGAGTGCGGTTCGTACCCCAGAGGCCCCTCTCCTGTACCGAACACGTTTCGGAGTGCGGTTTGTACCCCAGAGGCCCCTCTCCTGTACCGAACACGTTTCGGAGTGCGGTTCGTACCCCAGAAGCCCCTCTCCTGTACCACACACGTTCCGGAGAGTAGTTCGTACCCCAGAAGCCCTTCTCCTGTACCAAATTGTGATGGAAGTGGTTTTCATACCTCAGAAAGCTTGATATTGTGCCTGGTGAGTCACGATAAATGCGCTATGTGGTTATTGGTTTACGGCAAATACAGCTGTCATAATGTCAATACGGGGTAACGAGAAACAAAAAAGCGAGTCAGGTGCGATATAACCTAACTCGCTTTGCGGATTCTGTGCTCCGCGGCATTCAGTATTGTCTTTATGAATATTCAGTAACGTGTAATGGCTGATTGCCATAGAATACGGTAATATTCAGTTGGCATCAGACATCGCGTCTGTTATATTCATAAAGAATGGTCATTTCCTACAGCGTGCCGTTCTCGGCCTTCTCGATCATGGCCTTGTTGGCGGTGATGTAGATCTCGACACGGCGGTTCTGGGCGCGGCCTTCCTTGGTGGAGTTGTCGGCCACCGGCATGGAGTAGGACTTGCCTTCGGTGGTCATACGTGAGGAGGCTATGCCGCAGTTCTTCAGGTAGTTGGCCACGGACTGGGCCCTCTCGTTGGACAGGCGCTCGTTGACGGCGTCGGAACCGGTGTTGTCGGTGTGGCCGTAGATGGTGATGTCTGTGTCCTGCATATCGCTCATCTTTGTGGCGAACTGTGAGAGTTCGTTCTTTGAGGTCTGTGACAGGGTCGATCCGTTGGTTGGGAAGAGAATACCGCTGTTGAAGGTGACCTTGATGGCCTGAAGGCCATTCTGATCCTGAACGGTCTCTACCTGGGCGTTCTCAAGAGCCTCAAGCTCGGCTGCCTTCTTGTCCATCTTCTTGCCGATGACAGCTCCGGTTCCAGCGCCTACGGCTGTTCCGATGGCTGCTCCGATGGCCGCGCCCTTGCCGTCACCGATGGCGGCGCCGATTCCGGCTCCGATGATTGCTCCGGCTCCTGAACCAAGAAGTGTACCTTGTCCAGTCTTGGACATTGTGCCGCAGCCAGAGAAGATCATGGCGCCGCAGAGAAGGGTCAAAACAACTTTCTTCATAATGTTTGATTTTTTAATGTACGGCTTCCAAAAGAATGCCGTCTTTGTGTTGTCAAAAAATAAGGTGCCCCCCCCAAAATAAGCTGCTAAAATATAAAAAAATAGGAGCGAAGCGACCGAACGGGATTCGGGGAAACCTTTCCCCGTGCCCCACCGGGGCTGTCACGAAGTGACTAGGGGGTAGGATTATTATAAATAAGGGTGACTAAAAAGAGACTTTAGCCACCCTTGTTCTTATTCGCAAAAAAGTGAATTAATTATTTCGCGATAACACGTGCCATTTCGAGCACCTTGTTGGAATAACCCCACTCGTTGTCGTACCAAGCGCAAACCTTGACGAAGGTAGGATCGAGCTGGATACCAGCCTTCACGTCGAAGATTGAAGTGCGTGAGTCGTTGCGGAAATCGGTGGATACCAGTGGCTCGTCAGTGTAACCAAGAACACCCTTGAGCTCGCCCTCGGAAGCCTCCTTCATGGCGGCGCAGATCTCATCGTAGGTGGCTGGAGTGTTGAGCTCGCAGGTAAGGTCTACGAAGGAAACGTCAGAAGTAGGAACACGGAGAGACATACCGGTAAGCTTGCCGTTGAGCTCAGGAAGAACCTTACCTACAGCCTTGGCGGCACCTGTTGATGAAGGGATGATGTTCTCGAGGATTCCACGACCACCTCTCCAGTCCTTCTTTGAAGGTCCGTCAACGGTCTTCTGGGTAGCGGTGGCAGCGTGAACGGTTGTCATAAGGCCTCTCTTCACACCGAACTTGTCGTTGAGCACCTTGGTGATAGGAGCAAGGCAGTTGGTGGTGCAGGATGCGTTGGAGATGATGTCCTGTCCAGCGTAGGTCTTGTGGTTTACACCATAGACGAACATAGGGGTGCTGTCCTTTGAAGGAGCTGACATGATGACTTTCTTAGCGCCGGCCTGGATGTGCTTGCGGGCTGTCTCGTCAGTAAGGAAGAAGCCTGTTGACTCAACAACTACGTCAGCCTCAACCTCGTTCCACTTGAGGTTTGCAGGATCCATCTCAGCGGTGACACGGATCTTCTTGCCGTTTACTACAAGGTGTCCGTCCTCAACCTTTACGTCGCCCTTGAATGCTCCGTGAACTGAGTCGTACTTGAGCATGTAAGCAAGATACTCTGGATCGAGAAGGTCGTTGATACCTACAACCTCGATGTCGTTTGAGAAGTTCTCAACCGCTGCACGGAAAACCATACGGCCGATACGGCCAAATCCGTTAATACCAAGTTTTACCATTTTAATTAGATATTAAATAAGTTGTTAATACTTTTCTTTACTAAACTAACCGCAGCCTTTCACTGCAAAAGCGATGCAAAATTATTAAAAAATTGCGGAAATTAATATATTTGTGGGCTAAAATATTAATAGAATGTCTGATGAACTGAATATACTGCTGACAAACGACGATGGTTATCAGGCTGGTGGCATACATTCGCTGGCTGACATGATGCGTCAATTTGGCAGAATCACGGCAGTCGCGCCGAAATTCCACCAGTCCGGGATGTCAATGGCGGTCTCGATGGGTGGCAGGGCGATCGCCTACAAGGAACTCCCGACGGAGGATGGAGTGCGTTGGTCCTACCTCGATGCCACTCCGGCAAGCTGCGTGAAGTATGGCCTGGACGAGATCTTCTGGCCTCAGAAGCCGGATGTCGTGGTCTGCGGAATCAACCACGGCTCCAACGCTGCCACCGCGGCGAACTATTCCGGAACCCTCGGCGCGGCGGAGGAGGCCGCCCTGAACGGAATATTAGGCATCGGAGTCTCGCTCGACACTATGAGCCTGGACGCGGACTTCTCCGTTGTCAATGAATATTTCCCCGGCATATTCAGAAAACTTTGGGCGTGTCATAACCCGAAGTCAGGAATATATTATAATGTCAATTTTCCGAATATTCCGGCATCGGCTGTCAAAGGCATCCGTGTGGGACATCAGGGGCTGGGGCATTGGGAGAAGGAGTTCAAGCCTTGGGACGCTGAGCTTTTCGCCAAAAGAGGAGTCCGTCCGGAGGATCTGGGGCACACGTCATTCCCGAAGGCCGAGGAGGGGGAGACCCTTTACATGATGGTCGGGGAATTTAAGGACGATTCGCCGGTGGATGACATTCTGGCCGATCATCACATCCTCGCCGACGGGTACATCTCCATTGTCGCCCACAACATCAACAGTTCGGACCACGAGGAGATCGCCAGGTTGAACGGACTTGGGTTCAATGAAGATTTTTAAAGAATATGCGCTACTATATCATAGCCGGAGAGGCGTCCGGGGATCTGCACGGATCCAATCTTATGCGGGGGCTTTACGCTGAGGACCCCGAGGCTGACATCCGCTTCTGGGGCGGAGGGCTTATGGATGCCGTCTATAAGGAGCATCAGCAGGGAGCCGGCCTCGTGAAGGACTACAAGGATGGGGCTGTCATCGGCTTCACCCAGATTCTGCTCCACGTCAGAGCCTTCGCCAAAAGGTTCACGGACTGCACCACGGACATCCTCCGCTGGAAGCCGGACGTGGTGATTCTCATTGACTATCCCGGATTCAACTTCCGTGTCGCCGAGTTCGCCCACAAGGCCGGATTCAAGGTCTTCTACTACATCGCCCCTAAGGTCTGGGCCTCAAGGGAGAGTCGTGTGAAGAAGCTCAAGGCGTTCGTGGACAAGCTGTTCATCGTGTTCCCGTTCGAGATCCCGTACTTCACTGAGAAAGGCGTTGACTTTATATATAAAGGTAATCCGCTGATCGATGCGATCGACAATTCTGAGGCCTTCAAGGAGACCCGTGAGGAGTTCCTGGCGAAGACGGGGCTGCCTGACAGGCCGATGATCGCCCTCCTGGCCGGATCCAGAAACGGCGAGATCAGCTCGATGATGCCGACCTTTATGGAATTTGCCGACAGGCTGCATTCCATCCCTGAATATTCAGAATACCGCTTCGTCGTGGCGGCTGCTCCGGCCCGCACGGAGAGCGACTACACCAAGTACATAAGGGGGCGTGAATATGTCAGCGTGGTCTTCGGCCAGAGTTATGCCGTGATGCGTCACGCCAAGGCCGCGGTGGTCAATTCCGGCACGGCTTCGCTGGAATGCGCGCTGATCGGGACTCCGCAGGTGGTCGCCTATAAGGGTTCGGATCTTAACTTCCAGATAGCCAAGTCGATAATAAAGATCCAATATATCAGTCTCGGCAATCTGATTCTTGACCGGATTTGTTTCCGGGAGCTTCTCCAGTACTATTTCACGCCGGAGAACGTGCTGAACGAGGTCCGGAGGATGATCGAGGATGAGGAGTATCGTTCCACGATGCTGTCCGGCTATCAGGAGATCCGTGACGCTCTCGGTGGAGAGGGCGCTTCGGCCGCTGTGGCAAGAGCGATGATTGAAGAATTAAGAAAGTGACCAAAGAACAGGATATTAACACATTGAATATGAAAAGAATAGCATTGATCGCATTGATGATTGTGGCCGGAACCGTGGCTGCGTATTCGCAGACAGAGCAACAGCTGCCGACGGAAATTTACGTTGAAGGCGCGAAGAACCATGTCCAGGGAATCGCCTACGACAGCTCCACCGGCAACATGTACTTCTCTTTCACGACCAGCTTCATCAAGACGGACATGGAAGGAAAGGTTGTGGGTTCAATAGACAGGATCCAGGGACATCTTGGAGCGATGACGTTCAATCCTTCGGACAGAAAGGTTTACGCCTCTCTCGAATGTAAGGACGATGTCATCGGAGCCGGACTTTCCTCTTTCGCCAAAGGCAGGTCGATGTTCTACATCGCCATCATCGATGTGGACAAGGTGACTGAGGTCGGCATGGATTCCGAGAACAATGACGCTTTCCGGATTGTCTGTGTCAAGGACGCCACTAGGGATTACCACATGACCGGCTTCGCTGACAAGGGCTACGAGCATTACTATGGCTGTTCCGGAATCGACGGCGTGACGATCGCCCCTAAGCTCGGCAAGAAAGGTGGAAAGAATTACCTCTATGTGGCTTACGGCATCTACGGCGACAAGGCCCGCAACGACAACAACCATCAGGTGTTGCTTCGCTACGACATCAGGAATCTTAATGAATATGCCGGCAAAGTCAAGTTCGGAGACTTCTACGGTGAAGGACCGGCAAAACCATTGAGCAAGTATTTCGCCTACACGGGCAACACGAACTGGGGCGTGCAGAATCTGGCCTACGATGCGGAGACGGGGAAGATGTTCATGGCTGTGTACAAGGGCCGTAAGGAGATATTCCCGAATTATGACATGTTTGTGTTCGATGTCGCTGAGAAGCCGGTCAAAAGGCAATTGGCCGGGGTTCTTTACGACAGGACAAAGCATCCGGTGATCGGATCGTCGGAGAATCCGGTTCCAGGCTTTTACTTCAAGTACGGGGCGACAGGAATATGTCCGGTCGGGAACGGGTTGTTCTATTTCGCCGAGCCTGGCAAGAACGCTGCCGGAAAGCAGTACTCCAGAACCCATCTTTACCGCTGGACCGGTGATCCGGACAACCCGTTTGAGAGATTGTAGTGCTGCCTAAACCACAAAACATCTAAGTGCTGATCCGGTAAATTTGTTGGTAAATTTCATCGCAGGGTAGTAAATTTCGTGTGTCTGACGAAATCTACTACCCTGCTTTTATTGTCCATTGGAAGGTGTTGTCTAAATTTACGATTGAATTTTAACACAACACCTTATGACAAGTTTTTTAGAAAGGGTCGGCGTCGGGATTGTTCTGCCCCTGTGTCTGTTGATGTCCTTCGGATGTGCGGACTACTCCCCGGACATCGATGACATCAGTAAGAGGCTTGATGCCTTGGAGAGCAATCAAATCGCCACCATCGAGAGTCAGATCGTCTCGGTCAACTCCTCGATTTCCAATTTTGAGAAGGCCGATGCGGATCTGAAGGAAATGATCGCGAACCTTCAGAAGACAGCGGGGAAGTTTGAGAAAACAATCTCGGAGAACGGGGAAAGCATCTCCGCATTGAAGACCGGCCTTGAGAAAGCGGTCGAGGATCTTAAAAACAGCGACAGGGCGGACAAGGAATATGTCCTTGACTCCCTCGGCAAGGCCAAGGCCATGCTGCTTGCGTTGCTGGAGTCCGAGAAGACCGAGTTGAATGGCAAACTGACTTCAATCAACAACACCATCTCGTATCTTCAGAAAAAGGATGCCGAACTTGAGAAGAAAATTACGGATTTGAGAATCTACATCGACAAGGAACTGAAGGAGACCAAGGACTGGGCTAATGCGACATTTATGACTTTGGACCAGTATAACGCCATTGTGGACCAGCTCGGCGGGATCGAAGGCGAGATAGCTGGCCTCAAAACCTCGATGACTAACCTTGAGACCCGTCTGACGGAGAAATATTCAAAGGATCTGAAGACAGCGTCGGATGGAGTGAAGTCAAGGCTTGGCGAGGAGGTCGATGGTCTGAATGACAGGATCGACAAGGTGGTCTCTGACATCACCAAGGCCTACACCGACGCCATCGCCACTTTCCGTGAGGAAATGGAAAAATGGTGGAACGAAAGCCTGAAGAAAGCCATCGATGACAGCGAGGCCTCTATGAAATCGTGGGTGAACAGCACTTTGGACGGCTACTGGACGATCGCCCGGACCAAGGATTCCCTCAAGGCGCTTAATGATGACATTGAGAATCAGCTTGAGGCGCAGAAAAAACTGTTGAATGATTTGATCAGTGAAAACGCGGGGGATATTACTGCTCTTGAGGACAGGTTGAAGAAAGTCAATGATGACCTTAAGGCGTTGGCGGATCGTTTCCCGGTCTTCACGTCCGACTTGAACAAGGCGAAGGAGGATCTTACCACTGCCTACAAGAAAGCAATCGAGGATGCCATCACTGATTTCAAGGGTGTTTTTGAGGCTACGATCAAAGCTCGTGTTGATGCCGCGTATGACAGTTTCACGAAAGCATTTTCGACAAAAGAGGCTGAAATGAGGAGGGTGATGGCTTCTATCAATAGCGATCTCGCTTCCCTTGATTTCGCTGGCCTTATTTCCTCCTTTGACTCCGTGATGCAGTCTCTGGCGTTTGTCCCGACGAGCGATGACGGGAGTGTGATTCTCTCCTACAACGTCGAGTCTTTGGAAAAGACCATCGATGTCTCTCTGGAGATCCGCCCTGAGCGGCTGCTGTCCTCAATAGGAGCCGCTGATGTGTCGGCGTATGCGTTGCTCACAAAGACAAGGGCTTCGGTCGGGGATGAGGTCGCTCTGAAAGTTCAGAGAATCACCAAGGCAAAGAACGGAGTCCTGAATGTCAGGGTTGAGCCCGGGGTACTGTTGGATGACTTTATTGCAGGACGAGTCTCCGCCGGTTTCAGGGTCGTTGTCCGTGACGTTTCCACACGGTTCACTCCTTTGAAAGTCGCGAAAATAAGACCGCCTTTGATCCAATATACTACCGCGTCCGGAAGTATGGTTGACATTTCTTCATCTTTATATGCCAAAGACGCGAATAATAAAACTTTGAACATCGTGCACACCAAGTATGGTGAAATCGGCTTTGACGGTGATGCAGACAAAGTGAATCTTAATTGGTATAAATCTGCTGACTTAAAGACAATCAAGCTCCTCAAGAAAGCAAAGCCTGATTACGAGATATATTTTCGAGACTGCAATCTTCTTGAAGAGGTGGATCTTGAGTTATTGGACGTGTCGGCAGTCACTAATTTTCAACAGTCATTTTATAATTGTAGTAAGCTGACTACAAAATCGTTGAAAATCTCCTCTTGGAGGCCTCAGAACCTTGATTATACCAACTTTACATTCTATGGATGCTCAGGGTTGACTTCCTTGGATTTGTCCAAATGGAAAATGGATAAGGTGACTAGCGTGCCTGGAATGTTCAATGGATGTTCGTCGCTTGAGACGTTGGATTTGTCAGGTTGGAATTTGGATAAAGCAAACTGGCACGATGTCAGTGATAATTATGGAAAGACGGTGAGGTGTATGTTCTATGGTTGTAAGAAATTGAAGACCATCAGAATGGTAGGCTGCAGCAACGCCACTATGAATCTGGTCAAGCGTGATCTTGGTGTGGCCGGCATAAACCCTACAATCGTGACCCGATAACCCTAAAATGGAAGAATCAATGAATATAATAAGAATATTACCGGCTCTTCTGAGCCTGATTCTGCTGGTGTCCTCCGGATGCGCTGACTACGATGCTGAGTTCAAGCGTGTGGATGACCGCATCGATGAAATCGAGAACAACCGCATCCCGTCCATCGACAAGCAGCTTGAAAAGATAAACGCTTCACTCCCGGAGTTGGAGCGGACAGATTTGGAAATCAAGAAGATGATCGAGTCCTTGGACAAGACCGCCGATGATCTTCGCAAAGACATCGGTGAGAACGAGAACCGCGTTTCAGAGGTTCGCTCTGAACTCGAAAAGGCTGTCAAGGAACTCCAGGACAGTGACAAGACCAACAAGGAGGAACTGATCACTGCCATCAATGAATCCAAGGCTACCGTCTTGGCCAACCTTGAGGCGATGAGGAGGGAAATGCAGGGCAAACTGTCCGACATAGATGAGATGATCTCTGATCTGAAAGATAAGGATCAAGAATTGGAGAAACAGATTTCTGTTCTCAAGACCTATGTTGATGATGAATTGAAAGGCATCAGGGACTGGGCCACAGCCACATTCGCGACGTTGGAGCAGTATAATGGTATTGTGGAACGGATTGGAGGGATCAACACGGAGATGTCTGAACTGAAGAAGTCTTTGTCTGACCTTGAGACCCGCCTGACAAACAAGTTCGACGAGGATTTGAAAAAGGCGGTCAGTGACATTGAGTCAAAAATCGGAGAGGAAGTCTCCGGTCTTAATGACAGGATAGACAAAGAGGTATCAAATCTTACACAGGCTTATACATCGGCTATAGCCAAGACTCGCGCAGAGATTGAAAGCGCATGGACGGAAAAGGTTAAGACCTCTCTTGAGGAATTGGAAAAGTCCCTTAAACTCTGGGTGAACGAGAAACTTACGGCCTATTGGACGATTGAGGAGACTAAAGCGGCTCTTGAGGCTCAGAAAAAGGATCTTGAAAACCAGTTGAAGGCTCAGGAAGCCTATCTGAAAGAATTGATTGACGCTAATGCGGGAGAGATCAAGGACCTGAAAGAGGCTCTGACAGAGACAGAGAACGCTCTTGCGGACAACGCCAAGAGCCTGGAGGACTTGTTCTCGGAGCTTGAGCAGGCAAAAAAGGACATCAAGGCTGCTTATGAGGCCGTGATAAAGGATGCCATCACATCGTTGGAGGGCATTCTTGACGATGAGCTTGATGACGAGATAGAAAGCCTCAACAACAGCATTGACGAGAGAGTCGAGGCATTGGAGTCAAGGATTGAGAAATGCAAGGATGACTTGGCTTCGATAATAAAGGATGTTGAGGACGCGCGGACTAAGATAAGAAACGTGATATCATCGTTTGTATATTTCCCGACATATTCAGATGGATCGGTTGATGTCTTCTGTGAAGGTGTCAAGAAGTCTCTGACATTGAAATTCGAGGTCCGTCCGTTCTCTGCCGCCGAGGCTCTGAATGTAGGCAATGTGTCGATCCTCACTCAAAGCGTAGAGCCAAAAGATGATGTTATTCCTCTTAAGTTGAACGGAATCACAAGCACCGGGAACGGCATCGTTCTGATGGACATAGATGCTTCCGACCTTCCTCTCATCTTTACAAATGGTTCTAGAAAGTTCAACGTTCTGGTGTCAATAAAGGATGCTTCCAAAGGTTGGGATATGATTTCCGGTTTTATTCCTATTGTCCCTGTTGTGGTGACAAACCCTTAAGAAAAAGACTTGTATGACTGTTAACATTAGAGAAAAATGAAAGAATATATTGGAAAAATAAGACTGGTCTTGATGAGTGTGGGTCTTGCCGCAGCTTTCGGCTGCGCGAACTATGCTCCGGACCTTGATGAGATTCATGAGGATCTGAACGGAAAGGATGCGTGGGTCACATCCATAAACCAGCAGATTGAGAAGATCAACGCTTCCATTCCGAAGTTGGAGCAGACCGACAAGGACATGAAGGACATGATCGGTTCCCTGGAGGAGACCGCCGGTGATCTCAGGAAAGCTATCACGGAGAATGGGAAACGGATTTCAGCAGTGAAGTCCGACCTTGAGAAAGCGGTGGAAGAATTGAGGAAAAGCGACAATGCCAACAAGGAAGAACTTATCAGGGCAATAGAACAAGCCGAAAAAGAGGTTCTTGTGACTCTTGAGACAATGAAGTCTGAGATGAACGTGAAATTGTCAGACATAGGCGGCGCGATCTCCGACCTGAAAAAGAAAGATGCGGATTTGGAAGGCAAGATCTCGGATTTGAAATCGTATGCCGGAAAAGAATTGAAAGGCACTGAAGATTGGGTCAAGGCCACTTTCGCGACTTTGGAACAGTACAATGACATCGTGGAGCAAATCGCTGGCATTGATATCGAAATCGCCGGATTGAAGACCTCAATGACTGATCTTGAGGTGCGTCTGACAAAGAACTTCACAGAGTCGTTGAACAAGACTGTCAGCGATCTGGAATCAGCTGTCGCTGACGAGGTCGCCGGGTTGAATGACAGAATCTCAAAAGAGGTTGCTGATCTGACAAACGCTTTCACCGAAGCCCTCTTAAAAGCCCGGAACGAGACTGAGGCAGCCTGGGAAAAGAACCTTAAGGATTCGGTGAATGATTTGAAGTCATCCCTTGAGTCTTGGGTGAATGATAAAATTAAGGCTTACTGGACGATTGAGGAAACGAAGGCGGCCCTTGAGACTCAGAAAAAGGCTCTTGAAGGTCAATTGCTTGTGCAGAAAACCGCTTTGGAGGAAATGATCAAGGCAAATTCGAAAGACATCGAGGATTTGAAGGCGGCCTTGGCCGTGACCAATAAGGCGATTGAGGACAACGCGAAGGAGATCGAAGGCTTAAAGTCGGATTTGGATGAGGTCAAGTCTGAGGTCAAAGAGGCGTATGAGAGAGCCATCAGAGATGCGATAGCCTCCCTGCGAAATGAGTTGTCTGCGGACATCTCGGCCGCGATCAATGATGCGGACAGTAAGGTTCAGGGCGAGATTGATCGAATGAGTTCGGAAATCCGGAAGATGGAGAAATCTGTCAGCGACAAGATAACACAGGCTCAGAATGCTGTCAACAAGGTGCTGTACAGAATACAGTCTTTGGTTTATGTCCCTTATACCGAGGATGGAGTAGCTGTAGTGACAAGATATGGCTCGGGTTCCATTGTGAAATTCGTGACGTTGGAATTCGAGGTCCGGCCTTCCTCCGCGCTGTACTATCTGAAAAAGGATAACATTAAGATAACGGCGCATTATCCGAATAATGAACAGAAGGATCTTTACATAAATAATGACAATGACTTTAAGGTGTATGGCGGTTATATTGTCATCAAGGTGAACGCCACCTACATCTCTGATTCGTTTGTGCGGGGCGAGATGGCAGCCTTCGCCAGAGTCCACATCGAGAACGAGACGATGGGCTGGAATCTGTCGTCTGAATATATTCCTTTGAGGATGGCTGAATAAGACGTGAGGGTTAACACCTTGATTATATTGTCTTGTGTACATTTGTGAAAATCGTTGAACAATAACTCAATACCTTATGACAAAATTTCTAGAGAGAATCGGCGCCGGGATTGTTCTGCCCCTGTGTCTGTTGATGTCCTTCGGATGTGCGGACTACTCCCCGGACATCGATGACATCAGTAAGAGGCTTGATGCCTTGGAGAGCAATCAAATCGCCACCATCGAGAGTCAGATCGTCTCGGTCAACTCCTCGATTTCCAATTTTGAGAAGGCCGATGCGGATCTGAAGGAAATGATCGCGAACCTTCAGAAGACAGCGGGGAAGTTTGAGAAAACAATCTCGGAGAACGGGGAAAGCATCTCCGCATTGAAGACCGGCCTTGAGAAAGCGGTCGAGGATCTTAAAAACAGCGACAGGGCGGACAAGGAATATGTCCTTGACTCCCTCGGCAAGGCCAAGGCCGTGCTGCTTGCGTTGCTGGAGTCCGAGAAGACCGAGTTGAACCGCAATCTAACCTTAATCAATAATACAATAGAGGATCTTCAGAAGAAGGATGTCGGGCTTGAAAAGAAGATCTCTGAGCTTAAGGCCTACGCCGCCAAGGAACTTAAGGAGACCAGGGACTGGCTCAAGGCCACCTTTATGACGCTGGAGCAGCACGACACCATTGTTGGGCTGCTTGGTGGAATTAAGGGAGAGATCGCAGCACTGGAGACTTCCATGACAGATCTTGAGACCCGCCTGACAGAGAGATATTCAAAGGAACTGAAAGCCGCCGCAGGTGAAGTCAAGTCAAAACTCGGTGAGGAGGTCGCCGGTCTGAATGAAAGGATTGACACGGAGGTCGAGGCCATTACCTTGGCCTACACCGCCGCCACCTCCACTGTCCGTGGGGAGTTGGACAAATGGTGGAGCGAGAACCTGAAGAAATCAATTGACGACTGCGAGTCCTCGATGAAATCCTGGGTGAACAGCACTCTGGACGGCTACTGGACGATAGTCGAAACCCAAGGTGCGCTTAAGGTTCAGAAAGAGTTCATCGAAGGCCGGTTCGAGGCGCGGAAGAAATACCTGAATGATTTGATCAAAGCCAATGCGGCAGACATCAAGGCTCTGGATGACAAATTGAAAGAACTCGATGAGACTATAAGGAAAAACGCTGCCGACATCGAATCCGCCGGCAAGGAGTTGGAGCAGGCAAAGGTTGACCTGACCAAGGCCTACACTGACGCGGTCACCGAGGCCATCACGAAGTTCAATGGCACGTTCTCGGATGAAATCGTCAAGCGGATCGCCGCCGTGAACTCAGACCTTGATGACAGAAACGAGAGAATCGAGGGCAAGATGTTTTATCTTGAGTCATTGGTCAAGGCTCTTGAGAACAAACTGTCTGTATTCCTGAATGCCAGCCTGGCTTCAAGAATCCAGTCGGTGTCATGGTTCCCGTTGTCTTCGGACGGCAAGGTGACCCTTTACTATGACAGGGGTGACCCTGATTTCCCGGGAAGTGAGAATTACAGGTACATCACCTTCAGGTTTGAGGTGCGCCCGGCAAGTGAAGCGGCCAACATCACAGCGGAGTTGCTGTCAGCCCGTCTGCTTTACACAAAGACCAGAGCCGCTGCCGGAGAGGATGTGGAACTGGACATAACTGATTTCAAGAACGAGTTCGGTGTCATCACCGTTACCATTGATGCGTCCAAGGTTGATAAGGCTTTCATTGACGGCAAGATACCCGCGAGTGTGGCCGTGGCTGTCGGAAATCTCAGCACGGAGTATGTCCCTCTTAAGGCTCAGGCGCTTGAACCGCCGGTTATCCGTTATACCACAACTGACGGAGAAATGCTGCCGGACAGTGAGATCGTAGGAGTGAGAGGTTTTAGTAAAGATGGCGGCATTCTGA